>ENA-ORNF01002635-ORNF01002635.1-human-gut-metagenome-genome-assembly--contig:-NODE-2635-length-13080-cov-3.823647_pt1 | contig 13080 bp, 9 predicted proteins | sample MGYA00242110_ERZ509012 | MGnify/ENA primary metagenome ERZ509012 (study PRJEB26280, sample SAMEA2338714) | human gut metagenome | biome: human gut; feature: human-associated habitat; material: faeces... | reverse complement strand
ATAATTTTATTTAATTCTGAAATACACTCTTCTAAATTAGAGCCATTCAATAAATCACTTGATAGCTGCATACCTAACAAACGATAATTTGCAATAATCATCTCTTTGATATCACATTGTTCTGCAATTGTAATATTATTTATCATTGTATTATTAGGATCCAAAACAAACAGTGTAAAATCATGATATACTTGCATAATTTCTTCATCAGAAATTTGTTCATTTTTCTCTTTACATGAATCTGCAATAAAGCAATAATATTGCTGTACTAATAATAAAGCTTTAAACAAAGTAGAATGATCTTGAAGATGATTTTTTAATACAAATTGTATAATTGATTGATCAATTACTTTATATTGCTCATGTATTTCTTGAATTGTTTTATGAATTTCTGGTTCTAACTTATCTACTTTTGTTTTAGAAAAAGAATGAGTTGATTTTTTATTTAATTTAAATAATTTCTTTTCCAAAGTTTGGATTGTTTTCAATTGTTTTTTTATTACATTTTTATCAAATGTTTCTTGATATAATTTTTTTATTTTATCTATCATTGATTCATATTTTATATAGTTTTGATATTCAGTTAATGTATGTAATAACTTTAAAGAAGTTTGATATATTTCATCCATATTATGATTATTTTGACCAAAATACTTCTGAATCATTCCTTCCATTTTGTTATCATAATAATCTTCAACGCGATAATCACCATGTACAAAATGATATAATACATTATTTTTATCTTCTATTTTAACCTGTTCTAATTTTTTTCTTAAATAGGCATAATCTTCAATTAAATTACTCTCTCCTTTTTCAAATTGTGAAAGTAATTGTTTTGTTACTTGTTGTACATATTTTTCAAACTTTTTTTCATGTTTTAAATACAACATTCTTATATTTAATTCAAGTTCTAAAATAATATATGGATCTTTCCAATAAATTTCTTCAAATGTTTTTTCTAAATCGCCACTTTCCAAGCAATACTGATAAGTAAAGAAGGATTCCATATACTGATTTACATATTTAGTATACGAAAAGTCTTGTAAACGAAGTGGAATCCCTGCTTTTTCAAATATATCAATTATTTTTTTCAACACTTGATTATTTTTAGATAAATTATTTTGTTGATAATGTACTAAATGATAAATTTGCTTATCTAGTTTTAATTTTTCGTAGGCTGTACTTAAATTATTTGTATATGACAAAGCTTTTGTCAACTGTTCTAATACAGCTGTATACTCTTTATAATCATTTTCTTTTAAGTTTAAATATACTTTTTGACGATTTTCTAATTCTTGATAAATTTGTTGTAACATATCTTCATAATGAGTAATTTCATTAGTAATTTCACCAAGAAATTTATTTTTATTTTTTTGGTTATTAAATGGAAGACTGTGAAATACTTCTTTACTTAATGAAATTTCTTTTTCAATGATTTCCTTCATTGCTCTTCTCCACTTCTTTTTTCTTACTTTCTAATTGTTTTAAATAATCTAAAACAATATTATAACATTCAATTAATTCATTTGTTTTTACTCTTTTTAAATCCATATAAGCCTCCTATTTGATTATAACATATTCCATGCAGTCTCCAATATAAGTTTGTCCATCATACAATTTAAATACAAATCGGTATGTACCACTTTTCAAATTTTCTTTTAAATAAATAAATTTATCAATATTTCCAACAGGATGTTCTTCTAACATATATTCCATATCATTTACTAAAGTTAAATTATTTGTAATATAATCTTTCAAATCTACTAATTCATATTCTGTATCATAAATATTATCATATTTTCTACGATATAAACTAACTCTAATATTTGGATTTTCTAAATTAGAAGAATATTTTACATGAAAAATCAACGCATTATTATTTGCACTTGTATACCCTGTTTCTTTATCAATCATTAATTGTTCCTGATTCAATGAAACATCTAATCCATAGCGACTGTTAATCACTTGAAATGGAATTTCTACAAAATCAGAAGAAGTAGTTCCAAAATAAATACCGTCCGGGGAACCAAATGATTCAATTTTCATTTTGTAAGTTCCACTAGATAAATTTACATGATCTGTATGAATTTTAATTCTACTAAATACATTAGCAACTTTATCAGCTAATGGAATACGAACACTACCATCCATACGTGGATAATAAGTAATACCATCTAATTCATAAGTTAAACCAAGCAAACTACTATTATTTAATTGATTATTTTGTTGATCATAAATGGTAATATAAATACCCAATCTTTTATTAAAGAATGTTGTGTCAAAAACAGTTGAACCATTGACATTTGGTTGTAAAAAGTTTGTAGTTAATTCCAAATTAGTACTATCCCCAATATATAGTTTCGATTCACTTAACTTTCCATCAATATCAATAACTGCACTTTCATTATCATATAAATTATAAGTCAAATTAGCATGTTGAATACCAAGTACACTAATTAATGTTTGTTTATTTCCATTTTGTAATTCAATTAATAACTGATTTGATAATTGATTACCAACGATATCTGTATCTCCAAAATCAACAATAAAAATAAATTCTTCTTGGATAATTCCTAAATCTTCATCATAATATAAATCCATATTTTGTTGTTCATTGTAATTGTTATCCACACTTGTAGAACCCATTTTTATAAAATCCTTAAAATAATATGAACTTTCACCATATTGATTATATTCTAATGTAGCATTTTTTACATCCTCATCATCAATCACGTGATAATAATATACAGGAGTAGTTGCTAAATCAATCATAGTAATTTTAGTACCTTTAGGAAGAATATAATTAGATACTAAAGCATGTTGATAATTAGATTGATAATATGGTTTATCTGTTTCCATATATAATGAATAATATGCACTAAGTGTAGACTTTGTAGTAATATTAGTTTGCGTAGAAGCAAACAAATCATATTTTTCACCAGATGTCATTGCACCTTCATATTCATTATTACTATAAAGGGCAGAATTAATCGTTACATTAATATTAACTCTGGTTACTTTATTATTTAATTCATCAATTGGAGTAATTTCTAAAAGTGAAATAACAACTGTACCAATTTCACGTTGTTTTGTTAAATTTTTAGAATGATACAAGTAAAAGATAAAACTAGGAACTGCACTAGAATTCTCAGCTTTATAATTTTTAACTCCTGTGACAGAATCAGTATCACTTGTTTTAAAAGTTGTTGAACCTTTGGTAACGAAACCACTATTAGAAGCTTCCATGGCAAGTCCCATTACATCATCTGCTTTATTTTCTTTGTTTACACGCTCTATTTGATCTGGATCAACCAATGAAAATCCTTCTTCTAAGTTTTGGTAATTAAATCCCAATACTTCAAATTGAGTATTTGCTCCACTAGATGTAACTAGTGGTAATTCATAAGTTCCTAATGTTGCATATTTAGATGCTGTAAGTGATAATTCATACGTAGTAACGGTTTCTCCAATCACCCACATATAATAACTAGCATCACTAGGAGTAGGTTCAATATAATTTACTTTAATTGTACCTTCCTTTTCTTCATTTTCATAATTACTATAAAAGCCATCTTTTTTAATATCATGATTTGTATTATGTAATCCTAATACATAACTACCAGATGTAAAAGCATAAAGTTCTCCTGGTGCTGGCGTATCTCCAGCACCATATTTATCATGATAAAAAGCTGTTAAAACACGATCATTTCGATCTAGTTGATACATTCCAAAAAAGGTCATACCACTAACTTCACCATAACTAGTTACTGCCTCATTTGTTGCAATATTTAAATTTTTACCTTCTAACATATAAACACGATTATTTACATTTCTAGTAACAGTACCATCATTATCAATCGTAACTGTCGCAACCTGCTCTTTATCACCATCAATTTTTAAACTATTCCACTTTTCTAATAAATTGGTTCCATTATCTAAGAACAAAACACTATTATTAGCAAGTTTCAATTCTTTTACACGACTAATACTAAATTTTGTAGTAGAAAATTCATTTGTTCTATCCGTTGTACCCTCTAATTTAATTGCAGAATTTTTTATCGTTAAAATATCAGTTCTTTGAATCGAAATATTTTGCTGATAATTTTCAAATGTTCCATAATTAGAAATATCGATATAACTATATCCTTCCGTACTAGAAGCATTTCCACTACCAAAAATAGAACCTCTTACATAAAAAGTATCATATCCTTGACCATTAATATCAATATGAATTCCTTTTGTTACACTAATAAATGAATAATCATAATTTGGATCTCCACTAGCATTTGCTTCTCCACCACCAAATACAGTTCCATCAATTTGAATATTACTTTTTGTTAGCGTATTTGTCTGATTTCCAATATTCAATTCTACAATTCCATATAACACAGCTGTATTAGCCCCACCATACACATTACCATGAATAGTAGCTCCAGCTATATTAACTCTACTAACAGAATTATTGCTTTCCTCAGTTCCAGTATTAGCGGCATTTCCTCCACCAAATACATGTTTATCTACAATTGTTTGATTATCAATATTTAATTCTGTTGTTTTTAAAACTTGTGCTGATACTCCATTTCCTCCAGCATAAATACTACTCATAACATGCGAATTAGAAACATAAACATTGGTATTTCCTGAAACAACACCTAAGTTTCCTCCACCAAATAAATCACCAACAATATTAGAATCTTTAAAAACAACATTTGTATCATAATTTACTTCTGCTTGGTTTCCTCCACCAAAGAATTCACCCTTCATTTCAATTGCAGTAACATCAACATCAGTATAATCCGTAGGTGCCATGTTACCACCACCATATAAATTGGTATATATTCCTCGATTTAATTTAATATTTGTTTTTTTTGTCAAACCACCTTGATTATTTCCACCATAAACATTAATCACCGTTAAATCGTTAGGATTAGTAGCCACAACATTTGTGGTTTCAACACTTCCACTTTGATTACTTCCACCAAAAACAGATGTAGCAGTACCAGATATTAAATTTACATTTGTAGTATTAACACCAGCTTGATTTCCTCCACCATAAATATTGGTAACATGCGCTCCATTAAAATCAATGTTAGAAGTTGTAGTAGAAGTTTTATTACCTCCACCATATACGTTTTCTATTGTTCCATTTAATAGTTGTATATGAGTAGTCGTTGTAATTCCACCTTGATTATTTCCACCATAAATATCTGTAATCGTTCCACCGTAAATATCTACTTGAGAAACAGGAACATTTCCTAAAACATTAGAACCACCATAAATACTACCAATTGTTCCATTTTGAATATCAATTGTGGTTTGGTTTATCATACTTGCTTGTTCTCCTCCACCATATAGAGTTTGAACAGAACCATTTTCAACATGAATATTACTTAAATTGGTATCTGTTAGTTTACCTCCACCATATAAAGTACCAACTTCTCCAGCAGTCATTGTAATATTTGTTGTTTTTGTACTTCCACCAATGTTATTACCACCATATAAATTTATTGTTTTACCACCTTTTATAGAAATATTAGATGTTGTAACATTTCCACTTTGATTACTTCCTCCATATAAATTAGTTACTTGTCCATTATTTTGAAAAACATGAGTATCTGTAACCAATGTGTTATTTCCACCACCATAAGCATTTTCTATTGTTCCTTGATTTAATGTCACTGTAACTGTTCCATTTGGTTTTCCTTTTGCATCGTTTCCACCATATAAATTTACAATGTTTCCACCATTTACAACTACATCAACATTTCCCGTAACATATGGAGTAGTAGAATTATCTCCTCTACCACCACCAAAGGCATTTTGAATATTTCCTTGATTGATTGTAACTGTTGTATCATAATTGCTAAGTGTACTTGTTTTACTTGTAGCATTCACAGTACCGAAGGCACTTCCTCCATAAATAGAACCTAATACATTCAAATTTGTAGTAGCATCAGTTCCAGCTTCTACATGAACATTTTCACTTACATAAGTATCTTCACCAAGGCCTCCACCATAAGCATTTTGTAAAGTTCCATTCACAAGAGTCAATGAACTACTACCATAAACAGTTCCTTCTTGATTACTTCCTCCATAAATAGAATCAACCACAGTACCACCAGTCATTGTAATATCGATTGTAGAAGTAACACGTCCACTACGACCAGAACCACTGTGATTTCCTGAACCAAAAATAGACCCATCTACAGTACCACCAACCATTTGAATATTAGTAGTAGATGACCCAGTAGCACTATATCCTACTGTTCCGTAATTCCCACTACCATATACATTTTTCTTAACATGAGCATGATCTGCAATAATTACATTAGAATGATTTACAGAACCAATTGTAGCATATCTTGTATTTCCATTTCCAGAACCAAAAATAGAACCTGCTTCAGCTCCCCATATTGTTTGATTAGAAGCAATATAAGAATCATTTCCAATTGTTGCAGTACCGCCTACATAAACATAAGAATCACCAGTTAAAGTACCATCACTACTACTTCCATCATAACCATTACTTCCTCCAAAAACACTATAATTTACAGTACCACCAGTAATTTGTAAAATACGATTTCCATAAGTTGTTGAAGTTCCTGCACCACCAGTAATTGCATCAACAGTTCCACCAGTCATATAAATATAAGTATCATTTAATGATTCCTTGTTAGAAGAAGTTAATGGACCTCCGATTAAATTATAAATATAACCGCCTTCTATTTTTCCAGTACGTGCTGCATAATGAGTTCCTCCATAACGACCACCTACATATATTCCTGTTGTTAAATCATCTTTGCTAGTACCAAAACTACCACTTTTTACAATTGTATTTAATGCAGGAATTAAAGTATCATTAGAAGAATGAATTCGTCCACTCCAACTACCAGATGCACAAAAATAAATATCTAAATTACTATTATTTTCAGTAGCACGATCATAATCATTTCCATAAATTCCATACATTTCTGTATATAATTGAGTTCCAGATGTACCGGTAGCTGCACCAAAAGTAAGAGAAGTAGAATTATAATGACCAGATTCTACAACAAATTTATACTTTTCAGGATCAGCAGATGACCCAGCAGTTTTTCCATTCATTGCCCCTATCAAAGAAGTAAAATTTACATAATTACCATTTTGTTTAATATTTCTTCCTAATTTTACATTAAAATAATTACCATAAAATGTACCTCTAGCACTACTACTATTACTTGGATTAGAAACAGAATTTCTAGTAGTAGTTGCAATAGTTAAATTTTCTATTCTTGTATCTGCATAACAAATCACACTAACACTACTAACTGTCCAAGTAGTTTGATAGTCTACACCATTATATATTCCTGTTAAAGTAAATGGTTTATCACTATAACTAGACCAGGTACCAGATCTATTTCCATTCATCACTAAAATATTTGTATCACGTGTTGCTAAATAATAATATTTTTCTTCAGGATTTAATTTTTCTTCACTGCCATCATCCTTATAAAACTGAATGAGTTCATAATAAGTACATCCATTACGATTTGTACATCTTCCATTTTGAAGAATTCCTAAATTATCATAATAGCCTGTACTTGCATCATTATAATTTAGCGATACCTGTCTATAATAACCTGACATATTACTATCTGCTTTAAAAAGATCACTTTCTTCCACACCAATAATTTCAGCTTCTATTTTTGTCTCTACAAAACGACCATTTTTTAATTCATAATAAGTTGCATTAGGATCATATTCATCATTTTCATCTTGTAAATAATAAGTAGCACAATCATTTGTTTTCGTTCCTGTTTCAAACCACCCGAAACTAGGAGCAGGACAGGTATACTGAGAATTCACACTATAATAATTCGCATCATCATCATAGCAATCCGTACAAGTTCCATAAGTAATTTCAGGGCTTCCCCAACCACTTTTGGTAGCAGTCGTAGTAATAGTACTTCCTTTATAGTAACCTGCTACATTAGGATTATCATAAATATATTTAACAGTTTCTATCTCATGCATATTCACGTCTTTTAATTGTGCTTGTGCATCATCAAATGAATTACTTCCATTCACATAACTAACTGTTGCATTCGTCCATGAAGCATACATATCAATATGAATCACATTTGGTATACCATTTGTATATGTTACTGGTACTTTCACATACCTAGTATAATAGTCACTATCATAAGAGATATTAGCGCCTTGATAATTAGTCACCCAACCATTAAAAGCTAAATCTGTAGGATGATCAGAAAATGGATTATCAATCAATTCTATTTCTATATACCCATTTTGAACTGGATAATATTTTTGATAAATAAATTTACTTTGTCTTTCCGAAAGAGAAACATAACCAGTATGTTTTCCATCATAACTTGTTCCATTATAAGTAATAACTGTTTTTACTAAATTTGTATCTCCATATAAATTTTTATTTAACAAAGTTGGTAAACTACCATTACTACTATCTGTATAATTTTGTCCTAAATAATAATAGTAATCACTATCTAAATCATCAATATATACAGTATCTCCAGCAATTCCTCTTGAAATAGTATCTGTTTGTCTTGCTGTTTTAATTGCACCATAAGTAAAAGCAATTGTTGTCATTGGAATAATACACAAAAAAGCTACAAATATATATATTTGTTTATTTCGATTCCACTTTTTCAGCATATTATTCCTCCTCTCTTATGATGGATTTGTTGTAAATTCTAAACGAAAACTAATATCGCCATAAGATGCATTATCTTCACAATCTACATCTTGTCCTTCAATCCACATATAAATTCTAACTTTAGTAATTGAAGGAGTTAGATCAAACAATTTTTCATTCGTTCCATGATTCTTAGGTGTATGAATATCGACATTCACTCTTCGAAACATAGAAGGATAAGAATTACTATTTGCATTTTGTAATAGCACATGATTTCCAGCTTTAATTTCACTGGTTACTCCGTCATATGGAAGTAATGCACCGCCTGTCATTGAAGTCGTAATACCATAAATATTTTGAGCATTTTGAACACCAAATTCCGTATGTGTATCATAATTTGGTTCCCATATATACGCTTTATTTGCTTGATTTAAACTTTGGGCAGTAAAAGCATTATCTCCTGAAGTACCCTCATTTAAAAAGGCTACTCGAGTTGCATTTTCAATTCCCTTACTTTCCTCACCTAAATAAGTAACTTCTGAGTTGCTAGAAATATATAATTCTTTTCGATTTGTAGTACGAAAAAAGAGATCAAAAGCAATAAAACTTCCTTCGCTTTCTTCACCAAATCCTTCCGTTTCAACACTTGGTTGTGATACTAATATAAAATCGGTTGAATCTGTATTGGTTGCTTCACCTTTAAACATTTCTAATTTTCCTTGACTAATATTTCCTCCTGTTGACACTGGATAAAATTGATAAGGAATTTGATTCACACTATTACGATAATTATCTCTTGCGTTCATAATATCCTGTACTGTAATTACTTGTTTCCAATTAACTGCATCTGTACTCACTTCTAAACCACCGTCAGCTTGAACATGTACATCTAATGAATCAATACTAACAACACGATTACTAGAAAACCAAGCATAAGTCGTAGTCATAAACAGAAGAAAACTAAAAATCAAAGGAAACAATAGTAATTTTTTTCTTTTTTTATTTTCCCTCTTTTTCATTTTCAATATGTTCCTCCATCACTTTCATATTCAATTTAATTTCTCCACCTATAATAGCATCTACACAATCAGGATCATCGCCTTCTAAATAAATAACAATTGTATATTTATCTATATCATTTGGCCTAAAATTTTTTCTTTCTTTTAATACTGCAATATCTTCTGAATAAAAAGCAGTTGTTCCCTTTTCATTTTGGTTTGTCATACTATTTTTTTTCGCATAAATCGTTTGTTTACCATTTTCATAAACCATAATTCTAATTGCTTCATCTACATTTTTAATAACATCTAAAATATTAATTTGGTACCAATAATGAATTGTTCTTTCCCCTTCATTTCCTACATAAAAAGTATAAGCAATATAATTATCGCCATTATGAGCTCCGTCCTTTTCTTCATCTAAATTCTGAGGCAACCAATTAACAGAAATATTATCCATGAATTCCAATTCTTTTGCATATAATTTATTACGTGGTGTTTTATTTTCTAAATTATCATATAATACAATTCCACTTTTTAATGAAAAGTTAGGATCCAATGTAACTGTAAAATTTCCTCCTTTATAAATTACCATTAATACAAAAAAAAGAGAAAGTAAAAACAAGAAAAGAAAAATCACAATTCTTTTCATATATTTCCATCTTTTTTTCTTATGTTCGAGGTTCTTTGCAGTAACTTTGACAGTACTAATTGCCATATCATCACGACCCTTTATTATTAGTATCATTTTATCATATTTTGTCGTATTTTGTAAATGAATATAAAAAAAAGCATATTACTTTTTTATGCTTTTTTGGTTATGCTTTAATCCAAAATCAAAATCAGGATTATCCTTAATCACATGAATTGACATTGTCTTAAATAAATCATCTAAATTTAATGTATCATCGCTTACTGATGGTAACTCTTTTTTTCTTTCATTATTCTCCTGATTTTCATCTTGATAAATAAGTATTTCAATTTCTTCTTTAGGAATGATTGTTTTTTTCTTTTCAATTTTTTTATTTTTTAAATACAGAAGTAAAATTGTGGAAATTGCTAAAAGGGTAATAATTACAATGCTTATTACAATTAAAATAACATTCATGTTCTCACCCCTTTATTTTATTCTAGAAATATTTTATCACATCTCATTTTTAACCGCAATTCTGTTTCATGAATTATATCTTAAATTTTAGTTTGACAATATGAATTTACAACAGTTTGACGTTTTCATTTTCTTTTTTTGACACAGATATACATTTGTTGACAGACAAATGATATAATAAAAAAAAGAAAGGTGGGAATACAGATGATAAAGATTAAAAAATGGAAATTATTATTTGCAATATGTGCTCTTATCATTTGTATTACCCAAGTTCAACAAACATATGCAAAATATTTAGATACAAAAGAAGGAGATACCAATTTTACTGTTGCAAAATGGAAGATTTTATTAAATAATCAAGATATTACTGAAGCAGCTACCATGTCATCTTTAATAAACCCTATTTATATAGAAAATGAAAATATAAAAGAAAATGTTGTCGCACCAGGACGTGAAGGTTATTTTGATTTAACTATTGATTCCAGCAATACAGAAGTATCATTTAAATATAATATCTCCATTGCCAATTCTGAAAGTAGTTCTGTAAAAGATTTAGTCATTACTGGCTACCAAATCAATAATAGTGCTCTCATTCCAGTTGACAAAGAACTCAATAATATTACTAATACAATTTATTATACAGATCCTAATAAATTAAATAAAATTCGTATTTATTTCAAATGGATTGATGGAGAAAATGAAACTATGGATAATGAAAGTGATACTATGGCATCAATTGCAGGAATAGATGCAAAGTTAAAAGTAAATATTTCTTTTGTTCAAGTAGTAAATTAAAAACCACAATTATGCTTGTGGTTTTTTTTGACTTGCAGTCATTTTTACAACAATTACAATTTGTTTTTCTGAAGGAAATTGTTCTTTATAAGAATAAGATTTTTTCCCCCAATAAGTATCTTGTTCATCATTACCTGATTCATATGGCCAATTCAAATGAACAGAAAATGTTCCGGTATCACCTATTTCTATTTGATCTTGGTCTACAGTAAATGATGTTTTAAAAGGATAGTTATTATTTAAAATATCAGATAATTCACTTTGTGTATAATTCTCTTTACTATAAACTTCATCTAAAATTTTAATCGATTCAATTTCATAAGTAATATAAGCAACCATTTCACCAGCATTATGAATTTCTATCGATTCTTGAAACGGAGTCATCCCTGGATAGATTGAATCAATTTCAAAAGTAACATTACTTGTTAAATCACTTCCATCTTGTTCAAATGTTATTTTCCAAGATTTTACTCCTGTTGTAATTTGATTTGATACTTTATTACTATAAATAAACCATGCAAATGCATTAGCCATTAAAGTTAAGAATAAGAAAAATAACGTACTTCTTCTTACTCTTTTCTTTATTTTTCTAAGTACACTATTTTTCTTCTTCATTTTCTAATTCACTTTCTTTATGATTGATATAATCCAAAATTTCAAGAAAGATTAAAAATGCAATAGGAACAATAATTAAAAAATATAACCCATAAGAATTATTCAGCACATGGCTAAACCAAGTCAAAATATATGGTTTATATACAACAGTTCCATAAAGTTGACTTTCTTCTATTTCTGGATCAGCTGCATTATTAGCAATTCCTTGTGTAGTAAAATAATATTTTCCATTTTCATATCTTTTATTAATAACACGGTGTGTAATAATTTTACCATTATAATCATCTTTTTTTCCTAAATAAGCAACATCATCACCTTTTTCAATTGTAGATGGATTTTGTTCTTTTACGATAATTACATCATAAATTTGATATTCAGGAAGCATACTTCCAGTCACAACTGTAAACATACGATAACTACCTAAACTAACTTGATTATTAAATAAACGTTGAATTGCAATCACAAGTACTACTAAAATTACAACAACCCAAATCATTATTTTCATAAATCCCAATAAAAATTTTAAAATTGGATTATTCCATATCATTTTTACTTTCTGCATCTTTTTTCACCTTCAAATTTTCTACTCTTTCCATATAATCGCCAATCGCGTCTTTATAAATACGCTCTATTTCACTTGTATCCAATACCTTTTTATATTTTACTTTTGTATATTCTTTTCCAATTAATTTCATTAATTCTTCTAATGATAAATGTTCACTAATATTTAATAATTGATTGACTGATTGATTCACAACTTGTTCTTGTAAATTTTCAATTTCTTCTTGTGGAACTTCTTTTTCATCTAATGTATTCATAATTAAACAATTTAATAAAAACTGTATCACAAAATATTAATGATTATGACTTAGGTGTAGCACTTGAAAATATTTATAATTTCATCTGGAATG
>ENA-ORNF01002633-ORNF01002633.1-human-gut-metagenome-genome-assembly--contig:-NODE-2633-length-13083-cov-7.731732_pt1 | contig 13083 bp, 19 predicted proteins | sample MGYA00242110_ERZ509012 | MGnify/ENA primary metagenome ERZ509012 (study PRJEB26280, sample SAMEA2338714) | human gut metagenome | biome: human gut; feature: human-associated habitat; material: faeces... | reverse complement strand
AGGCTGCCCTCGGACGCCTTTTTCTGTACTTCCGCCATTTTTGCGTCAATCTCCTTCTGCTTGTCCGTTGTTGCCAACGCCTTTGCCTGCTTCAGCCATGTCAGCGCTTCGGAATAACGTTTTCCGGTGGTGGCATCCTCCGCCTTTTTGAGCAGTTTTTCCATCTTCTCCCTCTTCTCGCGTACCTCTTTCGGCTCCTTTTCTACCGCAGCCTTGGCGGCTTTGCCCTGCGATGCGGCCTGTTCCGCCTGTTTTTCGAAGGTTTCCAGATTTGTTAGGATGCCTTGCGCCTTCTGTATGGGAGTACTGATGGCTTGCAGGAATCCCATGTCCAGTTCCTCGGGCGTGCCGTTCAATACCAGGGGAACGATATGGCCACCCGCTTCGTCCTTCAGGGCGGAACGTCGGGGCATGACGGACACCGTAAGATTGTTGTTCACTTGTCTGATGTTGATACTCAGGTCTGTGCCTGTCGTAATCATTCGGTTGATTGTTTGAAAAAACATAATGATAAAGTATTAAAGTGTTATACATAAGTTTCCTTGAAAAATTCTTTCAGGACTCTCTGCCTGTCCGGATTGGAGGCGATGTCCCTCAAAGGTTCCAGATAGTAGCTGATACGCCTCGGTTCGTCCACCGTATTCGGAAGACGTCTTTTAGAGGGTGTCACACGGTCTGTGGCGGGCCATGCGGCTGGCATGACCGGAGCCGGAGGAGTGAATGTTGCGGTTCTCATGTCTTTATGGATTAAAGGTTATACAAGCATGCCCATGACAAGCAGAAGAAGGATGATTTTCACGATAAGACGGAATGTCCCGAAAAGGAATCCGATGATTGCCCCCGAAAAGAGGAATAGGATGATGGTACAGACCGGAACAATCCCCTTGTTATAAAGCAGCCATATTCCCACGAGCAGGACGAGGGAAACCGTCTGTTTGCAGACGCTTTCGATTAGTTTCAGTTTCATAACTTTAATTTTTTTAGAATGAATAATCCCATCGGGATATGTTTTCCCGATTTTATGGGCCCCGGTCCTCGGATTGCCTTTTTGCGCAAGGCTTGGCAGAAGAAAATACCGGAGCGAAGCGAGGATGATTTTCTTTTGCCAACCAAGCCCCTGAAAGGGGCCGCCTTGCGGCAAAAACGAGGCAATCCGAGACCTTTGCCACTTAAAAGCGGAAAAACTGTCACCATAGCTTCCGGTGAAGGCTCTTAGCGGATATGGTTGTAGATAATCACTGAAAAGTATATGGTCGAGTCATAAAAAAAGACAGGCAAGAAAATAGAGTGTTTCTATCCTCTTGCCTGTCTTTCGGGAACAGTCCGCTTATTCCAATTATTCCAAGATTTGTTCCATAGGGCTATACAGGTTCTTTTTTTGAGCGGTGAATCTGCCGGATCTCATCGGTCACTTCCCTTACCAGTTCCAGCACCTCGTCCAGAAACTCCTCCTGCGTGAGTTTTCCCTGCTCTATACGTGCCAGTTCCGCTTCCCAGCCGGACGTGAGCGAGGCGTCAGCCACTCTCATGCCGCGTACCGTCTCGTAAAAGAAGAGCCCTTTCGGGGTCGGGATGATATACTTGCCTGAATAACGGATGTACTTGCGTTCCAGCAGTGTGCGGATGATGTTGGTACGTGTGGACACCGTTCCCAGACCGGCATCGTCCATGTATTCTATCAGTTCCGCATCCGTACAGGGGGAAACCGGCAGGGACTTTTTGTGTATGACGCTGCATCCGGCTACCGGTACCAGCTCCCCTTGGGTAAATTCCGGGAATACAGGGCTGGAATCGCATCCTTTTGCGATGAGACCTTCCCGTCCGAACACATCGAGCCATCCCTTTTCCAGTATGCGATGCATCCGGACACTGAATTTCCGTGCGGCGCATACCGCATCGACTGTCATATATTCCACCTTGCAGGGCGGCATGAAGGTTTCGAGCATCCTGCCGACAACGAGCGTATAGACCAGCATCTCCTCCCGGTTCAGTTCACCGGGGCGTATGCCGGTGGCGATGATGGCGTGATGGTCCATCGTATCCCCCGTATCGTCGGCAGTCCGTGACGTGGTGAAGTCCACCCTATCCGCATACCGGCGGAATTCCTTGCCCGCCAGTATCTTCTCCATGATAGGGGGAAGAGCAGCTTGTACGTCCTCCGTCAGGGGTAAGCATTCGATAAACTCCCCCTTTCATTCTAAAAATGTGATATTACTTTTGTAATCAAAGTAAAAAAGCTCAATTGTTATGTCACATCAATGGACCATGGAAGATTTTGAATCTATTTATTCCCGTTTCAAGTCGAGCGGACTGTCAGTTATGGATTTTTGTTCGAATGAATGTATTCGTCCCAAACGTTTCTACGAGTGGCGTTCCAAGCTGTTGCGCAAAGGCGGCTTTATCCCGGTAAAGGTAAACAGTAAGGGCCAGGTCAGTCTTCCCCATAAGGAGAAATCCCTGCTGTCTGCCCCTCCGGTCAGCCCGTCGCCAATTCCCCAGCCGCTATGTGAGATCTCCTATCCCAATGGCGTCACAGTCCGCTTGAACAGCCCTTTGTCACCGGAGGTATTGCAAACCCTGATATTTTTGAATTCAAACCGTTAGCCTATGTTTTCTTTGAATGAATCCAACAGATATTATCTTTACCCGTATCCGACAGACATGCGTAAGAGTTTTTATACGCTTAGCGGCATCGTGACCAACCAGATGGGAAAGAATGTACGGGACGGTGACGCTTTCATTTTTATCAATGCGAATTGTACCTGTATGAAAATCCTCCATATGGAATATGGTGGTCTGGTGATATACCATATGAGGCTGGAACATGGGCACTTCCATCTGCCGGTCATAAATACGGAGGAAGGTCGGATTAAAGCGATTGAAACCTTCTGGAATGACCTTGTGATGATGGTTCAAGGAATGGACGGCAGCAAGGTCAGGCGTTATAAAAGGAGTGGTTTCCATGGGTTGTAGTTGTAACAAATTATAACATATACAATGCCGTATTCCGGCTGTTTTTTAGTATCTTAGCATCATATTTAAACGATTATGCCAACCGATAAGGAATTACTGATAAAGGATCTCATGCACAAATGCGACTGTCTGTATAGAGAAAACAGCCGGTTGAAGGAGATGGTGTCCACGCAGCCCCTTAAAGCTGCGGACAAAGAGGTGTATGAGGCTTTATTGTCTGACAAGGATGCCATAATCGCCCAAAAGGAAGCAAAAATCAACAGTCTGGAGCAACGTGTATCCTATCTTGAACGGCAGTTGTACGGTAAGAAGGCGGAAAAGTTCATAAAGCCTGACGCCCAGGACCGCTGGCTGGATTTTGAAGGCTTTGACATGCTTCCCCAGGAGGCTGAAGCCGCAGAAGAAGCAGAAAAGGAGTTGAAGGCTACCAGAGAAGCGATCATCGCCCGTAAAAAAGCGGGGAAGCAGCATCCTGCGAGAAAATCCCTTCCGGAGAATCTTGAGCGTGAGGTGGTCCATATATATCCCGAAGGGTATAATCCGGAAGAGTGGACGCTCCTTCCCGGAGAGGAAGTGACCGAGATCCTTATGCACGAGCCCGAGAAGTTCTATATCCGCAGGATAGTGCGCCATACAGCCAAACGGAAGGGTACAAACGAGTTCAAGACCGGCCCGCTTCCCGTCATGCCAATAGCAAAGAGCTATGCCTCTGCCTCATTGCTGGCAGACATGATGATAGGGAAATATGTGGATCACATACCGTTCCACAGGCAACTGGAACAGTTCAAACGTGTGGGGGTACATCTCCCCGCGTCAACGGTCAACGACTGGTTCAAGGATGTGGCGGATTTGCTAAGGCCCCTTTACTTCCGATTATGGGAGCTGGTGATGCAGACTGACTACATACAGTCGGATGAAACGACAATCCCCGTGATGAATGACGAGAGACACAAGACGGTCAAAGGTTATATCTGGCTTGTGCGCAGTGTCATGACCGGACGTCAGTTCTTTTACTATGACAAGGGTTCCCGAAGTGGAAAGGTGGTGCTGAAACTCTTCGGCAAGTTCCGGGGAGCCATACAGACGGACGGATACGAAAGGTACGAGATGCTGGACGCCAAGAAAGGTATTATCCTTCTTGGCTGTTGGGCCCATGCACGCAGACATTTTTGGGAGGCAAGAAAGAATGACATGCAGCGTGCCGACTATGCGCTCGCACAGATACAGTTGCTTTATGACGTGGAGCGTAAGGCTGACGATGAACGCCTGACTTACGAACAGAGGGCTGAACTTAGGGCACGTCTTGCATATCCCATACTTGTGCGCTTCGAGAAATGGCTGGTCAATGAATATCCCAAAGTAATGAAAGACAGTCCGATCGGAAAAGCCATAAAATATACATACGGAAGGTTCGACAAACTCTCCAGGTACCATCTGGACGGTCGTTACAGACCGGATAATAACGAGATAGAAAATAAAGTGCGGCCTGTCGCGTGCGGCAGACGTAATTACCTGTTCTGTGGCAATAATGATGCCGCTGAAGATGCGGCGGTGCTCTACTCGTTCTTCGGCTGCTGCAAGGCTGCCGGGGCTGACTTCCGCACGTGGCTGATCTACTTCCTTGAACATATACATGATTATGACGATGACTACTCGATGGATCTGGCCGAATTGTTACCTGACAATCTGTTATCCAAGGGCAAGATATTATCCGTTACGTCACCGGAATCTCCCAAGAAAGACTCCTGATACCTTCGTAAATCTCGCCTAAACACGGGAAAACTACCGTTTTATGCCAATCAAGACGGGAAAATAGGGAATAAAGTGCCGTTTTTATCTTCATTATCCCCGATAAATAGGGAAAATAAGGGAAAGAATACCCTTTTATACCAATTATGGCGGGAAAGTAGGGATAAAAATATCGCTTTATCACATTTGTCACAGGAAAATAAGGGGCAAAGGGGAAAAACTTCCTTTTATCCGCTCCATTAGTAGGGATAATATCAATTACTATAGAACCCGCACATCTTTGGGTTGAATTGATGTAACAATAAATCATAGAACGATAAAATGAATAAACGACATTATGAACATACGTTACCCAATATACGAGGGAGTTTATCGAATACTTACGGTTATAGGTGGATTTCATCACTGCACCAACCGTCCTGCGGGTACGCTCTTTCAGGTTCTTGTCCTGAATGTCCTTTGTGGATTTCTTGATATGTCGCTGTATGGCTTCGTAACCTACCGACTTTCCCAAAGAGGAAGATTTGAACGGGTTTCCCTGCTTTTCTCCTTTGTTATTGGTAGCCGAATAGACAATGCCGTTATAGGGTTTGCCGTTCACTTCCCCTTTCACTTCCTCCGCCTGTACATTATATATAGATAGCAGGGCTTTGTACTCCGTAAAACTTTGAAAGCGGTAACTGCCGACAAGGGCTTTCACCGTATTGGATAACTGGTGCTTTACGTCCCCTGCCCGGTAGTCCACCTTTTTAAGTTCGGGACGTTCGGTTGCCTGTTTCTTCTCTGCTGGATGCAGCCCGTACTTCTGTTCCAGTTCACGGGTGATTTGCTTGCTGCGTACATGCTCGAACTTGTCGTTTATCTTTTTGCCTGTATCATCTATCCGGATGGAAACGATATGTACATGGTGTCTTGCTATATCTTCGTGCTTGTAAACCATATACGGCTGGTTGCCGTACCCCAGCTTGTCCATATACTCTTTGGCAATATCCGCAAGCTGGCTGTCGGAAAGCACATCGTCCTGGTGCGGGTTCAGGGAGATATGGATAATCGGCTTTTCCGTTTTCAGGTCGGCGGGCAGGTGCATATCGAAACATTCCATACATCGCCGGATGCTGAAATTCCCGTCCTCGCTCTCGAACATCCGGTTGCTTAAAAGTACCTTTCCCTGCTCTTCATCGACCTTGTTTTGGTTGTAGGAAAGCGCACCGAACAAGGAACTGCCTACACTTATCTTTGCAACCATCTTGTTTCAAATTCACGGGTCAGTTCAATAATTTGGCGGTTCAGGTCAGCAAGTTCCATCGTTGCCTTTTCCAGTTTATAGAGAAATGCGAGTGCTTTCTTCTCTGAAAAATTGGTATTGAGAGCCTTTACCACCTGATTATAATTCACAGCAATACCCCTGTACTGGGAATATAAAGCGGTCAGCCGGGTATAATATTCTACTGCCGCCTTGTCGATTTTAATCACTTTGAACGGTTCGCCGAAGATACGGGCGGTGATAAAATGCGCTTTAGTGCGCATACCGGACTGGTCGAACAATGCCAAAAAGCGGGCGTGGTCTATCGCATTGAAGCTGATAGAGTACCTGAACACTGCCGGGTCTGCTTTGGGCTTTCGTCCTGCGCCACCCGGACGGGGCACATTTTCATTTTTCTGTTTCATGCTTCTTTTTTTAAAGGGTTACGACTTCGGAGTGACCTGTGTCCCGGCTTCGTCCGGACAAGGCGTTCAAAGCTGCTGAAAGAATTTCAAGCTGCTTAGAACACACCTTGCTATTTGCCAGTGCAAATAAAAATCCGCCTACGGACGGATTGGGGTTAGCAGAGATTGGAACGCTCCCGGCGGCGGGGGCTTGGTTAGCCTGACCGATACCTTTCGGCTGCAAAGTAACGGGTATTAAAAATGCTGTGAAATAGCGGGTTATAGGACAAATGAGGACAAACGGGGACATTTGAGGACATCTTTCAAAAGGGACTACTTTTCTACGTTTATTTGTCCCGGATTTAAGAAAGAAAGCAATATGGACGGATGGAAATATGTAACGGCAAGCGGACGGAAAGAAAGCGGTTTTGAAAACTTGGAAACAAGATTTCAAGATTGCAATCTTTCAATCGGGAAAGCAAACTGTTTGCAAATAAAACAAGCTGTCTTTGTGGAATGAATGAAAACAGAGAAGCAAGAAAGAAAACAGGCTGTCTTTGCAGAAAGATAGCAAGAATCAAGGAAAGGGAAAAAGAAGTCATTCTCTCTTTCGTGCTTTCAACGTGGAACGAAAGAAAACTATCCGTCAATCTGTACGGATGGAATGAAATAAAGATGTATCACAAAAAAGAATTATTACAATGAAGAAAGAAACCTTGTATGTGGCTTTCTCCACCCAAAAGGGTGGGGTCGGCAAAACAACGTTCACCGTCTTGGTGGCAAGTTACCTGTATTACCTGAAAGGGTATAACGTGGCGGTCGTGGATTGCGACTACCCGCAGCACAGTATCAGTGCCATGCGCAAACGGGATGCCGAACAGGTAAATGGTGACGATTATTACAAACAACTTGCTTTCAGCCAGTTCAAAACACTGGGAAAGAAAGCATACCCGGTGCTTTGCAGTTCGCCGGACGAAGTGATAAAAACGGCGGATGAATTTCTTGCGTCTGCCGGGATGGATTACGATGTGGTCTTTTTCGACCTGCCCGGAACGGTGAACAGTGAGGGCGTTATCAACTCCCTTTCAGGAGTGGATTATATTTTCACCCCCATAGCCGCCGACCGGGTGGTATTGGAAAGCAGCCTTTCCTTTGCGGTGGCTATCGACAAACTGCTGGTTAAGAATGAAGCGTGCCGACTGAAAGGGCTGTACCTGTTTTGGAATATGGTAGATGGACGGGAAAAAACAGACCTCTACACCCTGTATGAGCAGACTATCGGGGAACTGGAACTACCCCTGATGAAAGTATTTATCCCCGACACGAAACGATTCAAAAAGGAACTGGACGCACAACGTAAAACCGTGTTCCGTTCCACGCTGTTCCCGGCCGACAAACGGCTGGTAAAGGGCAGCAACATGGAAGAACTGATAACTGAAATCGCATACCTTATAAAACTGTAACGATATGGCAAAGCAAAGCGGCGGGAAACCGCAGATTGACGAGGATTTTATGAAAGAGATTATTTCACAGGGCTTGCCCGTGAAGAAACAGGAAACGCCAACAGTGACGGTGAAACAGGAAATAGAAACACCAGATAAACCGGATGATAAAACGGGTTCAGTGGAAACAGTGGATAAACAGGTAACGGCAAAGGAAGAAAAGGCAGCGAAAGAACCTGCCCGCCGGAAAAAGAACGCTCCGGGCGACTACCGGGAAACCTATTTCATGCGGGTGGACTTGACCGACCGCCAGCCGTTATATGTCAGCCGTACCACACACGAAAAGCTGATGAAGATTGTAACCGTTATCGGCGGACGCAAGGCAACCGTCAGCAGCTATGTAGAAAATATCCTGCTCCGGCATTTCGACCAGTTTCAGGATGAGATAAACGAACTGTACGAAAGTAAATTTGAAAAGCCGTTCTGATATGTTGAAGTGGTTGATTATCGGAACGCTCCTGTATTACGCCATCCTCTTATGGCGATACCGGGATAGCTTGGGAACATGGTTCACAAGTGGAAAAAGAGAGCCGGAACAATCGGAAAGCAAACCGACTGTGAATACAGGAAACGGTGATTGCCTTGTAGGTGCAAGCCGTTATCGGATGGGACAAATGAGGACAAACGGGGACATCTTAGGACACCTTTCAAAAGGGGTTGATAATGCTTCTATATTTGTCCCGCAAAGCGAAGAAACAGAGGAAGAAACACCCACTGTGCAAGCGATTGAAACCGAGTTTGAGATGGAGTTTGAAACGGAAGATGCGGAAGAAACGGACGTTTCACCGGATGAAATCGAAGCAGAAGAAATCGCCTGCTACATGGGGAACAGTGAACCGGAAATGGCACAGGGTATCACGCTGGGGGAACTGGGGCAAATGGTACAGGTCATTCAGGTTAAACAAGCATCCGAAGCGGAAGAACGGCAAGCGGTACAGACCATCTGCCGGACGGAAACAAACCTGTTTCATTCGCTGGTGGAACAGATTAACGGGGGCAGGTCACGGGTGGCGAAACTTTTACAAAAGCATGAGATACCCGTACCCGCTACTGTCCCGGCTGCCGGAAATGATGAAATGGCAGCCTTTGACATGAACGATTTTCTTTAATGGTAAACTTTAAATAATAAGATGATGAAACAGAGAGATTACGGTTAAACAGACCTTTTAGAAAACGGGGAACACTCCCCGTAACCACAAAAATTCAATTATTAATCACTCTGCCGGGCGGACTATCCAACCGTCCGGCAATTAAAAAATCAATGTATTTATAATGAAAAAGAAAGTTCTCTTTTCGGCAGCCGTTCTTTTGGCTGCATCTTCCGCTTTTGCACAAGGTAACGGCATGGCGGGTATTACGGAAGCCACCAATATGGTGACAAGTTATTTCGACCCGGCGACAAAATTAATTTATGCCATCGGTGCGGTGGTTGGGCTTATCGGGGGCGTGAAAGTCTATGGCAAGTTTTCTTCGGGCGACCCTGATACGAGCAAAACTGCTGCAAGCTGGTTCGGTGCGTGTATCTTCTTGATTGTGGCTGCCACCATTCTACGCTCGTTCTTCCTATAAAAAGAAAAGAGCATGGCAGACTATCCGATTAACAGGGGAATAGGCAAGCCAGTTGAGTTTAAAGGATTGAAAAGCCAGTATCTTTTCATTTTTGCGGGCGGGCTGTTAGCCCTGTTCGTACTTTTCATCATCATGTACATGGTGGGTATCAACCAGTGGGTGTGCATCATCTTCGGCGTTACTTCGGCAACGCTGCTGGTATGGCTCACATTCCGGCTGAATGAGAAGTACGGGACACACGGGTTAATGAAATTGTCCGCACGCAAAAGCCACCCTTTCCATATCATCAACCGAAAAGCCATATCCCGATTATTCACTAAAAATCAGAAACAAACATCGAAATGAGAAATATATTAAAAGCTACCACGCTGGAAAACAAGTTTCCACTGTTCACGGTGGAAAACGGCTGCATCGTTTCCAAAGATGCCGACATAACGGTGGCGTTCCGGGTGGAACAGCCCGAACTGTTTACCGTCACGGCAACCGAATACGAAGCGATACATTCCGCTTGGAACAAGGCGGTAAAGGTGCTGCCCGATTACAGCATCGTACACAAACAGGACTGGTTCATCAAAGAGAACTATGCGCCTGACATCCAAAAGGATGATTTGAGTTTCCTTTCCCGTTCCTTTGAACGGCATTTCAATGAACGACCGTTCTTGAACCATACCTGCTATTTGTTCCTGACGAAAACCACAAAGGAACGCAGCCGGATGCAGAGTAACTTCTCCACCCTTTGCCGGGGTTTCCTTGTCCCCAAAGAGATAAGGGACAGGGAAACGGTTACAAAGTTTCTCGAAGCGGTGGGGCAGTTTGAAAGCATTATGAACGATAGCGGTTTCATTACCCTTACCCGCCTGACTTCGGACGAGATAACCGGAACAAGGGAAACGGCGGGTATCGTGGAAAAATACTTTTCACTCTCACAGACAGACACCACCACATTGAAAGATATTTCACTGGGGGCTGACGAAATGAAGATTGGCGACAATATCCTTTGCCTGCATACCCTTTCCGATGCGGAAGATATGCCGGGCAAGGTGGGAACAGATACCCGCTATGAAAAGTTATCCACTGACCGGAGCGATTGCAGATTGTCTTTTGCTTCTCCAGTGGGCGTGCTGCTCTCCTGTAACCATATCTATAACCAGTACATCTTCATTGACGACCATACGGAGAACCTGAAACAGTTTGAAAAGATGGCTCGCAATATGCACTCCCTTTCCAAATACAGCCGTGCCAATCAGATAAACAAGTCTTGGATAGAGGAATATTTGAATGAAGCACATTCACAGGGGCTTATCTCCGTGCGATGCCATTGCAATATCATGGCGTGGAGTGACGACCGGGACGAACTGAAGCACATTAAAAATGATGTGGGGTCACAGCTTGCACTTATGGAGTGCAAGCCACGCCACAACACCACCGACACGCCGACCCTGTTTTGGGCGGGAATACCCGGCAATCAGGCGGACTTCCCGGCGGAAGAAAGTTTCTACACATTTATCGAACAGGCTCTTTGCCTGTTCACCGAAGAAACGAACTACAAAAGTTCGCTTTCACCCTTTGGTATCAAGATGGTGGATAGGGTCACGGGAAAGCCGTTGCACATCGACATATCAGACCTGCCCATGAAAAAAGGTATCATTACCAATCGCAACAAGTTCATACTTGGGCCGAGTGGTAGCGGTAAGTCATTCTTTACCAACCACATGGTGCGCCAGTATTACGAACAAAATGCGCACGTCCTGCTGGTCGATACCGGAAACAGTTATTTAGGTCTGTGTGAAATGATAAACCGGAAAACGCACGGGGAAGATGGGATTTACTTTACCTATACCACTGAAAACCCGATAGCGTTCAATCCTTTCTATGTGGAAGGTGGGGGATTTGATATTGAAAAGAAAGAGAGTATCAAAACACTTATCCTGACCCTGTGGAAAAGGGATGATGAAGCACCTACACGGGCGGAAGAAGTGGCTTTGTCAAACGCTGTAAGTTCCTATATCGAACTGATTACTAAGGACAGTTCAGTTACTCCCTGCTTCAATACGTTCTACGAGTATGTGAAAACCGATTACCGGGAACACCTGCAAGAAAAGAACGTCCGGGAAAAGGATTTCGATATAGACAACTTCCTGAATGTATTAGAACCTTACTACAAAGGGGGCGAATACGACTACCTGCTGAACTCCGACAAGGAGCTTGATTTGTTGCATAAACGCTTCATTGTCTTTGAGTTGGATAATATCAAAGACCACAAAATCCTGTTCCCGATTACTACGATTATCATCATGGAAGTGTTCATAAACAAGATGCGTAAACTAAAGGGTATCAGGAAATTAATATTAATTGAGGAAGCGTGGAAAGCGATTGCATCGGCGAATATGGCGGATTACATTAAGTACCTCTATAAAACCGTCAGAAAGTATTTCGGTGAAGCGATTGTAGTTACCCAAGAGGTCGAGGATATTATATCTTCTCCCATTGTAAAAGAGAGCATTATAAACAATTCGGATTGCAAGATACTGCTCGACCAAAGAAAGTACCTGAACAAATTCGACAGCATACAGAACCTTTTGGGACTGACCGACAAGGAACGTTCACAGGTGCTTTCCATCAACCTTGCCAATCATCCGAACCGGAAATACAAGGAAGTTTGGATAGGCTTAGGCGGTACACAATCCGCCGTATATGCCACAGAAGTGAGTTTGGAAGAATATTTTACATATACCACCGAAGAAACGGAAAAGATGGAACTTTTCGCCTTGTCCGAAAAGTTGGGCGGTAATCTCGAACTGGCTATCAAACGGCTTGCCGAAAGCAAGCGCAATCCTGAAAAATAATCAATTAACAATTTAAAATCAATCAGTATGAAACATTTAAAAATGCTGTTTCCGGTGCTGTTATGCACCTTGTTACTGGGCCTTTCTTCTTGTAAGGAAACGAACGCCGACCGTCTTAGGGCGATGCGTGGCGACTGGGAAAGCGTGAAAAACCGTCCGGCGTTTACTCTCTTTGAGGAAAACGGGCATTACAAGGTAACGACCCGCAAAATGACCTACCGGGGGACTATCCAAACGGAAACCTATGAAATTTCAGAACAAGACGGAAACCTGTTCATCGAAACGGGGCTTTCCGTCCTGCTGACCTACGACAAGGAGAACGACCGGATTCTGCTTTCACCCGGCGGAGAATATAAACGGAGTAAACAACCAATAAAGAAGTAAGCGTATGAAAACAAAGATTATAATGCTGCTCGTTGTATGCAGCCTGTTTGCCTCAAAGGTAAACGCACAGTGGGTGGTGAGTGACCCCGGCAATTTGGCGCAAGGGATTATCAATGCGTCAAAGAACATCGTGCAGACATCATCCACAGCCCAAACAATGATAAAGAGCTTTCAGGAAACGGTAAAGATTTATCAACAGGGTAAGGAATACTACGATGCCTTAAAATCAGTGCATAACCTTGTGAAAGATGCCCGCAAGGTGCAGAAGTCCATCCTGCTTATCGGGGAGATTTCCGACATCTATGTGAACAGTTTTCAGAAGATGCTTTCGGATGAAAACTATACGCCGGACGAACTTTCCGCCATTGCCTACGGATATACCCAACTGTTGCAGGAAAGTTCCGATGTGCTGG
>ENA-ORNF01002630-ORNF01002630.1-human-gut-metagenome-genome-assembly--contig:-NODE-2630-length-13095-cov-7.263037_pt1 | contig 13095 bp, 13 predicted proteins | sample MGYA00242110_ERZ509012 | MGnify/ENA primary metagenome ERZ509012 (study PRJEB26280, sample SAMEA2338714) | human gut metagenome | biome: human gut; feature: human-associated habitat; material: faeces... | reverse complement strand
CACTCAGGCCAAGACAGCTTTGGCAAGCTGTTCCCGCCATGATCCCGTCAGCCCATAATGATACTCCTGTACGCAGCTTCGAGAGATCCTCGGAGGGGTGAGAGTCCCGTGATGTGTGCCAGCACAGTTCAAGTTGCCGCCCTGCCTGGGGAAGTAGTGTCGAATACAGGCAAATAAAACCGTAAAGTTCTGGCCGCTCCGGCGATGGGAGCATCTGCTTCTGTTGCCGGAGCGACCACACTCTTGCGGCAGAAGCATGGGAGTTGTCCAACCCTTCCTATATTTTTGCATTCGATTCCTCTCTCCTTTATTCACAGGTTCAACTATTGCCTACTTTTGATTCCTTCCTCGGACGGTTCCCATGCTTGTGCCGCAGAGATGGTCAGATACAGGGAGGAGCGCAATTATGAACCCTAATATCAATTTCTATGGAATCGTGATCCTGCTCAGAAAACTCCGGGAATGCGGCATTTTCACTGAAAAAGAACTGAGAAAAATCGCCGCACGGATCGCTGCGGATAACGGTGTTGAAGTCATGTTTTTTCTCTGATTTTCTTCATCTTTCAGTAGCTATTCGGACGCTGTTGTGGTAGTGTTTGTGTTGCAAAAAAAGGAGGTGAGCGAACATGGATGAAAAGCGGCTGGTAGATGGAACAACAGCACTGGCAGAAAAGCAGCCCCGCGTTATAAAAATCGAGACTGCGGAGCGGCCTCAAAATGTGCGGCTGCGGGTTGCTGCCTACACTCGTGTCAGCTCAGACTCCGAAGATCAACTCAATTCCTTTGCTGCCCAGAACCGCTACTACACTGAGTTAATCTCAAGTAAGGCCGAATGGCGCATGGTTGACATCTATGCGGACGAGGGAATCACAGGAACTTCGGTGGCTAAGCGGGATGACTTCCAGCGGATGATGGCGGATTGCCGTCGGGGCCTGATCGATCAGATCCTTGTCAAATCCATCTCCCGCTTTGCCCGCAACACCAAGGACTGCCTTCAAAATATTCGTGAACTGAAAGAGTTGGGTGTCAACGTCCGATTCGAGCGTGAAGGTATCGATACTGTCAATGTGAGCAGCGAGCTCATCACCGCCATCTACGCTGCCTTCGCCCAAAAAGAGAGTGAGTCCATATCCGGCAATCGGCAATGGGGATATCAGCGCAGTATGGAGCAAGGAACTTTTAATACATACCACGCACCTGTGGGATTCACACTTACAGGCGGCAATCTGCAGATCAATCAAGCTGAAGCGCCAACGATCCAGCGGATTTTTACAGAGTATTTAAGCGGCAGTAATTCGAGAGAAATTGCTGCCGCTCTTAACAAAGAAAAGACGCTTGGAAGGCATTGGCGGAGAGAAGCGATTGACTATATCCTGCAAAATGAGCGTTATGCAGGAAACGCACTTCTCCAGAAAAGGTATACAACAGACTCGTTCCCACGGAAAAAGAAACGCAACCGAGGAGAACGAGAGATGTACTTCGTCTCCGGTAGCAATGAGGCCATTATTTCGCAGGAGATGTTTGACCAAGCTCAGCAGCTGCGGAAAACACGAAAGACAGAATCAGCACCACTTCACGACATTATTTCAAGGCAGATACGCTGTTCTTGCGGAGCACGCATTCGGGCGAAGAAAATCAATCAAAAATGGTATTGGTGCTGTTACAATCATGAAGAGAGACACGAATGTCAGATTACTCCTATACCAGAAATCCAAGTTCAGGAATCCTTCTGCCGCCTATACTACAAGCTGAAACACCAGAGCGTCCCCATTCTGGAACAGATGCTTACAAACCTCCAGACGATCCGCAATCGCAGGATGCTCTGGAGTCCTGACATCGTTGCCCTGAATAAAAGAATATCAGATCTATCCAGTCAGAATCAGACATTGGTCTTCCTCAAGCAGCAGGGCCTTGTTGATCCTGACATTTTTATAGCCAAAACCAATGAGCTGACCAAGCAGCTCCGGCAGGCCAAGCTGGAAAAAGAAAAGCTGATGGATGCCGAGAGCGACATGACCGCCCTGCAAACACGAGACTTGATAGACCTCCTGGATGGTGGGCCGGAATTCCTCGACAGTTTTGACGCGGAACTGTTTGGTGAACTCGTTGAGAAAATTATCATAGAGAGCAACGACTCCGTCCGCTTCTGCCTGAAAAATGGGCTGGAGCTGCGGGAGTCTATAGAGAGGACGGTGCGGTGATGGGAAACCGGAAGCAGCCCTTTGGCTACAAGATGGCTCTGGGTGAGATCGTCATACAGGAAGCAGAGGCGAGGCTTGTACAGGGGATCTTCCGCCGATATATCGCAGGAGAATCATTAAATGAGTTGACCGAGGCGCTTCGCCAGCAAGATATCCCATACGATGAGGGACGGCTCTGGAACAAAAATATGGTCGCCCGTATTCTGGCGGACATACGCTATACCGGAGAAAAAGGATATCCCAAGCTCATAGATGAGGAGCAGCTCATCGCGGCAAATGAAAAGCGCTCAAACAAGCCCCAGCTTCCGAAAAAGACGGAAGCCCAAAAGGTGCTGCGCAGGCTCTGCGGTACACCGCTATCTGAACAGGTGGAACAAAGTGTCACCTACCTGCTCAATGGCCTCGCAAATTACCCGGACCGCATACAGCGTCGGCGCAGTCCTACGCCAGTCACATATTCCAAAACGCAGGAGGCGCTGGATAATACTCTGGAACAACAGCCAATTGACGAGGACAGCGCCAAAGTGCTGATCCTCCGGCTTGCGGCAGAGCAATACGCCGCACTGGGGAATGAAGAATATGAAACAAATCGTCTCCGGCGCCTCTTCTCCGCCTTCGAATGTGTGGCGGAACTGAACGCTGATCTTCTGAAAAACACCGTATCCGAGGTGCTGGTGACCCGCCAAAATGTCAAACTGCGATTAAAAAATGGGCAAGTCATAGGAAGGAGCGACCTGCAATGAAAGAGGATGCCCCAAGAGTAATTAAGATCCCTGCCAAGCCGGAAGCCACCCGTCAGGCAGAAGCCCGCAGACAGCTCCGGGTGGCAGCTTACTGCCGAGTCTCCACCAAAGAGGAGGATCAGGCAAACAGCTATGAGGTGCAGAAAGAGTACTATACCGATAAAATCATGTCCAACACCGCATGGACGATGGCCGGAATCTTTGCAGACAAGGGCATCACCGGAACCTCGGCCAAGAAGCGTGAGGACTTCATGCGGATGATTCGGCACTGCCGCCAGAAGAAAATCGATGTCATCCTGACCAAATCGGTCTCCCGCTTCTCCCGCAATACGGTGGACTGCCTCTACTATATCCGGGCGCTCAAACAACTTGGCATCGCAGTCATCTTCGAGAAGGAAAACATCAATTCTCTGGAGGAGGACAGTGAGCTGCGAATCACCCTCTCCGGTGCCTTCGCCCAGTCTGAAAGTGAATCTATCTCCGCGAATGTCACATGGGGTAAGCGCCGCGCCATGGAAGCCGGAAAGGTCAGCATCCAATATAAAAAGCTGTACGGCTACCGCAAAGGTGAGGATGGTCAGCCGGAGATCATTCCGGAACAGGCCGAAATCGTCCGATGGCTCTATGAGCGCTATCTCACCGGAGCCAGCCTGCGGATGATCAAAGATGAACTGGAACAGCAAGGCGTCAAGTGCTTCGAGGATTCTCCGGAGTGGACCATTTCCCGCATCCGCAGCATCCTGCAGAATGAAAAATACTGCGGTGATGTGTTGATGCAGAAGACCTTCCGGCAGGACTTTATCAACCGCAAGGCCATCAAGAATACAGGCCAGCTTCCCATGTACCTCATTGAAAATCACCATGAGGGCATTGTCAGCCGTGAAAAGTATGATGCCGTACAGGCGGAGATGGCCCGGCGGAATGCAGCAAAGAGTCCTTCTAAGAACGCAGTCACAGGGATGGCCTCCTACGCCAGCAAGTATGCGCTCTCGGAGCGGTTGGTCTGCGGTGAGTGCGGGACCCTGTATCGCCGCTGCACATGGACACGAAACGGTGAAAAACGAGTCGTGTGGCGCTGTGTGAGCCGATTGGACTACGGTAAGAAATACTGCCACAATTCGCCCACACTGGATGAAGCACCACTCCAGCAAGCGATCCTCGCAGTCCTGAATACCGCCATGGCTGACAAGAATAGCTTGATTCGGCAGATCACAGCTGCAATGGAAACGGAGCTCATCCCATTCCCAGGTGGCACAATAAGCCTTGGAGATATTGAACGCAGGCTGAGTGTGCTGGAGCAGCAGTTCCAAACACTGCTGGAAAAGGCCACGGATGATCCTGCCGCCTATGGCGGTCAGTTCAAAGAAATCCTGGATGAGCAGACTTTCCTGAAGGAAAAGCGTTCCGGGATCCTCGCAGATAACAAGGAACAGGCAAAAGCCAATCAGCGCATCATGGATGCCGCACAGACATTGGAAAACGCATCGCCCCACATTACGGAGTGGGACGAAAGCGCCGTCCGCCAACTGGTGGAAACAGTAAAAGTTCTCTCCAAGGATGAAATCGCAGTAACGCTGAAGGGCGGCATTGAGATTTGCCAGAAAATTATGTATTGAAAGAAGGTTGAAAGATGATTTTTGTAACCGGTGATTGCCACGGAAACTTTGAACGCTTCAAGCCGGAATATTTCCCGGAGCAGGCACAAATGACAAAGCGGGACATCGTGATCTGTGCCGGAGACTTTGGTGGTGTGTGGTTTGGAGATGGCCGTGACGAGGCTGCATTGAACTGGTTGGAAAGTCTGCCATTCACGCTGGCCTTCGTCTGCGGGAATCATGAGAACTACGACGCACTGGAACGATATCCGGTGAAAGACTGGCACGGCGGCAAGGTACACCGCATTCGCTCTCATGTCCTGCACCTGATGCGTGGACAGGTCTTCGAGCTGGAAGGCTATCACTTCTTCACCATGGGCGGAGCAAAAAGCCATGATACGGAGGACGGCATTCTGGAACCGGGTGCTCCGGATTTTGAGCGAAAGCTCCTGATGCTGCAGAGAAAGCCCCGAGCGAGGTATCGCATCAATCACATTTCGTGGTGGGCGCAGGAGATGCCTTCTGAGGAGGAGTATGCTGAAGCACGGAAAAATCTGGCCAAGGTCGATTGGGCGGTGGACTATGTTATCACGCACTGCGCTCCCACCAGCATTGCTCTCATGGAAAACCGCCACAATGAGGCAGACCCGCTCACAGATTTCCTGCAGGAGGTCAAGGAGAGAGCACATTATCACTACTGGCTGTTCGGCCATTACCACGACAACCGGGCCATTGATGAAAAGCACATACTGCTCTGGGAGCAGATCGTACAAGTTATCTGAAACAGGTCAAGGCAGAGAAAAACACGGCGATGTTACCGTGCTTTTCTCTGCTTTGAGCGTTGAATCAGGCGTTGTGTGCCGGAAAGGAGAAGCTATGAATGTCCGAAAAGCTGTGGATTACAGCGCAATGTTTGCCGCACTGGGATTTGTCATGGACGCGGATCTGCCGCAGATGGAGCTGTACTGCGAGATCGGTAAGATCGTCTGCGCCCGCTCGGAAAAGGGCGCGGCGGTGGCTGCTGCGGAGTTTCTGAAAGAACAGTACCCGGATATGACCGGCTTCTCTCCGCGCAATGTGCGCCGGATGCGGGATTTCTGGCAGTTGTACGGCGGCATGCCGGAACTACTTTGCGAAGCGCTTCACTTGAATTGGACGCAGAATATGGTCATCATGGAGGCAGAGCTGGCCGCAGAGGAGCGCTACTGGTACATCCAGCAGGCCGCTGCACAGAATCTATCCAAGTCAGAGCTTCTACAAATGATTACGGATTCTGTGTATTTGGAAAGTGTTCTCGACGAAAAGGTCGATGTGTGGTATAATGAGGGCAACGATGAAATTTCGGGGAGAACACAGTATGAAGAATATCCTGTTTATCTGTCATGGAAATATCTGCCGCAGCCCCATGGCCGAGTTCGTGATGAAGGACTTGATACAAAAGGCCGGGTTGACGTCGCAGTTTCATATCGAATCAGCGGCTACCAGTCGGGAGGAGATCGGAAACCCGGTCTATCCCCCGGCACGGCGCAAGCTGGCCGAGCACGGGATCTCCTGCAACGGCCATGCCGCACGACAGTTAACAAATCGGGATTACGACGAATACGATCTCCTGATCGGCATGGACCAAGCCAACCTCCGGGATATGTACCGCATCTGCGGCGGCGACTATGCCGAAAAGATGTCCCTCCTGATGGACCACACCGTCCGCCCCGGCAATGTGGCGGACCCATGGTACACCGAGGATTTCGAGGCGACCTGGCAGGATGTGCTGGATGGCTGCCAGGGGCTTCTGAGAGAATTGACTGCAGGGAGGTGCGGTGAAGATGGATAAGCTAATTGTTCGCGGAACGGAAATCAATGTGCAGTGGGATCTCAAGAGGGATGACTTTCTCAGCTTGACAGACATTGCGAAAATCAAGGACAATGACAATCCTCGGTACATCATTCAAAACTGGCTTCGCAACAGAAACACCATCGAGTTCCTCGGTGTGTGGGAAACACTCTACAACCCGAATTTTAACCGTGTCGAATTCGATGCGTTTAGAAGTCAGGCGGGGCTGAACAGCTTTGTGATGACACCGCAGAAATGGGTGGATGCGACCGGTGCCATTGGCATTGTCTCCAAAGCTGGGCGCTATGGTGGAACCTATGCCCATAAGGAAATCGCATTTGAGTTTGCCTCATGGATCTCCGTGGAGTTTAAGCTCTATCTGGTCAAAGAGTTTGAGCGGCTCAAGACCGAGGAGATGAAACAACTTGGTTGGGATATCAAACGCAACCTTGCCAAGATCAATTATCGTATTCATACGGATGCCATCAAAGAGAATCTGATTCCGCCGGAACTGTCCGCTCGTCAGATATCCTTGGTCTATGCCAACGAGGCAGATGTCCTGAACATGGCTCTGTTCGGCATGACGGCCAAGCAGTGGCGGGATTCCCATCCGGATCTCAAGGGGAACATCCGGGACTATGCGAATGTATCGCAGCTCGTGTGTCTGTCAAACTTGGAAAATCTGAATGCCGTGTTCATCAATGAAGGAATCTCGCAGTCAGAGCGTTTGGCAAAACTCAACGCCATTGCCATCAGTCAGATGAAGGTGCTGACGGAAGATCACAGGTTGCTGCAGCTTGAGGCGGCTGATGATACGGAGAAACCGCAATAAAGATTGAAGCGTCGTTTCGCACATCGTGATTTTCAGGTCGGGGGTTCGAAAATCTATAGTGTTGAGGTATGACAACCAAAACTCCCGAAACGCCTGTGTTTCGGGAGTTTTTTCATGCCCGAAAGCAGGTTTTAGCCTTGTTTTTAGCCTTATGCGGAGCGCCCTGCCCGTTGAAACCGTTGAAAAAGGAGGGGGACGGAAGCTTCCGTCCCCCTCCTGCGGTATTGGTTCTATTCTATGCAGACAATTCGTCCGTCCGTGTCGTTTAGCCCAGCTTTGCCCACGTCAGGGGGCCGACGATGCCGTCCACACCCAGACCGTTGGCCTTCTGGAACGCCAGCACGGCGGCCTTTGTCTTGCTTCCGAAGATGCCGTCCACGCTGCCGCAGTCAAATCTTCACGCTTCAGAATTGGCGCGACAGTCTTGACACCGTCGCGCTTACGCTGCCGTATGCGGACACCGGCAAGCACGCCTATACGCCGGACTGGTCGAAGCTTCCCAGCGGGCAGACTTGAAACTACAGCAGCTCGCCCAACGGCAGTGAAGGCTCGAACGCAAAGCTTACTACATTCTGCTGGCAGAAAGACGCTGGTGAACGCGGAACTGCCGCCCTACGCGGTAACGGCACACCGGCACCGCGGCGCTGCTGTGCCGCCGCAAGCGTGAGGCCTGACGAGGCACCGCAGAAAACAGGAAACACCACCCAATGGGTGGTGTTTCTTTTCGGCGGAACAAGCAGGCACCCCCGGTAGTCCGGGGGTGCTTTTTATTGCTTTCGCGCGGTGATATAGTCGTCGCCGGGGCGCCAATAGGGACAGGATCGGGTATCGGCGGCCAGGAAACGGGCCAGCTCGTCCTCGTCCAGATCCATGTCACAGATATAATCGTCGTAGTCCTCTCGTCATAGACGTACCACACGCAGGTCTCACACTTGTCCATCATACGTCCTCCACCAGCCGGTGGCTGTCGAATTTGCAGAAGCGGTAGTAGATGAGCGTGGCCACGCTGCACACGAACCAGCCGGCGGGGTAGCTCATGGCGATGGGGATGATCTCGTTGGAGACATAGTTGGCCACGATGTAGAGGTATATCTGGCGGAAGACCACGAAGGAGCCCAGCATGATCCACATGGGCACCTGGCTGTTGCCCGCGCCGCGGAGGGCGGCGGAGTAGATCTGGTTGATGCAGAAGAAGAAATAGAAGGGTGACAGCAGCCGCAGCAGCAGCGCGCCGTAGGACACCACCTCGGCCTTACTGTTGAAGAACGCCGTCAGGTCCGGGGCCAACAGCAGTACCGGCACCAACAGCACCGCCGTGACGGCGAAGGACAGGTACAGTGCCGTGCGGACGCCCTTCTTGGCCCGGGCCGTATCGCCCACGCCCAGGTTCTGGCCCACGAAGGTGGTGCCGGCCATGGCGATGGACTGGACCGGCAGGATCACCAGCTGGTCCACCTTGGTATAGGCCGTCCAGCCGGACATACAATCCGGGCCGAAATAGTTGATATAGCCCTGGACGAACACGTTGGAGAAAGCGGTGATGGCCATTTGCAGGGCGGCGGGTATACCCACGGACACGATCTGACGGAGAACGGACCAGGTCATACGCAGGGCGCGGAGCTCCACGCGGATACAGCCGGCGGTGCGCATGAGCACCCAGATGGTCAGCGCGGCGGACACCGCCTGAGCGATGATGGTGGCGTAGGCCACGCCCTCCACGCCCATGCCGAATTTCAGCACGAAGAGCAGGTCCAATCCCGTGTTCAGCACGGCGGACACCAGCAGGAAGTAGAAGGGGCGGCGGGAATCACCCACGGCGCGGAGGATGCCGGAGCCCATGTTGTAGAGCAGCAGTCCCATGACGCCGGCGAAGTAGATGGCCAGGTAGGTGGTCTGCTCCGGTGCCACCTCGGCGGGGGTCTTCATCAGGCGGAGCATCAGGGGCGTCATGGCGATGCCGGCGGCGGTGAAGACCGCGCCCATCAGCAGCGTCAGCACCAGGGAAGTGTGGACCGCCTGGCGGACCTTATCCTCGCGGCCGGCACCGTAATACTGGCTGATGACCACGCCGGCACCGCTGGACAATCCCAGGAAAAAGCCGATAAGCGTGTTGATAATAGGGGTGACGGTACCCACGGCGGAAAAGGCCTCGTTGCTGACGTAGTTGCCCACCACCCAGGTATCCACCATGTTGTAGAGCTGCTGAAAAAGATTGCCCACCATCAGCGGCAGGGCAAAGTTGATCAGATGCTTTGTGATGCTGCCCTTCGTCATGTCCACGTCATAACGGGCGGCGCGGTGGTGGGTGTGGAAATGCAGATGCAGATGGCTGGAATGGCGCATGGAGGCTCTCCTTATAACATACTTCTTTACAGGAATTTTACCATAATACCAGCCGGGGCGCAACAGGGAGAATGCCGGTTTTTCGGCGCAGACAGCGCCGCAGAATGGGCGGGAATGGACGGAGGAAGCGCGTCATTCCGGGAATTCCGTCCGGTCCGCCGGACGCATGATGGATACCTCATAGGCGGTGCGGTCGGTGGTGACGCCGTTCTCCGTTTTGGAGTAGACACGGCTCTGGACCCGCCCCTCGGCGGTGAGCCGGGCGCCGGTGTGCAGCAGGGACACCTGCTGGGCCACGGCGCCCCAGGCGATGCAGGGCAGGTAGTCGGCGCGGCCGTAGCGGCGGTTCACCGCCAGGATCATGTCGCATATCTCGCGGCCAAGGGGCGTACGGCGGAGGGCGGGCTGCTTGCACAGCACGCCGCTGAGGAAAATGCGGTTCAGCGGTTCGCCGGCGTCATGGGTCAGCGTCTGGGCGAAGGTGGAGATGACCAAACGGCTGCCCTGGCCGCTTTTGTTGTTGAAGGAACGCAGCTGGCCGGTGATATGTACGCCGTCGCCGGGGGACACCGGCGTCAGCAGCAGAAGCGGCCGGGGGACGATGACGGGCAGCTTGTCCGCCTGACCGGACAGGCGCAGGACGGACAGGGTAAAGCGGTAGAACGCACAGCCGTGGTTCACATGGGACAGCAACGGCGCGTCCTCGGCCACGCCCCGCAGCTCCACGCGGTTGTAATTCAGCTCCATAGTACACCTCGTTTGTTGAGATGTCACAGCCTATGTGGGGCGGGGCTGGAATATGCCCCCTTTTCAAAGCGTTCAAAGTATGGCATAATACAGCAAAAGGAGTGATGACCATGCGTTATAAGGGAAAGGTATACCGACCGCCCAGCGAGGCGTACAGCCTGATCGTGCAGGTGACCTACGGGTGCAGCCACAACAGGTGCGCCTTCTGTGATATGTACGACGACAAGCACTTTGCCATGCGGCCCATGGACGAGATACGGGAGGACTTTGAGCTGGCACGGCGGGTATACCGCCGGGTGGAACGGGTCTTTCTGGCGGATGGGGACGCACTGATGCGGAGGACCGGCGACCTGGTGGAGATATTGGGGCTGGTCTATGGGCTGTTCCCGGAGTGCCAGCGGGTAACATGCTACGCCTCCCCCACCAGCCTGCAGATCAAATCCGAGGACGAGCTGCGCCTGCTGCGGAGCAAGGGCCAGGTCCACTCCATTCTCGACGACATCCCGGGCATCGGGCCGACAAGAAGGAAAGAACTGATGCGCCACTTTCAGGGAATTGATGATATCAAGGCGGCAACCGTGGAAGAACTTTCCGGACTTCCGGGCATGAATAAAAAGGCGGCGGAGCAGGTTTACACATTCTTTCACGCACCTGCACAGGAGGAAAATGAGGATTCGTCAAAATAGTTAAATTTCTAGGTTGCCCGTGATGCTTTATTGTGCTAAAATCATAGAAGAGACGGATTTAAAAAGACGTCGAATGAAGTCGGAGGACAGGAAAATGAAAGAAATTGAAATGACCAAAATGGTGGAGGAAATGGATCTCCGCAACCTGACACCAGAGGTTGATATGACAGATCTTGTCATTGCCACACCGGATATCAACCGTCCTGCACTGCAGCTGACCGGTTACTATGAGCATTTTGCCAATGAGCGTGTGCAGATCATCGGTTATGTAGAGTTCACGTATCTGCAGCATCTTGAAGAGGGCGAGCGCGTCCGCGCGTTTGAAGAGTTTGTAAGCCGCAAGATCCCATGTGTCATTTTCACCACGAAGATGATTCCGGGACCGGAAATTCTGGAGCTGTGCAATCGTTATCAGGTACCGGCCTTTGCGGTAGACAAATCGACTTCCGTTTTCATGGCTGAAATCATCCGCTGGCTGAATGTCCAGCTTGCCCCGATGATCTCCATCCACGGCGTGCTGGTCGATGTATTCGGCGAGGGCGTTCTGATCATGGGCGAGAGCGGAATCGGAAAGAGCGAGGCTGCACTGGAGCTGATCAAACGAGGCCATCGTCTCGTCAGCGATGATGTGGTTGAAATCAGCCGTGTCAGCGACATTACGCTGGTCGGAACGGCACCGGATATCACGCGTCACTTTATCGAGCTGCGTGGTATCGGTATCATCGACGTCAAGACGCTGTTTGGTGTCGAGAGCGTAAAGGATACCCAGTCTATCGACCTTGTTATCAAGCTTGAAGAGTGGGACAAAGAGAAAGAATACGACCGTCTGGGCCTGGAAGAAGAGTATATTGAGTTCCTTGGAAACAAGGTTGTCTGCCATTCCCTTCCGATCCGTCCGGGCCGTAACCTGGCGATCATCGTAGAAACCGCTGCTGTCAACCACAGACAGAAGAAGATGGGCTACAATGCCGCACAGGAGCTGTACCGCCGTGTACAGGCTAACTTAGTGAAAAAAAGAGAGGAGAAGTAAGAAAATGGCAAACTATGTATTTGGAATCGATGTTGGGGGTACTTCAGTAAAATGCGGACTGTTCCAGACAGACGGAACTCTGTTGGAAAAATGGGAAATCCCGACCCGCACCGAAAACGGCGGAAGCGAAATTCTGCCGGATATCGCAAAAAGCGTAAAAGCAAAAATGGGTGAGAAGGGCATCGCAGCAGATGATGTTGCCGGTGTCCAGCAGAAGGCCGTAGTTGTCGTCGTTCACGGCGTTCAGAATGCGCTCCACGCGGTCGCAGCCGTTGGCGAAGAAGCCGTGGTTCTCAATCAGCGTCATCACGCCCAGCTTCTTTGCGTGCTCAGTCACGCGCTTCGCGCTCTCGGCCAGCACGGGCAGCCAGCGGTCGAAGTCTTTCAGCGTGTTCTGATTCAGCGGACGGCGGAAGGCGGTCACGTCGTGCCGCATGCGCGGAACGCCCAGCTCGGCGGCAATGTCCACGTGATGGCATACGCGCGCGATTTCCTTCTCCAGATCCTCGCCCTCCTTGCAGAAGTCGGCGAGCACGGAATAGTTCACCAGCGCCAGTCCCGCGTCCTTCGCGCGCTTTTTCACGGCGGCGATCTTCGCAAGATCGATCTTGCCGGTCACTTCGTCGTCGAAGCGGAAGGCGAAGGGAACGAGCTCCATGCACTCCGCGCCGTACTTCGCCGCCCAGTCGATGGCTTCGTCCAGCGTGAGGATTCCATTTTCGATTTCGCGGTCCAGACAGTAGGAACTGATGCCGAGTCTCATGTGATGATCTCTCCTTTTTCGTTGATTTCAGGTGTGTTAAGGCGCTACCGCACAATTCGGCGGCGCGTCGGGCGACGTTTTTTTCGCCGTTTGCGGCATGCGAATTTCTCGATTTGCATCCGGCAAACCTTCGAAATTCGCATTTGCGTCTGACGAAAATCCATTTGACGGCCGAGCGCCTCATTTGTGCGGCGTTGCCTTAATTATAACGGAATAGGGAAAACCTGTCAACAAAAACCCGCGCGTCTTTGCGAATACGGCAAAAGGCCGCGAAAGAAGCGCCGCCGGAGGCGGTTCGCGCCGGTTACTTCCGGTGCGCCCGCT
>ENA-ORNF01002629-ORNF01002629.1-human-gut-metagenome-genome-assembly--contig:-NODE-2629-length-13103-cov-3.667765_pt1 | contig 13103 bp, 11 predicted proteins | sample MGYA00242110_ERZ509012 | MGnify/ENA primary metagenome ERZ509012 (study PRJEB26280, sample SAMEA2338714) | human gut metagenome | biome: human gut; feature: human-associated habitat; material: faeces... | reverse complement strand
TCCTTATTTGTTTTTTCACTGTAATTTTCTTCTGTCAATGTTTCTTCATTATCCGAATTTAAAATCCCAAATACATTCATATGTCTCTTCTCCAATCTATTTGTATCACAATTTTTATTATATAACATAGTTACACCACTAAAATCTCATATATCCCCAATAACAGGAACAGCTTTCAATATTGGTATTAGAACTGATTCCACTACTAGATTACTTTTTATGTCCGCATAATCATTTGCACTTTTCAATGAGACTTTTGCCACTTCTAGTTCTTGGTTCATACCATTTCCTTTCCACAATAAAATAGTATCTAAGTCAATAAATCTATTCCTCCTGCTCATATTCATAATTTTTCTCAAATTCTTCCGCTTGCATATCAAAATACTCATTCATCTGAATTTCTTGCAATAAATGATTATATCTTATAATATCCAATTCATCATCTGAATTTTCTATAAACTCCTTCAATACATCTTTTGCAACTTCTTCTCCGGGTCCTCTTGATATTCTTAGAAGTATATTCCACAATTTTTCGATATCTACATATTTATCAATAAACATATAAAAGATACTGTTAATAATTGCACTATAACTTTCTTTATCAATTTTCTCTTTACCTTTAATTAATTTTTCATATTCAAGCAATTGTTCATCATAGCTTTGCATTCCTGTTTCACTTATAACAAAATGTTTTTTATTATACAAATTTATTGTATTAACAAATTTCCTTGTAAGTGGGTCACACGAAAAAGAATTGTCATAATCTTGATAAGCCCAATATTCTTCGTCAAACTGTTCAGGTTCTTGTAAACCATCACATCTCATCAATTTGCGAGCTATCTCTAATACTTTGTTATATGCATAACAGCTAATCCATTTTTTTGTATTACATCAAATAGTGTTATAACTGCCTTTTGAGAATAAAAATATGTTAAATCTTTTTGTTCAATCTTAGATTTTATCTTTTCAATCAAACTTTTTGCTTCAAAGTGACTTAATCTATAAATATTTTCCAGTTGCATTGTATCTGACGTAATTTCAAATGCACTTCCCTCTATTTCTTCCCTCATGCTTTGTTGTTGAAATATTATAGTAGGATTATTTCCATATACTTTTTCAATCACAGCATCGCTTTTTAATATCTTAACCAAATTAGCAATTTGCTGCCCTAATTGCTCCTTATTTCTATAGAAAATTACAGTTTTCAAATTTTCATGGTTAATAAATTCTCTTAATACATCACCATCTGTAACATCCAATGAATGTCCAAAAATATATAATATATTTTCTTCTTTCCTTCCTGCTTTTACATTCTCATCAATTTGCTGCAACCATTTTTTATATTCATTTCCTGCCTTTTTATATATTCTTTGATAATACTTTTTAAAAGCAATAAACTCTATTTCATCACTTCTTCTGTACTCTGAAAGATATTCATCAATTCCTAATACCATATTATTGCTTTCTGCATTTTGCTGAATACAATTTTCAATTGCTTCCTCCGAGTCATCAATTTTACCAATAAAAGAGCGAATGTTATTAGTTGCCATACCATGTATAAAAGAATAATCAATTCCTTTTCTATTATAGGCATACATTTTTCTATATGTATCAGAATAATTAAAACTAAATACTTTACTAGGATGTATTTTTTCAATATCCGGATTATAATATTTAAGTTTTTTACTTCCAACATAATCCCAAATATATATCTCTAATGCACCTATTAATTTATTTAAGTCCTCTAATAACTTTGGAATATATGATTTTATAGTCTCTGCTTTTAATTCATGCACATTTATAATATCAGATAATCTTTTTTTATAATAATTTTCCAGACTTTTATTTTTGTTAGCCCCAGTTTCAATACTTTCATAATATTTTATCAATCCATCCATAGCTTGAATCACGGATGATATTTCACTTTCAAAGTCAATCCAGTTTTCCTTATTTATTAAATGTTCCTTATATACTTTTTCAAAATAATTAATCCATACATTATTCTCTGTAAAAGTATGCAATGCCACAACTCTATCTTTACTTTCAGGATCTTCAAAAATCTTTTTTAAATAAGTATCTTTTATATCATGCAACCTTTTAGGTACACTATTTGCTGATAAATATGCATATTTAAACCTTGTGACAAATTCTAAAAACTGTGTATATTTAGTTGGCAACTCATGTTCCAAATCAAATCCATTCCCAATCATTAGTATATTCATTTCAAATCTTCTCCTTCCTAAAATCTCCCTTGTTACACAGAATTTTTTCTATACCCAAAAGTGCCATCCCCTTATTAAACATCAAACCATAAAAAATTTCATGTGACTTACCTACTACCTATTTTCAGTTTAATTCCTTAATATCTCATATGTCAATCACATTACCATATTTGCAATCTCTTCCAAAGAATTCCATTTCTCTTCTATACTTATCTTATCTCGATTTTTTCTCATTTACCTCAAAAGACGACTTTCTTTCTCTTTTCTCAGTTTTTCTCAAGCTCTCTACTTTCATATTCTTAGAATATAAAAAGATCTCATAGCGGATTATTTTCCTCTACAAGATCTTTATTTTTTCCTGCTTCATTAGCTATCCTTCAACTACTCCTTTTTCCTTCTCAGGATGATTGAAGCACCTTTAAATAATTAAGTCTACTCAAACTCTTGGGCGGAAAGATTTATCTGACTGTTTCTTAGCACACACTTGTGCATTTTATTCTTCATATTCATCTTATTTCGCATTTTTGTGTACCTCATCTAAAATTTTTAAAGCCAAAATGGAGCCAGCTTTAATCTTTCAATACTTAATACAAATATCTTGAAACTTGTTTCATTAAAATCTATACATTCTTACTTATCCTGTATTGCGGAACATCCTTTTTTGCTTGGAGTGCTTTATTTAAATATGTATCGCAATTGTATTTAAAGTCCTCCCATTTTACAACAGGGATGTATCCTATCTTTATGTTTTCTTCTAGTATTTTAAACAGACTCATCGAATCATAATATCCATATCTATTATTTTTATCAGGCAAAATCACTCCTAAAACAGCATTTGCATGGCTAGTATAATCATTTCTAGTAGTTTCTCTAACAGAATATGCAATTTCCCACGGAATCCACTGTGATCTGTCCCACTTATATGTCTCTTTCATATTAGAAGAAATAAGAACTATCGTTATTGTACTGTCATATATTTTATCTTTAAGCTTCGCCCAAATATATTCATCCGATTTATCTGATAAATCCTCATTATCATGTTCGCCTTTATATATGTGCTCAGTTCTATCTGTAAATTTTTTTTCTAGCCAAGTCACATAGTCTCTAACCTTTGGTTGATAATCAGAAATATATGGAACTGGGTATACATTTCCATCTGCATATTTATATGATACAAATATTTTTCTTCCCATCTTTTATTCCTCCTAAAATAATATAACAAAAGCAACAACAAGTCCAACTATAACAATTCCGTATAATGGAAAGATTGTCCTTGAAAACAGAACATTGAAATAACAGTACTTTCCACATTGATATTTCTGTATTGGCATTTCAAATTCTCTAACATTTATCCTACTACCATCTGGTGATAATCCAGCCACATCATTATATACTCCTCGAAATCGACGTTCCTGTTGCAAATAGTATGCATCTAAAAACCAAAACACAACTGCCGGTGCAATTGCTATAAGAATATATACTACATTTTCACTACTAGCGTAAAGTGCCAATAATGCAGAAACTAATGTAATCATCCAGCCTTTAATCTGAAAAGAATTTTGATTCATTCTTGTTATTGTAGATTGGATAAACTCTAAATGTTTTATCTTATCATTTTCCATTAAATTACCTCCTAATGATTATATGGATCACTCCCATCAAGCCATTTTCTCAGGACTACATACTCATCTGTACCTTGATTATAAACCCAAAAATCATATTTATTCTTATTTCTAATCTTAGAATAACTAATATATGGATATAAACCTAAATACTCCTGTCCATGAAAAGTACTGCTTTCCATGATTGGCAAAATACAACATCGACTATTCTTCTTCCCATCAAAATACCCTAATTCCCATGGACACCATTTAGAACTTGTAGAATTACTTGTAGCTATATAAGCTAATCCTTTTGAATAGTTCATTCTTTCTCTTAAAGTTTGCGCCGTATCTTTATTAACATTACTTCTATCCAGCTGCGTATCTTCTATCCAATCAACATACACAGAATAGCTAGCTTCATTAAACAAATCTACTAGTGTAAGAACCCGTTTCTTATCTAGCGAGCTATGAGAAAGAAAAATATCATATTCTCTAGTTTTTGTATTCTCCACAGAATCATATCTCGTAGATAGCTTTACATTTTCATATAGTATTTGTTCTCTCTTTTCTCCATATTCCGATATATTTCTTTTTTCTGCTTGCTGTGTCAAAAAACTTTTGCTTAAAATCATACGCTTTACCTCCAATCATTATTTGAAATACATATCCCATTATACATTACTTCCCACAAATAGAGCCAAACTAAAACCATTTGATAAAACAAATGCCGAACCCCTATATAAATACAGGGTTCCGGCATTTTCATCCTTTATTCAAACTCCTCTTTGCCAAGTTGTTGTGTGGTGTTTTTCGTTGGTTTTGATGGAAGAAACCAGGGAGTTTTATCTGATTTCTACCTGTTGCGTGGATTTTTGAGAAATTGTATTGTCATTTTGTTGTCAGTAACACTCCCTTTATTGCCTCTCTCATTTATAATGCACCCCTTATATATTTTAACTCCAAGCACCATATATTTCATTTCTCTTTTTAAATGCCTCTTTTCCACCTTCCATAATATTGACTATGTCATTATGTGTTTCCTCTGAATCTATCGTTCCGCACCTTAGCTCAATAGACTCATCATCGTTATGTTGTACCGTGACTACTCTTTCAGCATCGCCTAAAACAGGAATATTGGCATTGTGTGTTGCAAATATAAATTGCATGTCTTCTTTTTCCTTTTTAATAGTTTGTATAAGTTCTTCATAAATCACTTGATTATCCAAATCATCTTCTGGTTGATCAACTATTATTACATCACTGTCGTGTTGAGTTAAAATAAACAATATCAAGGCTGATGCTCTTTGTCCAAGAGAATGCTTACTCAATAGTTTTCCATGATAAGTTATATTGATTTTATCAGGTGTATCTTCAATAACCATCTCTTTATAGTTATCTGCAATTTTGGCTGCAACCTTTGCATAAATAATATCTGTACAATATTGTTTTATCCGCTCTCCGTCATGTAAATAATATTCTTCAATAATTGCTGCTAAGTCAGTAAAATCGTTACTCATCTCTGTGTACTTTACTTCGGATAACCCCGTTCCTTTAAAAAATGTCATTAATTTATCTTTAAGAACTTCTTTTTGACCTTTGAATTCAATATTTACCGCAAGTTGATCTTGCTGCTGATTAATTTCCTTAGTTGCATTTTGATAAGCAATAAAGGTTTTTCTTAAGTTCTCGTTTCGAACATCAAATCCCTTTTGAATGGATAAGCATATACTCTCTTTCGTCCTTAAACACTCTTTCAGTTTTGCAATTTTTTCATTATTTTCTGCCAACTTCTTTTTATATGTAACATAACTATCCGCATCTAATTGTTCATCATTTATTTCACGCTTAATCTCTGCAAATTCATCTTTTAAAGAATCTATCTTCTGCATTAATTCTTCTTTAACAGAACAAATTCCTGCCAAAGATTTTTTTAACATCTCTATATTTTGCTTTACTGAATCGATTCCTTCATTTGTTTGCGTGATAAAAGGCGCTAATTTCTCAAAAATTTCACTATTATATTGAGAAACATGGCTTTGTAACGAAAGAAGTTCCCTTCCATCTTTTGAACAGACTTCTTCCAATGATTGAATCATTTCTTTAACCCATTCAGAAAGTGTTTCTAATTTTATCAAATCAGCATTACAGGAAGTCTGTTTTTTTAATTTCTCATCTAATCCTTTTTCTTGATATATTTTCAACTTATGTTCTAAAGTTGCATTCTCAGTAGTTAGATCGGCAATTTGCTCTGGAATATCACCCAATGTCCTCAACTTATCAATATCGTCAATCAATTGTTTTTGGATATCAACAATTTCTCTTTTCATATCGGGCACTTTATCACCTATTATTTTATTAAGAAGTTCATATTCATAACCTTTACGAGTTAGTGCTAAATCTTTTTGTCCAAAATACAACGCATTTTTAAGAACAGATTCTACAGGAATATTTAATATATTACCATTCCCGTCATACAATGTGCTTCTCTCTCCATATATTCTTTTTAATACATATTTTTTGTTAAACTTATCAACTATCTCTAATTCAATTTGTCCACCAGAACCAAGCACTGCTTTTACCAACTCATTTTTATATTTTTCATCTTGTGCTGGTTCTTTATTTAGTGCATAGCGAAGAACTTCCAACACAGAGGATTTTCCACTTCCTCTAATTCCAATCAGTGTATTAAGCTCATGTGATGGAGAAAAAATCTGATTATCCAATTTCCCACCAACACATTTCATTTTATTAATATATCCGTGACTTATAACTGGCTTCTCATCAAAAACTCGATTATTATAATCCATAAGAGCATATTTTACAGCTCCGTAGGAAGCTTCGCCAATCTTAATATAGTTCTTTTTATCTCCTTTTCCTATCTCCTCTATTGTTTTGGGATCTGACCCTTCAACAAATGCAATATCATATCCCATCCAATCATGCACTTTCTTGATCTTATCCCTGGTACGCACCTTCTGGAATCCCAATACTCTTCTTTTAAATGCAACATCAGAAGCAAGCTTTTCAATTAATGAGCCTCCACATTCCTCCCAAAATCCTTTTTTCTGCTCAACATGTGCACACACAATGAAATAGTCCTTGTTCTGCTTGTCCATTTCATTAATAACAGTCAACAAATCCTTTTCTGTACAAGTATTTTCATTTCCGGGATCATCTATTCCTAAAAACAACGCATTAACCATTCTTGAAATATGGTCTATTCCATTACATATCCACTCAACCGGATTAAATACTACTAACATATGTACTGAACTTGCACCTTCTTTTACGGATAACTCTACTCCCGGCAAAATGAATATACCATTTCTATTTGCAGCTTTTTTTAACGCTTTATATTGTTCATAATCAAATTTATTATGGTTGGTTATAACTCCAACCCCAATACCTTCAGACTTCAATTTATCAACATAGCTGGAAATAAATTTGTCAGACTCACCATCATACTTAAATTCTTTATCACTCACTGTATGCAAATGACAATCAAACCTTAAAATCTCCGAACCATTCTCAAACATATTTCTACCTTTCCTTGCTATAATACTATTTCTTTAATTTCTGTCATATTTCTGTTTACTATAAAACTTTCATGCTGTATAATAATATACCATAAAATGCAAAAGGAGGATATATGTTTTCTACAAATAAAAATAAGTATAAACTATTTAACGAAGATGCTCTAAGTCTTCTATCTCGACTTCCAAACAGCTCTATCGACCTAATCTTAACCGATCCCCCATACAATATTGCTTTGAATTCTACTGGTAACATTAAACTCACTAATGGAAAAACGATCAATAATGACATTGCAGAATGGGATAAATATTCTATAAATCCCCTAGACTACGTAAAAGATTTCAAACGAGTTATTTCTCCCAAAGGTAATATTTTCATTTTTACTAGTTATTCTCTTCTTGGCAAATGGCATGAAGCATTTGACAAAGAATTCAAAACCTTTCAAATATTTGTCTGGCACAAAACCACTCCAACAGAAAGTGTATATAAAAATAGTTTTCTTAATAGTTGCGAATTAGTAGTCTGTCTTTGGAACAAGCATCATACTTGGAATTTCTTAGGTCAAAAAGAAATGCACAACTTCTTTGAATGTCCTTCTTGTAGATATCCTGAAAAAATATCTTCTCCAAATCATCCAACGCAAAAGCCCCTTGTACTTATTGAACATTTGATTAGAATAGCCTCAAATCCAAACGAAATAGTATTGGATCCTTTCATGGGTGTTGGGTCTACAGGTGAAGCAGCATTAAATCTGAACCGTAGATTTATAGGATGTGATATTTGTAAGGACTATTGTGATGCAACTCTAAAACGTCTCTCGAAATTCTAGCGCCATTTCCCATAATATGTGATATAATAGTATATTATACATTCATACATAAGGGGGTACTTATGATCAAACACTTTAGAATACACGGAGATAATATTGTCGAATGTGAACGTCTCTTCAATCTTATTACAAAATCTATCCATATACAAAAGGCAGAACGTTTTTTTCTCTCGCCTGCATGTCCCTCTGTAAAAGTAACTACTATTGATTCTGACATTTTATTTTTTGAATATTTCCCTGGTTTTAACAAAAACACTAGTGACCGATGGCTTTCCAACATATTCCAAATATTAAGAGATAATGGGAGCTTTCTAAATGAAACCCCAGATGTTCTTTTTACAGAAGAAACTGATGACGGCGAAAAAATACTCCTTGCCATTGAATTCTGTAGCGCATTACAAGCGGGTAATCAAGCATGGCAACGTAGCGGACGAGCATACTCAACCGCCAGAGCAAACATTTGCCCATATCTATACATCATCGATTTTGTAAAATATGAATTAGACGAAAATAGAAACAGAAAGGCTTTACGTTTTCCGAATGTTGCTATCCCTTATAGCTACTACAACGCATCAAAGAATTGGAAATATCCAGCTATACAAGTCTATTTTCAGTCAGAAGAATTCCAACCTTCTTTCGATTCATCATTGCAAAATTTTGATACATCACTATTTGGTGAAAAAGATGTATATTCATTGCTTTATGGCTTAATATATAACACTGATGTAACCCCTATATACACTTCATTAATCGAAAAAAGCTTAAAAATAATGGATTACATGACAACTCCAAACAGTTCAAATAGCTATAACAAAGAAGATTGGGCATCTATACAAAATGATTATTCTGGAGACATTATTGCATTTTCAAGACAGAATAATCGTTTCCCTTTTGCAAAGAAAATTGCAAAAAAATCAATCACCGGTCGTAACAAGGATTTTTCAAGCTTAGCAACTAAATATAGTGCTGGAATTGCCTCTAAAGATTTACCATTTGGCTTAATTCCTTCTAATAACAAAATTGCTTTTGCAAATGAGTTACTTACTCTTTATCCTGAAATGAACGATGAATTTTACAGAAAATTAGCCACCCCAAACGACTTAATCATTTGCATGTTCAAAGGATTCAAGCCACACGGAGATGACGCACGACCAGATAGAGGGATTCTTCCTTTAATAGCAATGCTTTTCGGTGAATCAACTGAAATTCTTACTTTTGTATATGGTGAAACTTTGGAATCCACCATACAAAAATTAGACCAAAACATCCTATCCTTATCTAGCGGAAACGGATTATGGAGCGCCATAGTGTCATTAAGCGATTTTATTATACTTGATGCCCCAAAGATACCAAAAGTTGTAGATGCCCCAAACATTGTTCGCTTAATACCAAACAAAGATAATAAAATTTTTTCTTTATCTGTAAAAAAGCAAGCAACAGATATGCTTATTTCTCCATACCCAACTCACTATACCGAAAATGATGTTGATACATTTATACACACTATTTTTAACTATATAATTCCCAACACATTTGAAGGGTTTTGTAATCCTCCAGGTGGTGATTGGAGTGGCATATCGCTAATAAACAATAACGATCCTGCAATCGGAACAGAATTTAGATGGCTGACCTTACCCCGTGTGAGTGACAGCAAAAGGCCTGACCATATTACCGTTCTATTCAATTTATTTGAAAAACCATTAATAATATGCACCGAATCAAAGGAATTACCAAGAAATTTGGAACCAAACATTGGACCAGCGTTAACAAAATACATATTTGATTTGCTATCTTATCCGCCTAGTGTAGAGCGTCAATTAAATTCAGATGTTTGGACCATTTCTACATCAACAGTATCTGTATCTGATTTTGCTTGTGCTTCTATAGGATGCTTTTTTGCCCCTAGCAATTTTGATTTATCTACTATTTCAAGCAAATGTAACTGTGATGTATTGATAGGATTCAATATAGATAGCAGTACCTCTCGTTGCAAGGTACAAATCAAAGGTTTTTCCTCTATTGGTAACACTTTAGCTGAATATCTAATCAACATAATCCAACATCGTAATTCACCTATCAACATCTTCGATATCTTTTAAATTTGTTTTACGAACTGGTAAGAGATTTTCTCTTACCAGTTTAAATATAAGGCTTCATACACTTGCTCATTGCTTTTATCCATAACCTTTTTGAATGAAGAATTCCCTGATGCCAAAAAGAACTTCTTCACATACAGTTCTTTTGGTATACCTGTCTCATATTCTTTATCACCACGTATTCCATCAAATGACAATACATATCTAATTCCTTTTTTATTCAAATCGTCCAGATACTCATAAAACTCTTCATAATCAATAGTTCCGTAATATCTTCCCTTAGTATTTTCATACGGAGGATCTAAGTAAATTATATCTTTTTTTGTTGCTGTTTGTGTCGTTTCTCTGTAATCACCACAGAGAAATTGAACATTTAGAATTCTTTCATGCCAATCCAATACAATTTTTTCAAAACGTTTAGGGTCTATTCCTTTTCGCGTATGATGAAAAGAATTATTAAACTCACCTTCTGTATTGAACCTTATCAATCCATTTACACAAGTACGAGATAAAAACAGTAAATCCAACGGTGACTTATCTGCGTTAAACCTAGAACGTATGTCATAATAAACTTCATAGCCGTCTTTTTGCAAACGATTCCATTCCTCTGAATAATAACTTATCACTTCCCGCGGACTGCTTTGAACCATCTTCCAAAATCCAATTAATGGTTCACAAATATCACCACAAATAGCATTGGACGGATTAACTGCATACATAACAGATCCTCCGCCTAGAAACGGTTCATAATAACAATCAAATTGTTCAAAGCGCTTAATTATTTCCTGTGCCTGTGACCTTTTACTGCCGCTCCATTTAATTACCGGTTCCATTCGCATTATCTTCACACACACCTTTCTCAAATAAACTAATTTGAACATTCTCTCTTTCACAATGTTTTAATCTTTCTAATGAGATATTATAGTATTCCTTATTTATTTCAAATCCACAATAGTTCCTTCCACACATTTTTGCAGCTACACCAACTAAATTTACAATTACTCCAGATAAAACAGAAGTACATCCGGGTGATACTATTACATATACTGTTAAGATGAGTGCGGTACAAAAATTAGCTGGTATGAAATTCAAGTTAAGTATACCAGCTGGATTAACATTTATAGAAGGAAAAGAAGTAGATGGACTAGCAGGAACATTACATGCAGGTGGTAAAGCAGAATTTACAACTCAAACAAAAGTTTTTGTCGTATATGGTGCTAATTATACTAGTACTGAAGAAACAACTTTAATGACATTTAAATGTTCAGTAGATGAAGGAATAACAGGAGACAAGGATGTAACATTTATTGTTGATGATGAAGATAACTTTTTTGATACATCATATAATAATATAGCAATAGATTATAAAAATCCTGGTTCAACTGTAAAAGTTACACCAAAACCTATTCCTTCAACAGGAATTTCATTAAATAAAACGAAAATATCTTTAGAAAAAGGAAGTAGTGGAACATTAACAGCAACTGTTACACCTGAAAATTCAACAGATACTATTACTTGGGAAAGTAGTGATAAAACGAAGGCAACTGTAGATAATAATGGAAAGGTAACAGCTATTGGAGAGGGAACAGCAACTATTACAGTAAAAACATCATCAGGGAAAACAGCAGCATGTGAAGTAACAGTTACAAAACCCGTTTGCAAACATACAAATAAAACAACAGTACCTGCAAAAGCAGCAACATGTACTGAAAAAGGAAATAAAGAATATAAAGTTTGTGATGACTGCGGAAAAGTATTTAAGGCAGATGGAGTTACAGAAACAACAATTGAAGCAGAAAAAACAAATGCTTTAGGACATGATTTTACAATACCAAGAAAAAATGAAACACAACATTGGAATGAATGTTCACGTTGTGGAATAGCAGATAAAAAGATAAACCATGTAGGTGAAGGTGATTATGGAAAAGATAATACCAAACACTGGAAAGTATGTGGTTGCGGAACGAAGGTTGATGAAGAAGACCATAAAGCTTCTGAACCTGTAAGAGAAAATGAAAAACCAGCAACATGTACAGTTGATGGAAGCTATGACGAAGTAATATATTGTTCAGTATGTGGTTATAAAATGTCAAGTACAAATAAAGTATATAAAGCAGCAGGACATACAGCAGGTGAACCTGTAAAAGAAAATGAAAAACCAGCAACATGTACAAAAGAAGGAACATATGATGAAGTTATATATTGTAAAGTATGTAATACAAAAATATCAAGTACACCAAAAACGACACCAGCAACAGGACATACACCAGGTGAACCTGTAAAAGAAAATATAGTACCAGCAACACATACAACAAAAGGATCTTATAATGAAGTTATATATTGTAAAGTATGTAATGAAAAAATATCTACAACTCTAAAAGAATTACCATTGGTACCACATGATGTTTCAGATGTAGCTTGGTCAAGTGATGAAACAAACCATTGGAAAGAATGTGGATGTGGAACTAAAGTTGAAGTTGCAGAACATACAGCTGGAGAAGCAGTAAAAGAAAATATAGTACCAGCAACATGTACAAAAGATGGAAGTTATGATGAAGTTGTATATTGTTCTGTATGTAAAAGAGAAATGTCTAGAACAAGTAAAACAGAAAAAGCAACAGGACATACAGCAGGAGAACCAGTTAAAGAAAACATAGTGCCAGCAACATGTACAAAAGATGGTAGCTATGATGAAGTTGTTAAATGTAAGATATGTAATACTGAAATATCAAGAACAAGTAAAACAGAAAAAGCAACAGGACATACAGCAGGAGAGCCAGTAAAAGAAAACGAAGTACCTGCAACATGTACAAAAGAA
>ENA-ORNF01002626-ORNF01002626.1-human-gut-metagenome-genome-assembly--contig:-NODE-2626-length-13120-cov-7.423192_pt1 | contig 13120 bp, 16 predicted proteins | sample MGYA00242110_ERZ509012 | MGnify/ENA primary metagenome ERZ509012 (study PRJEB26280, sample SAMEA2338714) | human gut metagenome | biome: human gut; feature: human-associated habitat; material: faeces... | reverse complement strand
TCTTCTACGCAGATGACATCCGATATCCGCGCACAGGTCGAAAATGTGGTAGCGCTTATCGGAGATATGGTGACTCTGGTTGAAAAGTCCGAGGCGCATGCCGGTGCCAGTGCAAATGATCTGGAGAGTCTGGTAAATACCGCAACCACAATGTCAGAGCTTTCCACAGAGCTGGAACAGGTTTTGCAGAACTTCCAGCAGGAATTTGACATGGTTAAACAGGAAACCGGTACGATTGAGAAGATTACAAACCAGACGAATCTGCTGGCACTCAATGCCTCCATTGAGGCGGCAAGAGCCGGAGAAGCAGGCAGAGGCTTTGCTGTTGTGGCAGACCAGATCGGTAAGCTGGCAGAGCAGAGTGCGCAGTCCGCAGTCAATACCAGAGAGCTGATCGGTGGTACATTGGATGAGATCCATGCAGGAAACGAAGCTGTGGATCATGCGTCCCAGACGTTGAGCGTTATCGTGGAAGGCGTCCGCAGGATTGCACAGGATTCCGAGGAACTGACCCAGATCGCAGCTACCCAGGCGGATGCCATGAATCAGGCAGAGAGCGGTGTGAACCAGATCTCCGAGATCGTACAGTCCAACTCTGCGGCAGCAGAAGAATTATCTGCTACCAGTGAGGAACTGCTGGCTCAGTCCGAGAATATGACCAATCTGGTAAAGCAGTTCAAGCTGATCGATGAGGAGAAGATTCAGGCGAGAAAAAAGGAGGCTGAACATGCCGGTATTTGATTTCAGCAGTATCCCGGAAAATGAGAAGAAGCAGGATCCCGTATGCACCTATACCATGTTCCGTTCCAATGAGGCTGCGGCAAGCCCCGAAAAGCCGATCCTGATCCTGGACAACAGCAGCGAACAGTGGAAGCACCATGCCATCGGTGTCTTCGGCAATCAGAGCAAACGCACTAATTTCGAATTCAGGCAAGAGGGCAGCAGTGCCTATGCCGATATTTTACAGATCGATGCAAGATTCGTAAGCCTCGTCAGATGGTTAGGAGAAAATCACATCAATGTCCGGCTTTCCGGGGAAAACCGGGAAGAAGGATATGTGGTATACAAGATCCGTGAGACCGCATTCGGTGGCGGAACCAAGCTTTCGGCAGAAGATGGATTTTTACAGTTCATGATGGAAAGACTATTCGCCAGCAGCGCTCCCGCAGAAGAGGAACAGGGGGAGGACGAAGAGGAAGACGGCGATGATATGAAGCTAACCAGCCTTCAGAGCATCTCCGATTTCATGACCTGTGCCGGAAGGACCATGCCGGAAAACATCCGCCTGTGGGCCAGAAGAAACCTGGCGGTGGCCAGATCCCATGAAGTGTCTCCGGAAGAGAGAAGACATGCCCAGAGGGCATTGTCCATCATGATGAACATTCAGTGGAAGGGCAATTACTTCGAGGCCATTGATCCGGTGGAAGCCAGACGGATCCTGGACGAGGAATTGTACGGCATGGAGAGAGTCAAGCAGCGGATCATGGAGACCATTATCCAGATCAACCGTACCCACACCTTACCGGCTTACGGACTGCTTCTGGTGGGTCCGGCGGGAACCGGTAAATCCCAGATCGCTTATGCGGTGGCAAGAATCTTAAAACTCCCATGGACAACATTGGACATGAGTTCCATCAACGATCCGGAGCAGCTGACCGGAAGCTCCAGAATCTATGCCAATGCCAAGCCGGGAATTATCATGGAGGCTTTTTCCATGGCGGGAGAGTCCAATCTGGTATTCATCATCAATGAGCTGGACAAGGCGGCAAGCGGCAAGGGTAACGGCAATCCGGCGGATGTCCTTTTGACACTGCTTGACAATCTGGGATTCACAGACAACTATATGGAATGTACCGTTCCCACCTTTGGTGTCTACCCCATCGCCACTGCCAATGACAAGGAGCTGATCAGTGCTCCGTTAATGTCCCGCTTTGCAGTGATCGATATCCCGGATTACACACCGGAGGAGAAGAAGATCATTTTCTCCAGATTTGCAATGCCGAAAGTATTGAAACGTATCGGTCTGAAAGAAAATGAATGTACCGTTACCGAAGAGGGACTGAAGGAGATCGTGAAAATCTATTCCCAGACCAGTGGTATCCGTGATCTGGAGCAGGCGGCAGAGCATCTGGCAGCCAATGCTCTGTACCGGATCGAAGTGGATGGCTTAAAAGAGGTTGTGTTTGACGCAGAAAAGGTCAGAAAATTATTTTTGTAATAATCAGGAAAGTAGGTGGTCTGAAAAATGCGATTGCCTGCTTTTTGTACATATTATGCATGGGATTATGGAGAGGAATGGGAGAAGAAAACTATGAGGTTAGCACCGATTATCAACAGTTTATTGGAGAATGATATGTACAAGTTCTCTATGGGGCAATGCATTTATCATCAGTTCAGTGCTTACAAAACCACATGGACGTTTAAATGCAGGAACACGGACGTAATTTTCACATCGGAAATGGTGGAGGAGATCAAAGCACAGATCAGAGCTTATTGTGAGTTACGGTTTACCGAGGACGAGCTGAATTACCTCGAAAATGTAAAATGGATCAAGGGCTCCTATGTGGATTTCCTGAGGCTGTGGCAGCCGAGATATGAGGATTTTGAAATCGGCACCAATGCCGCCTGTGGACTCTCTATTGAGACGAAAGGTTCCTGGCTGAATACTTCTATGTACGAGATTCCCACGCTGGCGATTGTCAATGAAGTGTATTTCCGGATGAATTATGATTATGAAAAGTTGTATGCTTCATTTCGTGAGCGGCTGACGGACAAGGTGCAAAAGCTTGTCGATGGAACCTACTGTCTCGGCAATTTCAGTGAATTCGGGCTGCGCAGACGTCTGTCTGCGGAAGCACAGGAGCTGGCGGTGAAAGAACTGGTTGCACACAACGGGGAATATCGGGATTCCCGTTGTATCGGTACTTCCAATGTATATCTTGCAAGAAAATGGAATGTGACACCGGTAGGCACCATGGCTCATGAATGGATCATGTGTACCGGACAGGGCAACCACAAACACAACCCGGCCTATTCCAATTGGTATGCGCTGGATGCCTGGGTGAAAGAGTATGGTATTTTAAACGGCATCGCCCTGACGGATACGATCACTACCGATTGTTTCCTGAAAGACTTCCAGCTGACCTATTCTACGCTGTTTTCCGGTGTGCGTCATGACAGCGGAGACCCCTTTGCCTGGGGAGAGAAGATGATCGCACATTATCAGTCCCTGGGAATTGACCCCAGGACAAAGACGCTGCTGTTCAGTGACGGACTGGATTTTGAAAGAGCTGACGAACTGCGGAAGGCATTTAAGGATCGTGTGACGGTGGCGTTCGGAATCGGCACTTATATTGCAAATGATACCTGTGAGGAAGCGCTGAATATCGTTATGAAGACCACCGCCTGCAATGGCATGGATGTGGCGAAGATCTCAGACACGCCCGGAAAGGAAATGTGCAAGAACGCAGATTATGTAGACTATCTTACCAGATGCATTAACTGGAGGCTGGAGCACGATAGATAGAACTACCACAGATAAATACGAACAGCGGAGTATTGTATGGAAGAAGGCAGTATAGAAAACAGTGGAATGGAAAAAAGAATCGGTGTGTTGGATGGAATCCGGGTCATCGCCATCGGAATAGTCGTGTGGTTTCATTTCTGGCAGCAGACGTGGCTGACACCTTATATCCATATTCCCACAGAATATACAAAATTTATAGGCATTACAGAGATCAACCTTGCGGGATGGATCAGGTATGGATTTGTATTTGTGGATATGATGATCCTGCTCAGCGCATTCTGCAATTTTTATCCATATGCCAGAGCTATTGTATTGGACGAAAACTGGCCGGATACGAAGACGTTTTATGTGAAGAGGGCAGCAAGAATCCTGCCCTCCTATTATTTTATGCTTGCCATGAATCTCATTTTCTATATTCTGCCGGAGCATAAATACCAGGATGGCGGTTTTTTGTGTAAGGACATTGTGACACATCTTTTTTGCATTGCGCCCAACTGGTCGGACACTTATTTATCTTCTTCTTTTAACGGAGTGGTGTGGACGGTGCAGATAGAAGTAATCTATTATATCCTGCTTCCGTGGATCGCAAGACTGTTTCGAAAATGGACGGCTGCCACGTATGGAGTCATGCTTATGATCTCTGTGACAGGTACTGCCGTGATCTTGAACTGCTTTGCGGGAAAAGAGAGAAATTATGCAAATAATATTCTGACATTTATGGGAGTCTACGCCAATGGCATGTTATGCTGTATCCTGTATGTCATGTGGAAAAAATATGTGACGGAAAATAAGTATTCCAGACTTGCCGGAACGATTGTATCTGTTCTATGTATTTTCCTGATCAACGGAGTGATCCATCAATACGAAGGTGATGTGAATATCTATGCCGTGCAGCTGCAGACGAGACTGGTGCAATCTTTTCTGTTTGCACTATTTCTTTTCAGTACAGCCTGTGCGGGAGATTATTACCGAAAAATCTATGACAACCGGCTTGCATCACTCTTCTGCAAATTTTCCTATAACTTGTATCTGTGGCATCAATTACTTGCCATGTGGCTGAAAGAAAAACGAATTCCCTATTGGAGTGGGGAAAATCCGCCGAATATGACGGGAGACCGTGTATGGCAGTGGAAATACCAGATCCTGATTGTCGTAGTGGCGGTTGTAGCAGCTGTAGCGGTTACCTTTCTCGTGGAACTCCCGGCAAACAGGTATCTGATAAATCGCTGGAATCGCAGGAAAGGGCATTAGAAGCATGACAGAGTATGAACATATAGAGCACACTTTTGCACCGGTCTACGATGCGTATTCGGAAGTATTGATCCTGGGGACACTGCCCTCGGTAAAATCCAGGGAAAACCATTTTTACTACGGACATAAGCAGAATCGCTTTTGGAAAGTCGTGGCGCATCTATGTGGGGAACCGGTGCCGGAGACCATAGAGGAGAAAAAGAAAATGCTGCTGGCTCACCACATCGCAGTCTGGGATGTGATCCAGAGCTGTGATATCAAGGGATCCAGTGACAGCAGTATCAAAAATGTAGAACCTACAGATATCCGAAAAATTCTGTCGGAATCGCAGATCACACGGATCTACGCCAACGGGAACAAAGCGGGAGAACTGTACCGGAAGTATCAGCTGCCACTGACCGGGATCGAGGCTGTTGTACTGCCGTCTACCAGCCCGGCCAATGCGGCATGTTCACTGGAGAAATTGTGTGAAGTGTGGGGGAAAAGAATTCGGGAAGAATGAAGCCTATCAGAAAATGACGGAATATGCGGTGTCAGCAGAATCCTATTTTTATGTGATGGATATTGCCTGCACACTTATCACATTATCTGTACGGTGAAAATGCAAAACAGCATGGGCGTTTTTTTTGCTTGATCCGGAAGGAAATGTACGCAGAAGAACCTTCATATGAGGGTGAAGATGTCTTTGATGCACTGTTTTTGTTCGACGAAAACGGAGTATTGTGTGATTATGTTTACATATCGGCAAGCCCGGAATATATGTGGGATTGAGCAGTTTTGTTTTGAAAATGAAACATTCATAGAGGATGTCATGATCATACTTGGAGACGCAGGTATTAATTATTATCATGACGGAAGAAACATATGGAGCTTTATCCCGGGCTCGACCAGTCCACAGTAGATAAAAGTACAGAAAAGGGGATTTACGATGGCAGTTGCAAAACCAATTATAAGACAGATAAAAGACAACAGTGAAGCATTGGACTTTTTTGAAAATGTTTCACTTCCCGCAGAGGATGAGGAAACCCGGAAAATTATTATGGATTTTCCGACGGTTTATATACATAACTGGAAAGAATCCAGTGATTTTGAAGTGTATGTGGGAGAGTCCAATAATATATTTAAAAGGACACGCCAACATTATGATACAGCGAAGGACAGCACACAATGGCAGAGCAAATTATCGGAAAAGGATGCCAGTCTGTTTATTATCGGGCATGAGCACTTTAACAAATCGCTAACTTTGGATATTGAGAACCGGCTGATGCACTATATGATGAGTGCTGAGCATGTAAGACAGGTACATAATTTAAGAGATAATCCGCAGAACGGTTATTATCCGATGGAAGAACTGGATGAGATATTCGGTAAAATATGGAGGGGGCTTCGCCGTAAAAACAAGGAATTGTTTCCTTCGGAGAGCAAAATCAAAGATTCAGCAATATATAAGGCATCGCCGTTACACAAACTGACGAAAGATCAAGAAAATGCAAGAGATCTCATCATACAGAAGGTAACAAATGCACTTTCCAAAGGGGAAACAAAGCAGCTGATTTTCATTGATGGGGAAGCCGGAACGGGAAAAACCGTTCTGAACAGCAGCACTTTTTATGAATTATATTGCCGGGCAGAAGAAAGAAAAACAAATATACGCTGCTATATGCTGGTCAACCATGATGAGCAGATAAAAGTGTATGAGCAGATAGCAGAGAAACTTGGACTGACAGAGAAATATGGAAATGTCGTAAGTAAACCGACATCGTTTATTAACAGCCATTCGACAGATGATCCGGTGGATGTGGCATTTATAGATGAGGCGCACCTACTGTTGACACAGGGCAAACAATCCTATAGAGGAAAGAATCAGCTTCAGGACATCATAGAACGGGCAAGGGTTACGGTCGTGATGTTTGATGAATATCAAATACTTACCACGGAGCAGTTTTGGGAAGCACAGATATTGGAGAACTATCGGAATCAGGCAAAAGCAACGAATAATTACATCATATTGGACAAACAGCTTCGAATGCAGGCAGGCTCGGAAACCATGGACTGGATCGATGCATTTACAAAAAGGCAGGAACTTAAAAAACTTCCGCAAACAAGTGACGGATATACAATCAAAGTTTTTGATGATCCGAAGCGGCTTGATAAAGAAATTACGGAAAAGGCAAAAGAAGCAGATACGGCCTTATCCCGTCTGATTGCAACCTATGATTGGGAGTATACCGATAAAGCGAAAAAAGTATTTGGCAAGTATTCGGAAGTGGAAATTGGAACATGGCACAAACCGTGGAATCGGGAACTGCAGTCAGGACTTTCTTCAAAAGAAAAAAGACAGATCAGAAATTTGGCCTGGGCGGAACAGCCACAGACAATTAATGAAGTGGGTTCCACTTTTACAATCCAGGGATTTGATTTGAATTACGCCGGAGTGATTTTAGGACCATCCGTGAAATACAGAAACGGAAAAATAATATTTGATTCGAAAGAAAGCCATAATCATAAGGCAATTCAAAACAGAACATTGTCGGACGGCACAAAGCAAAAATTCGGAGAACTGTTGCTCCAACATGAAGTGCGTGTATTGATGACCCGGGGTGTAAACGGAATGTATATTTACGCATGCGATGATGAACTTAGAGAGGCATTAAAGAAAGCAGAGGGAAGAGGAGAGAAAAAGTAAATATGAAACAGGAAACCATAGACAGAATCAGAAAATTCACGGAAGACAGAGACTGGGATCAGTTTCATTCTCCGGCAAACCTTGCGAAATCTATTGTGATCGAGGCAGCAGAGCTTTTGGAGTGTTTTCAGTGGTCAGACAAGGATTACGACTTACAGCATGTAAAAGAAGAACTTGCTGATGTTATTGTGTATAGCCAGAATCTGTTGGACAAGCTGGGGTTGGATGCAGATGAAATCGTAACTATGAAGATGAATCAGAATGAGGCGAAATATCCGGTGGAGAAAGCAAAGGGCAGTGCGGCAAAATATGATCAGCTGTAGTCGGTAAGAATGGCTTAATTTTTGTTAAAATGTAAGGAGAACTGTTAAAAAAGAAGGTTTCTAATTAAAGTGTGTAATAAAACTCAAACTAATAGATGGTGTTTCAGCAAATATTTCTGTTGGGATGCCATTTTTATTTAAAATAACTTAATACTCTGAATATTTTTGGCGGTCATGTCAAAAATATTCAATAAAAAATTGATTTTATATGTCTTGACGTATATAATGATATTGAACAAAAATGTCAATTATGTCAAAAATATTCAATAAGGAGTTCGCTATGAGGATTAATCGAGATAAGTATTTAAATGATTTGATTAATAGAATGCATAACGGCATGATTAAGGTAGTGACTGGAATAAGAAGATGCGGAAAATCCTATTTGATTTTTACTATTTTTAAAGGCTATTTGTTAGAACAGGGTGTTGCTGAAAATCATATCATTTCTATTGAGTTAGACCAGAGGAAGGATAAAAAGTATCGTAATCCGGATACTATTTTAGATTTTATAGAATCAAGTATTGTAGATGAGGAACAATATTATGTTTTATTAGACGAGGTGCAGCTGTTGGAAGAATTTGAAGAAGTACTCAATTCCCTGTTGCATATTAAGAATGTCGATGTTTATGTAACAGGGAGTAATTCTAAATTTCTTTCAAAAGATGTTATTACAGAATTTAGAGGTAGAGGCGACGAAATTCATATTTATCCGTTAACTTTCAAAGAATTTATGCAGGTATATGAAGGTGATGTATATCATGGATGGGCAGAGTATGTAATTTACGGTGGTTTACCACTGACTGCAACTATGAAGACAGAGGAACAAAAAATCAATTATTTAACCAATTTGTTTGAAGAAACGTATTTGATAGATATTATTGAAAGGCATCACATTGATAAAACGCAGGAGTTGGAGGATTTGGTGAATATTCTTGCGTCAGCAATTGGTTCACTTACGAATGTACCTAAGATAGAGGCAACCTTTAAAAGTGTAATACAATCCAATATCAGTGGCAATACTATTAGACAATACATTGAGTATTTGGAAGAGGCTTTTGTTATCAACAGAGCAAATCGTTACAATGTAAAAGGAAGAAAATATATTGGAACTCCTTTAAAATATTATTTCGAAGATGTTGGACTCCGTAATGCCAGATTGGGTTTTAGACAAATTGAAGAGACACATATCATGGAGAATATTGTTTATAACGAACTTTGTAGCAGGGGTTATTCTGTGGATGTCGGAGTTGTGGAGAAGAGAGGCATAAACCAAGAGGGAAAAACGGAAAGAACCTATTTGGAGATTGATTTTATAGCCAATTTTGGAAGCAAGCGCTATTATATTCAGTCAGCATTTAGTATGCCGACTGAAGAGAAAAGATTGCAGGAAAAAGCATCGTTGGTAAATGTAAATGATTCATTTAAGAAGATTATTCTTGTTAAGGATGTTATGAACGTGACAAGGGATGAAGACGGTATTACGACTATGAATATTTATGATTTCCTGCTGAAGGAGAATAGTTTGGAACTGTAAGGAGGCTAATGATGAGAAAAGACTTAAAAACGGATATTGAAAGTGAGAAGTATAAAAATAATGATAACATTGCTTCGTTGATTCCATATTTACTAGAAGGGGTAGGCTATTCCCTTCAAATTGATGCATCACCTCTATTGAGAAAATATATAGCTGCGGCGATATACAAATATAAAGAAGATAATGATTTTAAAGATATTTTAGAAAATATGGATATTGAAGATTTTTCAGATGAAAAAAGCTATAGTCAGTATGAAATGGTAAGACATGTTATTGTTGACTGTGCTGTAAGAAATACTAAAATTATTGACGAATATTTAAAAAGTAGTAAAGTGCAAAAAAGTAATAAAGATTTGTTTTTTGTTGCGTTGGGAAGATTAAGTACTAGTTTTAAAGCAGCAACATTATTATTAAATAATGGCTTTTTTGTAGAAGTTGTATCCATCTTACGATTAATTATAGAACAATTAGCATGGGGAAGTTTTTTATTGGTAGAAGAGGACGAAGAGAAAATTAGAAAAAATCGTACACAGAGTAATGTTGGGTATTTAAAGGAACAATTGGGCGAAAATTATGGAATCTTATATGGCTATTTATCAAGCGAAGCACATTTGGAACCAAAAGAGATAGTAAGATATCTTCGAAAGGATGAAGAAGAACAGATTGCAGTGCGTGATCGTTCGGGAAAAGAATGTGAAGGTGAAACCAACACATTATTGGTATTACTAGATGGATATTGTGAATTGTTATGGAAAGGGATGAATCATTTCGGTATTATGGAGGAGGAAATAGAATATTATACGGATTGTCATTGTTTAAATAAGGAAATTGTTATTTCAATGAAAGCAGTATTAGATAATAATGCAAAGTTTGAAAGGATTTGATATAATAACAGCGCAAGGGCAGTTATCTCCTACTACGAGAATGATAAGAAGGAGATGAGAGCCAGCGGTCTGGCAGAGATAGCCAAAGTACTTCAGACTACGCCGAATTATCTGCTGGGTTTTGCAGATAATAATGATGGATTTGCGGACGAAGCGCTTGGTTTGTTGCGAGATGTGAAGGATCAGTCTGTAAGAGAGATTCTTTTGAAGCAGATCAGGGCACTGATTTGAAAAATGTATTGCTTTTGCCCGTACATTGACTTATAATATGGGTAAAAGAAAGGGGCGTGATGATATGGCAGCTAAATCAGCAAATCTTTATGCAAGAATAGAGCCGGATGTTAAAGAACAGGCTGAGGGAATTCTGGCTACTTTGGGGATCCCGGCATCTAATGCTATCAATATGTTTTATAAGCAGATCATTCTAAATAGGGGGCTTCCGTTTGAGGTAAAGATTCCAACTGCGAGACCTGTTGATATTTCGAGAATGAACGCAGAGACTTTGGACATGGAACTTGAGAAAGGATATGCGGATATGCAGGCAGGGCGTACCAAATCTGCAGCTCAGGTTTTTGCGGATATCCGAAGGGATTATAATGTATGAAATATGATGTTACCTTTACGGAGCAGGCTGAGAACGATCTTCGCGGTATCTTTGAGTATATAGCATTTGATCTTCTTTCGCCTGAGAATGCAGCCGGACAGCTTGACCGGATCGAAGAAAAAATCCTTTCCTTGGGAGAGTATCCGGAGAAGTTCCGGCAATATGAAAGAGAGCCCTGGAAGAGTCGAAATACACGAGTTGTGCCTGTTGATAATTATGTTATTTTCTATATCCCCGATAAGACAAAGAAATTGGTTACAGTGATTCGGGTTATGTATTCCGGAAGAGATACAGTCTAATTATAATATGTATTTGAAAGATAACGTAAAAGACTATTTGGAGTTAAAGAATAAGGTGGCTGAGTTCATAAGTGATATAGTATCGAAAACAGGGGAATATGCGACAAGTTTATTAGATAAATTTAAATCAAATCTTATTGCTATTTTTGGTTTTATTTTTTCTGTTATATTGGCAAATATCGTTTCCGATCAACCATTGAATAATCTTTTTACAAGAGAAATTACAGTATTGGTTGAATGTGTTTTGGCAGGTTCATTTGTATACTTATTTATATGCTATTTTCAATCACGTTATGAAATAGAAAAGGTATATGAAAGCTACGAACAATTGAAATTGAATTATAAGGATATTTTGACGGAAGATGATTTGTTAGAGACATTTGGTAACGATGAAGGTCTGAATAAAATGAAAAAAACCATAAGCAAATCAGAAAAATTATATTTAGGTGTTTGGATTGTTTTTTTAATTGCAGCATTGCTTATAGTTGAATATTTGAGTAGTAATCCAACTTATCAGGTTATAGGAAAGAAATTAGATTTATTTATGCAAAATATAAAAAAGATGTTTTAATTTTATAAAAGAAAATCGCACTTGCTAAACTGCAAGTGCGACACTTTTGTTAATATTACGAGTCCTACGCAGCTCCAGGACGGAACAACATATGACTCTGATAATATTATACACCATATTTGTATGAAGTCAAACAAAAAATTATTCAGATAAATCATTAGAAATATCTTTACCTAAAAGGTTTTCATCATTATCGGAAGTAGTAAATTTTTCACTTACAGGATAGGAGAAGTTTTTACCCATTTTCTGAAATCCATACTAAAAATAATGTGATTTAGGGATGAAGTTATTTTCTGTAAGATTATGTAATTTGGTAAAAAGCTCTACAAGCCATTCCTGAAATTCTGTTTCCGGTTCTTTTTGGTCAAGTTCATTTTCATAATAATGTCTCACGATACCAGCAAATATATCAGCGAACTGTACTGCAGGAGTTACAGCGGAGCTGACAAACAAGGGCATTTCTAATATGTGATGGAAAGAACGCCCGAATTTAGTTTTGAATAAAAAACCAGTAATTGCTTCGGCAATTTTCCAATCAGCGTCTTCGTGTACCTCGTCAAATATCATCATTGCCTTGCCATAATGATGATGGTTACAGTAAAATTCAACCTTTTTTAAAAGGAGGTAATACTGCTTTGGAAGATGATTATCTGGAACAATAATTGGTTCATCTGGCTTGTCCATAATAACTGCAAAAATAGCAGCGTCATAAGAAGTAATGATGTCCACCATGCCCTCAACATAAGCTTTATTATTTGTACGGTTCTTGGTAATAGTTGCTTCACGGATGAGCTTTGTAGACTTTATTTCGTCCTGTTTTCCATAGATAGAATCTTTTAATTTGTATATTTGATTTGTAATAGGTTTAATATCATTCTCATGGATACAGACACCAAGCAGAATAGCTTTCGGGTTGGAATTTGTTAACCGGACTGTCCTCGATAAAAATGAATATGATTTGTGGTGAAAGGAGTTCCTTCGGGGACTTCTTTTCGTTTGCATAAAATGTCGGTTTGAATGTCGGTTTGTTTATATGGAACTGTTGCATGTGCAGTCGCGAGATGGAAGTTGAGGAGTATGAACATTACGATGCACCGAAATGTTATCAAAATGTTCCGAATTGTTATTAGAATAATTATTAGTTCCGGTAATTGCATCAAAAATTGATAAAAATAAGGGAATCAATTTGATGTTTGACGGCAATACATACTATGTGGTTGTACTATTAATAATAATCGTATACCTTACCTAAACATGCATAGAAACCAAGCTGATTACAATGAAATAACAAAAAATTGAAAAGTAACATAAATTATGTTATTATATATAAAAATGTGTTACAAGGAGATGCCATATGAAAAAGCAATTAGAGAAGTATTTTGGCTGCAAAGTAAAAATAGCAGAATATAAGAATAAATTACCATTGCCGATCTTTATGACTA
>ENA-ORNF01002622-ORNF01002622.1-human-gut-metagenome-genome-assembly--contig:-NODE-2622-length-13128-cov-2.366481_pt1 | contig 13128 bp, 12 predicted proteins | sample MGYA00242110_ERZ509012 | MGnify/ENA primary metagenome ERZ509012 (study PRJEB26280, sample SAMEA2338714) | human gut metagenome | biome: human gut; feature: human-associated habitat; material: faeces... | reverse complement strand
TCTTTTGTCCGGTCTGCTGCGTAATCTTTGATTGCCTCCTCTAATCTATCGTTTGTGATCTCCATTGTTGTCTTTTCTTCCATAATAAAAATATCCTTTCCTGCTGCCCAATGTCAAAAATATGGTTCGTAATGATTTTCTATTTTGTGATCGCTGACATTCCATATTTTCAATTCGAACCATGATTTCTCTTATTTTAGCACATTACTGCGATTTATTCCATTTATTTCTGCTGCTGCATTTTGTATTTATGACAATCTACACATTCAGTATACATACCTTATAACTCTTTGCAATTCATGCAGCTTTATGTGCTATTTTAATTTTTTTAATAAATCCGGCAGTTCACTCAATTCAAAAATGCGGTAATCCGGATGGATTGCTCCATGATCTGTTATATTTCTGTCTCTCTGATACCAGATTGTAGTCAGACCTGCATTTTTTCCACCAAGAATATCTGAGGATAAACTGTCTCCCACAATGACACTCTCTTCCAGCTTAAAGTCAGGAATATGTGCAAAACAATAGTCGAAAAATTTTTTGTCCGGTTTATAATACCCGATTTTTTTCGAAATAAAAAAGTCCTCAAAATACGGTTTGATCCCGGATTCCTCAATACGCCTTCTCTGCACTTCGTAAGTTCCATTGGATGCGGCATACAGTCTGTACTTACCGTGCAATTCCTGTAAAAGTTCAAGCGCGCCGTCCACTTTTTCATGTTCATATGCAAGATTCTGCTCGTAACATTTCGCAGTTTCTTCCGGTGAAGCTGTTATCCCATATTCTTCAAAAAAGATCCGGTAACGGCTTATTTTCACTTCCTCATGCGTCAACTCACCGAGTTCTAACTTTTTCCATTGTGCCTGATTGATCTCACTGTACCTCGCCAGCAATTTTTCTGTTGGCTCCACTCCAACTTTTTGCAGTGCTTTTTTCAGCGCTTCCTTTTCTGCCTTGTGGAAATCAAGAATGGTATCATCTAAATCTAATAAAACTGTTGTAATCATGTCATTTCCTCTTATGCTTACATATAAAAACACATTATTTTCTTAATCATAACAGACCTTTTACTAAAAAGCAAAATAAAGCAGGGATATTCCAAGATTGCAGGACACACATTGTGTACCCCTGTTTTCTGGAATGATATCCCTGCTTATTAAGATTCCTTTTACAAAACAACCCCATCCTTAAAAATGGAAATGCTTCTGTATCCACGCTTCTCAGTCTGTGTTTCTTTTCCATTGGCAACTTCGATCACCAACTGTAACAGACGTTTTGCTGCGTCGTCAATGGATTCTCCTTCAACGATCGGACCTGCATCAAAATCGATCCATCCTTTTTTATTTTCCGCAAGCCGGCTGTTCGTGGACAGCTTCAAAGTCGGAGCCGGCGCTCCGAATGGTGTACCGCGTCCTGTTGTGAACAGGATCAGGTGCGCTCCTGCTGCTGTCATCGCCGTTGCTGATACAAGATCGTTTCCAGGTCCATAAAGCATATTTAATCCCTTTGTCACAACAGCGTCCCCGTATCCGATCACATCCATGATCGGGGCTGTACCACCTTTTTGTACGCAGCCGCAGGACTTGTCTTCGAGCGTTGTAATACCACCCTGACGGTTTCCCGGGCTTGGGTTGTCGTATACGACCTCGTTGTGGCTTATAAAATAATTTTTGAATCCGTTGATCATACTGACAGCTTTTTCAAACACCTCTTTATTAATACAGCGGTTCATTAAAAATCCCTCTGCACCAAACATTTCCGGTACTTCTGTCAGAACTGTGGAACCGCCTCTTGCCACAAGCATGTCGCTGAAACGGCCTACTGCCGGGTTTGCCGTGATACCGGAAAGTCCGTCAGAACCGCCGCATTTCATCCCGACTACAAGCTCGCTCACCGGGATCGGTTCCCTGTGGAACTGTCCGGCATAGGCTGCACATTCTTCCAATAATTTTCTTCCGGCTTCAAATTCATCCTCCACTTCCTGACAGGTTAAGAATTTGACTCTGTCCGCATCATAATCGCCCAGTTCCTCCACGAACTGTTCATGTGTCAGATTCTCACATCCAAGTCCCAATACAAGTACTGCTGCTGCATTGGGATGGCGTACAAGCGCCGCCAGAAGCTTTCTGGTCTGCGCATGGTCATGTCCCGTCTGGCTGCATCCAAATGGATGATCAAATGTATACAGACCGTCTATTGTTCCGGTCACGAGATCCTGATTGAGTGCTGTCATTCTCTTAGCAACGTCATTGACACACCCTACGGTCGGAATGACCCAAATCTCATTCCGGATCGCTGCACGTCCGTCTTTCCTGCGGAATCCGTTAAAACACTCCGGTTTTTCTGATGCCGGCTGCTTAAGTTCCGGATGATAGGAATATTCAATTTCACCGGACAGGTTCGTTGCCATGTTATGCGTATGTACCCAGCTTCCTGCCGGAATGTCTGTCGTTGCATGTCCGATTACAAAGCCATATTTGATAATATTCTCTTCTTTTGCAATATTTTTCAAAGCGATCTTGTGTCCCTGCGGGATTGCCTCTGTCACCACGACCTGACTCAGATCGCCGGACTGTACGGTCTCTCCTGCATTGATCGGGCAGAGTGCAACTGCCACATTATCCGCCGGTGCTATCTGTATCGTCTTCATAAGCATTTACAGGCAGCCTGCATAAGCAGCCTTTGCTCCTTCCCTGCGTATTTTCTCAAGATCCTCTGTGACCGCTTTCTCTAATCCTTCGATTCCGGTCAGATCCTGATCCCACATTTTTTTATTTGTAAGCACTTCATGCACCAGTTCCGCCGCAGATGCATCCCGATGTTCATAATAAAATTCCAGCACCCATCTGTCATCACTTACGGTATATTCGTTTCCTGCCGGACGTCTGCAGATGAGTCCCGCATCTGTCAATTCCTGAATGTCATTGCTGTAAAAGGCGATATAGGCAGCCAGAGACATTGTCAGGCACACAGGAAGTTTTCCCTGCTCTTTGATATATTCCAAAAAAGAAGGCATGTTGCGCGCTTTCCATTTTGATGTTGAATTCAAAGAGATACTCATCAATTCATGATTTACAAATGGATTGTTAAATCTGTCTGAAACTGCTGCTGCAAATTTCAGCAGATCGTCTTTATCTAATGGAAGTGTCGGAATCACCTCCTCATAAAGCATTTTGTTCATAAAACCTTTGATGACGTCGTCATGCATGCAGTCACGCACAATATTTTCTCCTGCGAGATATGCGCCAAGCACGAACCCGGTGTGCGCTCCGTTCAAAATGCGCACCTTTCTCTTTTTATATGGACTCATATCCGGCACAACAAATACTTTATCGGAAAGTCCTGCCTTTTTGAAAGGAAGGACATCATTTAACTTTTCGTCACCTTCGATGACCCATACGCCAAATACTTCTCCGACATCCAATAACGGATCTGTGTAACCATGTTTTTGTTCTAACTCCGCTACCTCTTTCTCATCACGGATGCGTCCCGGCACGATACGGTCAACAAGAGAGCCGCAGAAAGTACAGTCCTCATTGACATATTTTTTAAATCCGTCCTCAAGTCCCCACTGTTCGATGTACTGGTTGACACATTTTAACAGCTCTTTTCCATTGTTGTCGATCAGCTCGCAGGCTAACATGATGATCCCTTTTTTTCCTGCCTGATAACGATGGTACAGCACCTGTGTCAGTTTTGCCGGGAAACTTGATGGTGGGCAGTCATCTTTTTTGCAGGAAGGGTCATACTGGATTCCCGCTTCTGTTGTATTGGAAACGATGATCTCAAGTTCATCGCTGGCTGCTAATTCCATCATTGCCTCGTAGCCTGCTTTTTCATATGGGTTTAAGCAGCGGCTCACGCTGGAGATCACACGCTTGTCATCCACTTTCTGACCGTTTTCACTTCCACGCAGATATAACGTGTAGAGTCCTTCCTGCTCATTGATCATGTCGCTCAGCCCCTGTGCGATCGGCTGGACGAGACAGCATTTTCCATTCCAGTCCGCTTTTTCATTTGCAAGGTCGAACCAGTAATCAACAAACGCACGCAGGAAATTTCCCTCTCCAAACTGCATCACTTTTTCCGGTGCTTCTTTCAGAAGATATCCATCATAGCCAACTTTTTTTATTACATCATAATTTAATTTTTCCATTATTTATTCCCTTTCTTTTTTATCACTGATATGGAAAATGGACTGCACATGTTTATGTGGCAGCCGCATTTTCTATTTAAACTAATATACTAAATTTACAAGAAATGTTGTAAATGGCTCAAACCATGTGAGGAGCAACAGGTTTACGATCAGCAGAATGTAGAATGGAACTGCTTCCTTAATAAACGCTGCCGTCTTACATTTTGTGATGGAGCAGGTTACGAACATCAATGTTCCCATAGGTGGTGAAAGTGCTCCGATCGCATTGTTAAAGATGTAGATCATCGCAAACTGGATCTCGTTAATGCCATATGCTTTTGCGATCGGTGCAAGCAATGGAACAAGAATGATCATGGAAGCATTTCCCTCGATAAACATTCCGACGATCAGAAGGAAAATATTCACAACGATCAGGAATACAAATTTACTGTGAATGTTTGCAAGCATCCATGCAGTCAGAGCCTGTGGAATCTGCTCTTTTGTCAGGATCCATGAAAATACAGATGCTGCTGAAACGATCAGCATGATGGACGTTGTTGTGCAGGCAGTCTCTTTTAACCCCTGTATCATGTCTTTGATATGCATCTCTTTATAAAGCAATCCAAGAAAAGCTGCGTAAATGATAGCAACTGCTCCTGCCTCTGTTGCAGTGAACACGCCAATTCTGATACCTCCAATGATAATGATCGGAAGTAAGAGCGGTAAAATTGCAGGTTTAAATGCCTTCCAGAAGCGTGACCATGTCATTTTCTCTGTGGAAATGTTACCATATCCACGTTTTTTTGAGATAACCCCAACTAATATCATCATGGTGATGCAGAGCAATGCCCCAACCCCAAGACCTGACATAAACAGTTTTCCGATGGATACGTTTGCAATACATCCGTAGAGGATCATTGCGATTCCTGGCGGGATCAACGGTGTGATCATTGAGGACGCTGCTGTCACAACACTGGAAAATTCAAGGGAAAATCCTTTTTTTGTCATTTCCGGAACCATCATTTTGGATTCCATTGCGGCATCCGCAATATTAGAACCTGACAGACCTCCCATGACTGTTGAGAGAAGGACATTGACCTGTGCAAGTCCACCCGGAAGTCTGCCTGTCACAACCTCACAGAAATCCATGATCCTTTTCGTGACACCGGTGTAATTCATAAAAATTCCGGCGCAGACAAAAAACGGGATTGCCAGCAGTGAAATTTTTTCAGTTCCGATAATCGTCTGCTGTGCAAACACTGCTGCGCTCACATGCGGGTTCAGTGCAAAATACACCATAGAGCCGCCCAATACTGCCAAATATACAGGCACCTTCAAAAATAAAAGTACCAACATTACGATTGCTGCCAATAAAAGAATATCACTCATCGCTGCCTGCTGCCTCCTTTGCCTCTGATTTAACGCCATGAAGTATGCTGTAAATAAAACTGATCACCATATCCACATAGGAAAAAAGTGAAATGCCATACACTACAATGTAAGGAATATGTAACATACTGGTGGAACGTCCACTTTCCAGAAATATCTTCAAATACGGAATGGTCTGTACAAATAGGAAACCTAATATCACAACCACAATAACTGCAATCATGATCTCCATTACCTTTTGTGCTTTTTCCGGCATGAGATCCACGATCATCTCGATTGCAACGTGGTTACCGCTCCGGAATGCCGCACCTGCTGCCGCAAATGTGATCCACACCATACAGGATGTCTGAACTTCCTCTAACCATGTAAATGGTGCATGAAACACATAACGCCAGATAACCCCGGCAAATGTTAATATGATCAGAATCGCCAGAATGACAGATGCTACGATAACATCTAAATTCGCTAAAAAACTCCATTTGCTCTTTTTCTTATTTTCCATGCTCATCCTCTCCTATTCCTCTGCTCCCATTGCCTTGCGCACTGTATCGTACAGTCCGTCTGACCATCCGAAACGGTCTCCCATCTCATAGAATGAAGCTGCTTTTTCCCGGAAACCTTCCAACACTTCCTCAGATGGATCGACAACGGTCACTCCCTCGTCGACCATCAGCTGTAAATACTCCTGCTCCGCCTCCTGCAATACCTGATTGTTGTATTCTCCGGCTTCCTGTGCCGTCTCAACAAGCCAGTTCTGCTGTTCCTCTGTAAGGCTGTTAAACCAGTCAGCTGACACCACCCATGTTGTGAAGTTTTTAACATGTCCGTCCAGGATCAGATATGGAGCCACTTCATGCAGCTTTCTTCCATACAAGGTAGCGATCGGATTCTCCGCACCATCAATTGTCTTTGTCTGCAATGCCTGATAAACATCGCCTAATGCCATACCGGTAGAGGTTGCTCCAAGGACATCAAATCCATATGACTGTATCTCATTAGATGGTACGCGGATTTTTAATCCTTTCAGATCATCTACACTGTTTACCGGAACATTGGTAAGTGTATGACGTTCTCCATACATCCAGTTGGAAGCGATAATTTTTAATCCTTTTTCTTCCAGCTTTTTGCACTGATCCTCATACCAGTCTGATTCGATCAATGTCCAGCACTGATCCCAGTCATCAAAGAGAAATGGTCCAAATAATATTCCCATGTCCTTGATCCCATAATCTGCATAAAACGCTCCGTCTGCAAGCGTGCATACCGGCTCTCCCAAAAGCATGGAATCAATCAAAGATGATTTATCTCCCAGCTGTGAGTCCGGGTACACTTCAATCGCCATTTTTCCACCGGACTTTTCTTTTATGATCTCCTGTGCTCTCTCCCATCCTGCACCGATCGGTTCACTGCTGTTATTCTCAAATGCCACATCCAATACAATCTCCGGTTCTACGGACGATGCTGCATCCGATCCTGTCTGGCTGGTGCTTCCACAGGCAGTTAAAGGCAATAACATCAGGCCTGACAGTATCACTGCTGTCATCTTTTTTAATCTCATAGTGTAAAACCTCCTTTTTCTCCAACCATTTCTGACTTTTTATTTGTTAATACCGGAAAAATCAAAAACTACTTTTAACATGTCTCCCGGATTGTTTGCAAAGTCTTCAAAAGCCTTTGCTGCATCCTCAAACGGATAGACATTTGTGATGATCTTTTCCAATGGAGCTTTGCCCTCATGAACAAGATCGATCAACTCTAAGAAGTCTTTTTTCAATGCATTTCTCGAACCAAATACATTCAGTTCTTTTTTCTGGATCAGTGTGAAGTTGAAATCCAGATTCTTTTTTCCGACTCCGATCAATACCATGCGTCCACCGAAACAACATGCATCAATACAATTCTGGAAAGTAGATGGAAGTCCTACAGCCTCGATCGTCACATCAAACCCATTTCCCTCTGTAAGCTCTGCCACTCCTTTGTCAAAATGCTCCGGTGAATCATTCAGCAATGTTCCGTCTACGCCGAACTCTTTTGCCATTTCAAGCTTACCTTCGGATACGTCTGAAATATAAACTGTTGCGCCTTTTGCTTTTGCTGCGATGGCTGCAAGTACACCGATCGTTCCGGCTCCGACTACAAGCACTTTATCTCCCTCTTTGACGTTTGCACGGCTGACACCATGATAACTGATACAGAACGGTTCGATTGCTGCTAAGGTTTTTGGATCCAGACCTTTTCCATCATACACTCTTTCCACCGGCATTGTGATGTACTCGCGGAAAGCTCCATCCCGCTGGCATCCCATGGTCTGATTATCCATACATGCATTTACGATCCCATGTGTGCAGGAATAACAATGTCCGCAGTTAAAATATGGATTACAGGTAACGATCATTCCCGGTTTGATCCCATATTCATTGTTCTCATCTGCCTCAATGACTTCGGCTGAAAATTCGTGTCCCGGAATTCTCGGATAATCAAAATATGCAAATGTTCCACGGTATGATCCAAGATCACTTCCACAGATTCCTCCATATAAAAGTTTTAATAATACTTCTCCTTCTTTTCTCACCGGCATATCGATCTCCTTGATTTCCACTTCGCCTGGTGCGTTGATATACATTGCTTTCATGTGTCATCCTCCTCTTATCCTTTGGTATGCTTTTTATGTTTCTGTCTTTGTACTTATCGTTACATACTATGTTGTATACATCAGATTATAATATCATGTTATTTGCATGTCAATTGTACATGTTGCAAATAATTCTTTATCATATTTTGTCAATAATGCACAATTCACTTTTGTCACCCCTCATCAGGCAGGCTTCGCATTCATTTTGGCAGCTCATTTGTGAATCTGTTGTGTTTATTTTGTCCGTATGCTAGAATGAAAAAGAATATTTAATATTATTTTCTTGTTATGGGAGTATCTGTTATGTCAAAAATGAATTTAAAAACACAGGCTTACAATACGATCCGCCAAAAAATCGTAACCTGTGAATATGCACCGGGAACTTTTTTAAACGAAGAACTTCTCACTACTGAATTAGGTCTGAGCCGCACACCGGTCCGTGATGCGCTAAGCCGTTTAGAGCAGGAGGGATTAATTGAAATAAAACCAAAAAAAGGCATTATCGTAATGCCTCTTTCCATTAATACGATCAATATGATTTTTGAAGTACGGCAATTATATGAGCCGTATATTCTTTTAAATTATGGTAATGCCCTCTCTGTGGAGCGGTTAAAAGATTTTTATAATATTTTCAGTTCCAGTAAAACGAATCATAACTGTTATAATAATAATGATTATTTTTACGAATTAGATACGGAATTTCACAACTTCGTTGTCGATGCGTGCCCAAACACTTATATCCATCAAAACTACAATATGATACAAACACAGGCAGAACGTTTCCGCTATATGACCGGGAATATTTCCGAGAAACGATTAGACGACACTTTTCAGGAACATCTTGACATTATCCGGGCCTGCCTGCGCAACGACTGGCAAGAAGCTGCTAAACAGATGTCAGCACATCTTGAGGAATCAAAAAAGGCAACCTTCCAGCTTATTTTTAGCAGTACTTCTGCGCAATCACTCACGGTATAGGCAACGTTCTGCAATATTCTTTTCACTTAAATTTAGCTATTAATCTACATAGTCCTCATACCATGTAACTTTCCAGCAGCTACCGATGATGCTTCCACCATCATTGTGCAAGTCAAAATCTGTTTGAGATATCTTATCTTTGCCTTCCATAAGGACTAATCGTCCACTGACCGAGGCAAAAGACCAGTCTCTGTAAGCCTAATGCCTGTCTTTGTGTCTTAACGGCTATATCCAATTCATGTTCAGCTTCTTCAGTATCAAGGGTACTGTCAATGTTGACCACAACAAGATGATTCTGATATGTTCAGCTTCTTCCTCAAGAATTGTGATTTTGCCATCCACAAGAATATAACCATAAGGAGGCTTGACACCATTCCAGCCATCTTGTCTTGCTTTCTCACGTCTGCCTGCCATTGTCTGAAATGAGATATTATCTCTTTCACTTTCTGCCATAGCGCCGAGAATACTAATCATCATCTTACCCAGATCAAGGGAACTGTCGATGTTCTCCTTAACACAGATCAGATGCGCTCCGTATTCTTTCAGCATCTTGAATAAATTAAGGATATCAGCTATTCACAGAACTAAAATCAACTCCCTGCTGCCTTGCTATCTCACGGATAGACATTCCATCCATCAGAAACCTGTATCTTTTATACTGAACAACTGTAAGATTCTCACGAAGCCATGCATCGATATGCTCGATTTCTGCTCTGGTCGCATCAAATTCAATATTTTCATCCGATGCATACTCCATACCCTCATAGACAAGTCCATCGATGTGATAAGTCGTGTGGTATCTTTCCTTATGCTTCTGGTTCTCGATAATCCTTGTATTGTCATTAAGGAAATAGATCACTTCCTCCAAACCTTCTATATCATTATCCTCAATCTGAATGACCACAGGAACCTTGTCATACGGGTCTTTGTAGTTCCTGTCTTCATCTGCCTTCCTTTCCGTCTGAAACGAAAAGAGCCGGCATTACAAGACATAAAAAAGCAGTAGCAGATGTTAGTTTGATGTTTAAGGAATTTTCATTTAAGGAGTTCGTCTGCTACCACCCCTCTATTAAGTAGCCACTGGAAGGTATGAAATATCACGTTTTTTAGAAAAAATCATTTTGTATTTTTATCACGCTTAAAGTGCCCTTGTAATTGATTGTTAAAAATCAAACATTAAAGGGCGTAATTTTCTATAATTAGTAGTATCAAGGGAGGTGATTAGATGGATTCAGAATTTAACCCAACTGAAATACTGTTGGTTTTTGGTTCAAACATTAGAAAATCACGTGAAATGCAGGGATATTCCCTTTCTGATTTAGCAGCATCTATAGAATATGACCGTGGCTGCCTTTCCGCACTGGAGTACGGCGAGCAGAACATCGAATATAATACTGCATTAAATCTTGCCAGAAAATTGAACGTACCATTTCCTGCTTTGTTCTCAAGAAACTATCTTAATAACTTAGCGAGTGATATAAATGATTTCTCGGACACTTTTAAAGAAGATGACTATCTGCTTGTTTTTATTGAAAACTTTAAAAGGGATGTTCAGCGCAGGCAAATTAAGCAAATAGATATTTACGGAGCCACTGACATTCAGACCGCAATGGTTAGCAGAATAATTAACCGTAAAGCACTTAATCCCACAATAAAAACGTTATATGCGATGGCATACACAGTTGGCACAGAAATGTACAGTCTATTTATAAGAAACACAAAGGAGGATGATGAAATATGATTTTTACACCTTATTCAGATGAATCTAATGTAATTAATATGATTCGTCGCTTCAGAAATGAAGATTATGCATTAATTCGTATGACATATACTATGATTGATAAAAACAATTTAGATGCTAATGGTATTTTAAGAGACCTTCTATTTAACTGGCGATTAGTAGATTATGAGCAATTAGATAATGGTGGCAGATTTGGAGTCTCTTACGATGCATTATTTATCCAAAGCGGTAAAACAGAATTAATCAAATTAAATTTTTATAGAGTTGCCAACAATCGTGGTGATCGTCGTTTCTCTATCGAAACAATTAAACGCAGAATGAAAAATGGTGAAATTAACGAAGGGGATCTTCTTTATATTTCTATCTTTAGACAGCCAAACGGAGTTCCTCTTATCTATTTTATTAACCTAACACACAATATCCCTTCCGAAAATGATTTACTTAACGCTATTGGCGTCGATGCAATTACTAATCTTTTCTATCAAATTAGACCTCGCTTACAGGAAATTGTACATGGCGGATTTTTTGATAATTCGAAAGGATATGGTCCAATTGCACCAAAGGATGTGGGAGATACTTTAGAATCGCTCCTTGGAATTAATACAAATAATCGTAACGATGCCGATTACAATGGTTTAATTGAAGTCAAGTCCAAAGGTGGAAGTAGAACTTTAGATACGCTTTTCACATTAAGGCCACAGTTCGAAGGAACAAGAGTTGCTGCATATGAGCCTTCAGATAGAAATCGTGTTTCTGCTTTTGCCAGAATATATGGATACGATTCAGATGCACATCCGGGATACAATAGCTTATATATAACCATTGGATCTATGGAAGCACCGCAAAACAACCAAGGTTTTTATCTTCATGTTAATGATGAAGCTAGAGAGGTCAATATTGTCTGGCAAGATCCTTTCACAGGGAAACGCGAGATTGCAGCTTACTGGTCTTTTGATGATTTGAGACAGCAGTTATATTTGAAACACCCATCAACATTATGGGTCAAAGCTGAAAGCAGAGAAATCAACGGAATGGTTCAATTCAAATATAACGAAATTGAGTTTTCTAAAGCGCCACAGTTTACAACATTTCTTTCTTTGATTAAAGCTGGTGTAATCACTTACGATTGGCGTGGATACACCACAAAAGAAGGGCGCTATGCAGGAAAGAACCATGGTAATGCATGGAGAATCAAACCATATGCAAAGTCTGATTTGTTCGGTGAAATTGAACTTGTAGAATTCTAACATCAACTTAATATTTCACACAAAGAGAGGGTAATCCACTGAATGGACTACCCTCTGTATTTTATAATACCTTGATAATTTCTAAAGCAACTGCTCTTGCCAAAAGTGGCGGAACTGCATTTCCAACCTGAGTACACTGTGGTACTTCTGTTCTTCTTTTCAATCCACCAGTTGTTCTCTTTCCCAAGAACTCAAATGAATCATCAAATGATTGACATCTTGCCATTTCTCTAACACTTATTGTTCTTGCTTCCCACGGATTTATATAATCATCTGGAAGAGTAACGACCGTTGGTGATGGTTCTGCAGAATTCAATCTGTGTCTAATATTCTTTTTAGTCAAAAGAACATCTATAGCATCATCCGATGCATTTTTACCCTTAAATAATTCTATGACATCATTAGGCTGCATTTCCAATTTATCACAGCACAACTGAATTAAAGAATCTTTTCCTGTGATATCGATTCCCTGCTCTTTAATTCGTTTTCTCAACATTGAACCTGACTCACCTTCATTGAACAAATCAAATCTTTCTAATACAATTGCTGTGGCATTAGGCAATTCAAGATTTTGAAGATGTCTTCTATCACATGAAATTGGTTCTCCAGTAATAAACGACGGGGTTCTTCCGACTCTGCTTTCCTTCTGAAAATCCGAAAGTCTCTGGCCAATTCTGTTTCTTAAATTTGGATCATAAACCAAGTCACTAATCGCATCTTTTAATGAAAGTTGCTTTCCGGGTTCAACTGTTGGCTCAGGATATGATGGCACAGGAAGATCTCTTCGATATCCTATAAAGATTACTCGATTTCTTCTCTGTGGAACACCATAGTCAGAAGCATTTAAAATTCTAGGTTCTAAAGTATCATAACCTATCCTGTTTAATTCAGATCTTAAAATAGTAGGTGTTACGGATCCATCTGGATAAACTTGTCCCTCTTCAACAAGAGTTCCATTTTCATCATATAAATCAAGCCCCTTATAACCTAAAAACTGCATATCCAT
>ENA-ORNF01002620-ORNF01002620.1-human-gut-metagenome-genome-assembly--contig:-NODE-2620-length-13137-cov-2.349106_pt1 | contig 13137 bp, 10 predicted proteins | sample MGYA00242110_ERZ509012 | MGnify/ENA primary metagenome ERZ509012 (study PRJEB26280, sample SAMEA2338714) | human gut metagenome | biome: human gut; feature: human-associated habitat; material: faeces... | reverse complement strand
GGAATATTTATTCCTGCCATAATGAGAGACTTAGGAAACACATTACTTGTTATTATCTTAGGCATAATTACCGTGTTATTTAGTTTAGCAAGTGGATTATACTTAATAATTGAGAAGGAGGCATCGAAATGACACCATTAATAGGACTATTTACATTTTTAGCCATAGTAAGTTGTGGATTCTTCATTTTCCTCAACACAAAGGCCGGGAAAGCGTTGGATGGAAAATCTTGATAAATAGGCATAGCCTTGACTTTGGCATTGCGTCACCTTAAAAACATAACGAATTTGATAAAAAGCCCATGAATAAAGGGTTTTAGAGATTGTTTATTAGTATTGCGCCAAAGTCAAGAGCAACCTAGCTCGCATAAGTTGGCGAAATCGGCCATGGCGTAGGGGATGGTTATTTGAGGTATCATAGGATCTTCCTTTCTTTTTGATGTATACTGACAAACTTAGATAAAAATCTCCAATTCTTATACCTGTTCGCTGAGAAATCTTCTTTTATCAAGAAAAGGTAAGGAATAATTTGCGAATAACGGTTGGGGCACGAGGGATGGAAATTGTCCATATGCTTTAATACATATCTGCACCTAGGTGCGTTGACCAACGAAACTAAGATACTTGGCCAACACACTTAGTTTCGTTGAACGATACAGTTAAGATACTTTTTAATCCAAAAGGGGAGAAAAGTAACTGGATATGTTTTTGGATTTGCCTTTAAAGAGAGAGACTGTATATTTTAATGTACGCACGTACGTTTATATTATATGTAAAGAACGACACCCCCCCTTGTTTATAGCTTGTGAAGTGAATAACTTACGGATTGTCGAGTGAATAACTAGCGGCTACCCCCAGTGGTAAGCTAACGGCTTGGGAAGCCGTTAGTTATTCATTTCATAAGCCATATTTAGCATTAACAATCAACCCTTTAGTCGCATAGCCATAAGAGATTTCATATATAGTTCCTGCCACTGGTGATTTGATCGTCTTTGAATTCGTTTTATTTTCACCATCGTTATTTGTGACACTTAAAATGTAAGTTACTTCACTCGAGGGGAAATAAGCGGTTTCTCCATTGGATATTTCTACGGATCTGTTTCCGAATTGTACGGTAAAATGATAATCCTTAAAGCGATCACTAAAACCTTCCGGGAGTTTTAAGGAAACACCGATATTCACCATAGGAACTTCTACACTCAGATAGTTAATCTTATTTGATTCAATCTCAAAATCTTTTTCAGCGGAAAAAGCCATATTCCCTTTCTCTGTATCCAGCCAACCAGACATATCCTGATATGCTTGGTTATAGGTTTTCAGCAGATAAACACCGGCAGGCAAATCTAACTTACCGGGCACTTTTCCCGGCTCATACCGTTGTCCCGTCAAAAGTTGACCATTTTGCCAAATCTCCACATATAGATCAGGCTCTACGGCCCGAGTGAAAACCGTATTGACATTTTCGGTTTGAACAGAAAGGGTTTCCAATACCAGAGTTCCCATTCCTCGAGGAGTACCAACATATTCTTCCTTTTGGCAACTTGCCAGAAGGAAGAGGGTTAATAGGATATAAATGACATGTTTCATTATTCTTTATCTTTATTTATCATAAATAAGGGAAATGTCATCAATGTAAAGCTCACTACCATAATGTTCGTCGGCACCATCTCCTCGAACTTTTGCTTTTACAACATCTGTATGTTTAGATCCAGATTTAAATGTTAAAGTCAGCTTGGTCGCAACCACATTTTCTACCATATACTCAATTGGAATTTCATATAATTTATATTCTGTATTCGTAACAATATTTGTTGTCTCATATAAAATAATATTTTGATCTTCATTTTCTACTTTTAGCTCTATCACTCCCGCATCATCTCCTTTTTGAATATAACGATAATAAAATTGCACTTTTGTTGGACGTACATGAAAATCATTAGAATAAGACAATATTCCTATTGTATGAGTCCCTGTAATAGAACCATTGATCCCCAAAAAAGAACCTACATTTGTATTCGTAGCACCATGCCCTACAGTTCTGATCCAAGCTGCATAATTACCATTATATTTATTTTCAGAACGCTTAACAGCAGATGTAGAACGATAGGACTCTGATTTAGAATTTGTAGTTTCCATATTATTAGTAATCCATTGAAAACTTGCTTCTTGAGAAAAGGGGAACCATAAATTCTTATGATCACTCTGATCTTCCTCATGCCACTCCTCCATCCCTGAATTCGGCAACTGTTCCGGATTCTCCAGCTCTACATCAACAGCATCCGTCATAACCGCATCGCGATAAACCGCTCTCACTTGATATGATCTATTTTGGGGACGCTCGTTGAATAACACCTTCATATCTTGAATCTCTTTCCAAGCATCATCACCTTCAGACTTTTCTTTATACTGATATTTCAATTTAGATTTGATAACCTCCGAATCTCCTGCAGTAACAGTCAGTTCATCGACCGTAAACTCTTTCGTCCAGATATTTCCGGGTTGAACAGATACAGCCATTCCCGGCTTATTACACCTCAACGTATAAACCCTATTCGGGTTTTCTTGATCTTTAATCGTTTCACTACTCCAGCGATTATTCGCCTTCACATCTACCTCTATCTTATTCTCTACTGTCGTACCCGCATTTGTTTGCAATTTGGAAACAATAGATGTCAAATCCAAAGAGGCTTTTCCCGCACCTATCTCGGGCAATACAATACCTAGCACCTTTTCCACTTTCTCCTTATCCGTCGGAACAGATAAGAGATATTCCTTATCATTCAAGCTCTCAAATTGCGGATCACCAAAAGTAAATTTCAGCTTCAAGTCTTGCAGTGCTGAAGCCGTATTTAAATTCAATATTGCCGTTTTAGTCTCTGTCTCAGCAAAGGAAAGTATATTATTCTCAAAACCTTCGGCCTCGATCTTCGGCCTAGGTAACCAATCCATCGGAATATCACTCGTGATCGTCTCCTTTTTAACCTCCACCTTAGCGATATCCAATAATATGTCATCCGACAGCTTTAAGGTCAGTTTCACATGATACCCGGCTTCCAATATCGAAGGAAGATCCTTATGCTTTAACTCCTCTGAGAAATCCGCACCATTCGTCTTTTTCCCCTCAAAATAAAAAGCGACCTGTTTCCCCGCTTGAAAATAAGCGCTCCTCTTGCTATCCGAAGTTAATTTACAAGAATGCTCTCCAACAACCACTTTCACCCAATAAGAAGAGAAGATCTTCTGCAACTCCGCATCAGCAGGGAAAGAGACCGAGGCCAACGCATTCGCCACCTTACACTTCAAGGGAATGCTTTTCTGCTCGCCCTCCTTAATGACTACCTTAGTCGTATCCCCGAAATAATAAGGCGCATCCCATGCCAAAACAAGATTATCCCCATAAGAGGCAGCGATCGTATAAATACCGGCTGAAGCTGGTATTGTTTGGCTGGTATAAGCTCCCTCGTACAACGGTTCAGAGACACCCTCCCTCACGATCTTTAATTTAAACTTATCTACAGCTGGTTTCCCTAATTCCACCGGGGTACTTTTCGTCTCAGTCGCAACTTCTCCATCCTGTAAAGATATTTGGAAGCCGGCCGTTTTATCCATCAAAGCCTCCTCCTGACAGGCCATCATGAGAAATAATGAGAATATACAACAACAAAATTTATCAATCTGCTTCATCATATTATTTAGTCGTATATAAGTTCGAAATCATCTACATACAATATGCTACCGTCACCTCCGGTAAAATAATCGCCATATTTACTGGCACTTGCCACTACGATAAGATACATATCATTGGGCTTCTCCAGCGTCTTATATTCCAAATCGATCGTAAATTCTTTCCATGTTCCATTCGTTGAGACACACTCTTTGAGAGGAAGCTCACCATAAGCTATAATATTATTATCCGTCTTAAATTGGATAAACGTCTCAGCCTTGGTATTATCCACCGTATAAGATTTTTTAGCCAATGCGATATAAATCGAGCAAACATCCGGATCTCCTTTTGCGATCGTTCCTGTAGGCTGATTATCTCCTACATACCCAACTGTGGCTGGCGCATATTGAAAAAAGCCATGCAACGCAGTCGGACGAGAAGTAAACAGTTGCCCAAAATTAATCTTAGCCCCATTCATTCCGACTAATTCTCCAAAAGATCCTGTATATAGACTCGCAGCAGCGAATTTCACCTTAAACTGCGATTTCAACTCGGCAGATTTTCCACCCGGCGTATGCACAACCGTTGAATTTCCTTGAGTCGGGTTGATATTGACCACAGCCCCCAATCCAGTTGTCGTACCCGGATTGCTCGTATCCCAAAATGAATGACCCGCCTCACCGGCATACCATGTTTTCCCATCTTGATGCCACAGATCGAAATTACCATTATATAATGGTGTGACAGTCTCTGTCGTGAAGGTAGACTCGCCCAACACACTTCCCGAGGCATCCACCAGTCGGCATTGATAAGCCGTGGCGGGCTGCAATCCCTCGATCCTCGCAGAGACCTTCGAACCGTCTGCCTTCGCAGAGACCTTGTTCCAAGAAGTCTCTCCCTGTTTCACATACTCAAACGAACAATTAGCCTCCGTTGCTTTCCCCTCCACAAACGCATACTTGCTCCAGGCATTCACGGAAAGATCTCCGGCTGAAGGCTGCGAGCCTCCCTCCTCATCGGTCAGACGGACATATACCGTCCATATCGTCCCCTTATTGGACTCGCTCCAGGGATACTGAACCAAAAACTTCTGTGGAGAGGTGAAATCTTTCACGGTAGTAGGATTTGGCGTCACCTCGCCATAGGCTCCACCCAAAGCCAAAGAGGTTATAGAGATATTCTTCAGGTTCTCTCCTTTCCCTACATAAATAATCACTCGATTATCCAGTTCGTCAATAGAATAGTCTATCATACCCTTGGCCTCGACCTTCCGGTCTATGATTTGCTTCACCTTTACTTGCCATACATAATCTTGATAGGTTTTTATAGTAAAATTGACCGGTTTGGTAAAATCGACCCTCGTATTGGATGACATAGGAATACTATCCAATGAGGCAAATCCGGCAAACGGGAATTTATTAGGATTAGCACAGAAAGTCGAATCAACCAAAACCTGCGCATCCCTTGGATTCACCACCAAACGAGTAAGTTTCAATCTAGAAATATCAGCAGAATCGTTTACATACAGTAATATGGTCTTTGCCGAAGCATCAATTAATGCCGCATCATCCGAAGAGCCTTCAGCCGGACGCTGTCCCTCCACACGAATGTCCGTGATACCCGCATTGACGATCGGATAGGGTATATCATTCTCTATCGCACAGGAAGCCAGCACGAAGAAAACAAAAAGGCAAAAGCGACAGGTCACTTTATATATATCATTGATTATTCGCATATCCAATTACAAATAGAAAGTCATACCTATGTTAATGGAAAAAAGATTGATCTTGAAATTACCGGACGATGTACGGCTCGAACCCTGCTCCACTTGGTTGGTCGTCTGGTCGATCCACTTGAAATCGAAACCCATCACACCGACCGACACCTCCACGGCGCTCCAATCGGTGATAAAGGCGGCCAGTCCGGGGGCGAAACCAATCTGTAGGTTCTGTACCTTCTGGTAAGTACCATCATAATTAGCCCCCGAGCCTGTGGAATTCTTGCCCGTACCGTATCCATAGGTGAGGCGCGCCTCGTTGAACAGGCCGAATATCTTGCTGCGTCCGATAGGCATATAGGTGCGCAAGAAACCGGATGTCTCATATTTATGCTCCAGATAATAGAGGTCTTTGAACGAGATGGTAATATCGCCCAAATTGGCATCCACATTCCCCAGATCCAAATAGTTCCTACGGTAAGCGAAGCGAACACCGGCCGAGATATTATCCCGGAAGAAATAGCCCACGTACGGACTTATCGCAAAATTATAGCCATTCCCTTCCAAATCCTTTATAACAAGAAAGTTCAAGTTGCTCTCGTCATGCTCGGAATACGATACGGCACCTCCGGCCATCCATGTTCCTTTCGGTATGAACACAGCCTCCTGTACCTCTCGGTCAATGCGCTTGATGGCGCGTTTACCGCGTTGTGCATTTACGGTACCGGTCACTATTGCCAATAACAGCAATAAGGTAAATAGTTTTCTACTCATTCAAATAATTCGCTCTATTGTTATTGCCATTTTCTAGTTCTATCCTTTATATTGCCACAAAGATATTTAAAATCTACTTAGCAAGGAAGATATCCTTACTTGCCAAATAGATTTATAGTAAAAACTTATTGTTCCCTACATAGACTTTCAGCCTATGGTTTATTTCCACATTGTAGGCTCGTCATCGTAAATGAGTGAAAAATCATCGAGATACATTATGCTGCCATCGCCTCCGGTGAAATAGTCGCCATACTTGCTGGACGAGCAGACCACAATGATATGGGTCGGTTTCTCCGTCAGATTCTTATATTTCAAGAGGATATTGAATTCCTTCCATTGTCCGTTGGTACTTACGCATTCCGACACAGGCACCTCACCATAGGCGATAATGTTCGCATCATTCTCAAAATCGATCGCAGTTTCTGCCATTTTGGTATTATCTATAGTATATTGCTTTTTAGACATCGCTATATAAATAGAACAAACATCAGGATCTCCTTTTTCAACAACTGCGTCAGCCGGAAGATTATCCCCTACATGAGTTACATTTACCGGAGCGTATTGGAACCAGCCCTTTAATGCTGTTGGACGAGAAGCGAACGGCTGACCAAAATTGATCTTAGCACCATTCATACCAACCAGCCCACCAAAAGATCCGGTATACAGGCTCGCCGCTGCGAATTTCACCTTAAACTGGGATTTCAACTCCGCAGATTTTCCGCCCGATGTATGCACAACCGCTGAACTACCTTGGGTAGGATTGATATTCACCACGGCTCCCAACCCCGTTGTCGTACCCGGGTTACTCGTATCCCAGAATGATTTACCGGATTCCCCAGCATACCATGTCTTTCCATTCTGATACCATAAATCAAAATTAGCATTATATAATGCGATAGCCGCCTCCGTAGTAAACTCTACGATTTCGCTTGCCACCTCTTCCGTATCCTTATAGATAAAACGGTATTGATATTTTGTTGCAGGAGTCAAGCCCGTAATCCTTACCGAATAGGTATCGTTTTCGCCTACGGTCAGATACGCAACCGGAGTCCAAGCCTCGTCTGTTGCCAGTTTATATTCCATCGCCAACTTGCTTTGATCCAAGACACCTGCCTTTGAAAGCACCTTCCCCTCCAAGTAAGCAAATGAACTCCAAGCGTTCGCCGCACTTGCCGATAGAGTTGTCTTAGCGGTCAGAGGCACACCTATGGTGAAATTATAGGTCTTGATTGTTCCGTCCAAAGTAATATCAATACTGGTAGAACCATTTGGCGAGTCAGCCACTTTATACATCAAGCGAACATTATCTCGAGCTTTTACCGCACGAACGGTATCTTTCTTAGAATGTAGTGTACCCTTTTGATTCGTTACGCTCGTTGAGATAATCAACGACTTCTCGGGAACTGGGAAATAGGCCTTTGCCGTCTCGTTCTTACCTAACTCAAAGGTAAGGCGGGTTCCTGTTTGGTCTGCCGAATCAGCCACAACAATGGTCGCAGACTTAAAGCTTTTCTTGAACAGCTCGTCAAATTCAACAGTCACCAAGACATTCGCCAATGTACAGATAACTTCGGCCGTCACATCCTTTCCCGCCATAACCTCTACCTCAGCAGATCCCACATAATAGGGCTTATCAAACTCGGCTGCTTTACCATCGAAGCCATTTGAAGAGGCTTTCACCACGTATTTGCCCGCAGGCAAGGAAAATCGCTCTCTATCCCACGCCGTATGGTCATCCGTTTCCTTAACGACACCTCCTTGATCATTCAAGATTTGTACCGCCAACTGTTTGGGATTATAAACAACCTCCTCACTTCCCGCTTTGGTGGCTGTGGAATTATTGGTCGTTATATCCATACTCAAATAACCGGTATTTTTCATGGATGTATCATCCTCGGCTTGGCAAGCGACCAAACCTAATACCAACACAAAAAATAAAAGTGTATATATTGTCTTCATATTATTCAGCCACTTTTACACTTAATTTATCTTTTACGACTTTACCATCATTATCTTCCACCGTAATATTAAATACGTGTCCTTCTGGATCTGTTGTAACACCTCCACCAGTACTTGGATCTAACAACAAACTAAAAAAGGCATGTACCGGAAATTCATAGCTCTTTTCTCCACCAACAGGTAAAGTTACACCCATTGACGTCAACGTCTCTCCTAAAGCTTCATTTCCTATCAATTTAAACTCTTCACCAAATAGTTCTTTAACTATTGACGCAAAAAGCTCATTTCCTCCCTTTATCGCCACAGTGATATTTTTCAGGCCGGCAGGAGTTGATATAATAACATTTGCATTTTTTTGTTCATCAGCGGGCAGCGTATAAAGAGCTTGCGGTATCGTGATTGTCGGATCATCACCCGTCACCGGTGGTGTCGGAGGTTCAGGATTCTCTTCGCCACTATCACCTTCCACTTCTATATCAATATTCTCATTTGTCTCTTGGTTAAAACCGTTAACCGTGATGGTGATACCGGTTTTATTGAGATCCACTTCTTTTCCGGGAGCCAACGAGATCGCTAAACCATCTCCTCCTGCAAAATAGGGGCTGTCGCTTTCTACAAAATCAGCACTTTCCTTCTTCGTTAATATCTGATTTATAATAATTTCCTCACTCGTTTCCTTCACAACAGCTGTTCCCGACACATAAATCTTATCTGTCTCAGCAGCCATTTTCCAATAAATCGGGGTTGGGTTTGGATTTTCTTGCGTATAAATATCTGAATGACCGCACTTGTCATCCACCGTAATAGACCATTTGCTATAATAGTTTATAAACTCGGAGGTAAAATCCATCGCAATTTTGACATTCTGGATCTTACATTTCACCGTAGCGGTTTTTTCCACACTAGGCATTATCTCTGCTTTTTCTACACCTCCATAATAAGGATCGTACATCTTTTCGGCAAACTCTCCCGGCGAATGCGCCTCTATCTCATAATTTCCTTTCGGCAACTCAATCACACCATTCGCATTTTCTTCTTTAAATTTAGCAAACGACTCATAGTTTTTAGTAAGATCAAAATCCATCGCCTTGATCACGAGCGGAAAATCTTCTTTCTGATCAGTTGCTCCTTTCGTTGCTAAAGAAGCAGAGGAACCTGCGCTCACGTCAAGTGTCAAATAGCCAGTTTCCTTTGGGATCTCTTTCCCGAAAATCTCCTCTTTCATCTCACACGACATCAAGCCGGAAAACAAAACCGTGCTCAACATCCATATATTGATCGCTTTCATATTCTTATCTCTTATTATAACTGTTACATATATTTATACCCAATCCCCCGGAATAACGATATCTACCGGATGATCAACCGTAGTCTCCTCAATTGTAATCGAAATTCCTAAATTGCCATTGTTGACTACTGGTTTCAAAGTAAGTTTCAAAGCATCCGCTGGACTTAACGTATAGGTCTTAACCGTCCCTTCCGCTTTTACATTCTCTTTCTTAGTCAAGCTTACCGTAACCTGGACCTTTTCCTGATTACCTACCTTAAAATACATCGGGCCGACTGTCGCCTTTGTCCAAGGAAAAGAAGAGGGTTTCTGCGCCTCTGTCTCAATCTTCAAGGAATAGTCGGAAAAATACTCATCCATCTTCGGATCGAACACAACATTAATTCGAGCCGAGCTGGGCTTACATATTACAGGAGCTGTCACCTCCTTTCCCTCCTTCACTTCAAAAGCAGCTTCGCCAGAAAAATACAACACATCGGAAGAAACCGGTTTATCTTCACCCGTAAAGGCTTTCAACACATAGTTACCAACATTCAAAGAATATTTCTCTTCCAAATTCTTATACAAATCATTAATAATAAGATTCTCCTCTTGCCCGGATTTAAACACTTGCACAGTATAATTGTTCACATCCTTATACTCACTCTCATCCACGGCTTTTGTTTGAAAACCGACCTCCGGTGCCAGATCTATTTTCACGAAACCTTTGCCCTCCGGAATATCCAAGTTATCCACTTCAGAGCTACAGCTACCCAACATCAAACAACAGCCCAATAAGCAGGCCATTCCCATAGATGTAAAATTCTTTTTCCTCATATATATGCTTTTTTCAATTACTTCAATTCGTATAGATCCATTCGATCAAAATTCGGATGCAAAAGAATATATTTCACAAAGATCCTACAAGGTCTATTTGTCTTATTACCTATTCCTTTTTTTAGATTCCGCACCTCACCCCTACACATACAGAGCCATTTATAAAGAGTGACCATGTCCTATTTTTACAACCCATTGTTCCTTTTATTAGAAACCGTGCCTAAACAAAATGCGCTCAGACAAGAGCCGCCCCTAGAGAAAGCAAGATTACAAGATAGTCGCTTCGATGGAAGAAAAAAGGATTTGACAAAATGGCAATTTGTAATCTCAACCTCTTGAGAATCGATTATTTCGGGGCAAAGTACTACTTACTTCCAAATTCATAAGAGAAAATCAGCAATTATTTGAATGATAGCCATATATCAAAAAACGACATTTTGTTCTAGCAAAAATAATTCATCGTAATTCATATTATGGGGAGTGAGAGAGGGAAAAAACAGTCTTACAATAGGGTTATAACAGTATAAGAATGCCTATTCACGACTACTTACACCCCTATTCACGACTACTCACGATGCCCAACGGCAGTATAGGCATTGCCCAATGCTGCCTATTGCATACATATTCGCCGTCTAACATGTACCGAAAACGTTACTTTTTAACATAAAAGGCCACTTATCTTCCTGATTCTTTCGCTATTTTGATAGATCAAGGAAATACCCCTGTCACAATATACATCCAAATTCAATCAAAACGAAACAGAAAAGATAATTCTAATGGCAACTACTTCCCTCGACAAGAAACCATACCAGTCCAGCCCAAACACCCAAGCGACTCCGAAAAGCCTCCGGAATACCGCAAGTTTCAGACGCTCGTATAATTTTCCTTCCACAAGACACGGCAAATCTTTAAAAATGCCTATTTTTGTCAAACGTTCCCGATAAGTGAATAATTAAACAAACATGGAAAATGACATTCCCAAAATAGACCTGCCTCAAGATTGGGTGATCGGGAAGCTCTCGATCGAAGATATAGGCCTGCTGAATCTGTATGCGAATTACCCATGCCGATTGAAAGCGGGGATTTTCGTGCTATGCCTAGGAGGAGAGATCGAGGCATCCATCAACTTGACGCAACTCAAGGTAGAACCCGGAAGCTTCATCACCATCATGCCCGGATCAATCCTGCAGATCCATAGGGCAGACGGGGATCTACAGATCTATTTCATGGGATTCTCATCTGATTTCCTCAGCCAAGCGAACTCCAGTAAAGCTGTCATAGACATGCACTATATCGTGAAAGACAATCCGGTGTATAAGCTAAAAGAGAAAGCCCAGCCTCTTATGAAAGATTATTTTGAGTTATTACTCAAAACATACGAGTTTTACGCCACGAAAATAAATCGCGGGATTACCAACCATTTGTTTACCGGTATGCTGATGGGGATCAGCAGCATGTATAAAGACCAGACGGAAGACCTGTCAATGCTCTCCAAAGCAGAGCTAATCAGTAAGAATTTCACTCAACTAGTAATGCAAAACTATACCATGCAACGATCCGTTGCATGGTATGCCAAGCGGCTTGGCATCACGCAAGCACACCTAAGTACGATCGTCAAACAAAGTACGGGAAAAACTTGCATAGAGATTATCACCTCGATGGTTATCATGGACGCAAAGGCGCAACTAAAATCGACGAACCTTACCATCCACGATATCGCCTATGCGCTGAACTTCACGAATATGTCTTTTTTCGGGAAATACTTCAAGCGCCACGTAGGTATGAGCCCGCAAGAATATCGGAATAGCTGATCAATAATGCTTTCCACGCTTCTCTTGGATGGTGAAAAACAAAAAACCGGCAACGGCGATTACCATTAATAAAATACACATAAAAATAAAACCTAACTTCCGCATAGTTGACGGAAACTATGGGCAAACGTAAAATGTTAAAAAAGGGAATATTTGGTGGTAATTGCGATGAGTGACGGAACAAAAAAGGATAATAGATTTCCTCGGAAAACAAGAGAACTGATTCGAATTATAAAGAAAGCAGATGAGGAGGACAGACTTTATGAGACGGTAATGGAAGAACTGCAGCATCCTGTCAGTATGCCTGCGTTATGGGCATGCAGGGAGTATATCGATCAGCTGCGGGATGAGGTCTGCCATCAGGACGGGATGGAAAGTTATCTGCTCCTTTCGATCAGCGCTTTAATTGCAACCATGGAGGATGAGTTAGAAAAGGCAGAACAATATCTGGCACTGCTTGGAGAGACACTGGCACATATTGATGCCGGGCAGTGTAACGGAAAAGATTATATCCGTATGGCGACAGAAATCGTTATGCCTTATGTCAGTGATAATAAATTTTTTCATATCGCTGCGGCTTTGACGGATATGAAACTTCCTGTGAAGAATCTTACCTTATCTGCAAGCCGGCCGAGCATCTTAAATGGGTTCAGGGATTTTACCAGGTATGGAAGGAAAATAGCAGAGAACAGGACAGCACTGCAGAAAACCATACAGACTTTGTATGGAGATAAAAGTAAAGGTGTCATCGATATTGCCCTTGCAGAATGGTATTACCAGGAAAATGATCCGTTTCATGCACTGCTGCTGATCACGGGGACGATTCCATTTATGGAAAATAAGCGGGATATCCAGTGTCTGTTTGTGGCGATGGCACTGCAGATGAAGATATTATGAAGTTCCTGAGCTGATTCCGGTCATGTAAGAAAAAGCCATACAGATTATACAAATATGCGCAGATTGCTATTCCCGTATCCAATGGAAACAGCATCTGCGCAATCTTTTTTTAGATGAAATACATCCAAAACGTACTTTCATTTGTTATCTAAATTGTGTAACTTCGCAGAGTGAACCCCCAAAGACTAACTTATAACTTTTATAATACATAG
>ENA-ORNF01002616-ORNF01002616.1-human-gut-metagenome-genome-assembly--contig:-NODE-2616-length-13159-cov-2.616300_pt1 | contig 13159 bp, 10 predicted proteins | sample MGYA00242110_ERZ509012 | MGnify/ENA primary metagenome ERZ509012 (study PRJEB26280, sample SAMEA2338714) | human gut metagenome | biome: human gut; feature: human-associated habitat; material: faeces... | reverse complement strand
TTTTCCTCTTGTGGTACCGACCCAATATGGAGATTTCATTCTCAACTCCACACCACATTATGTGGCCGGAGAAAAGTTGGCAACCAATATCTCTATCTGCGGATATGACAAAGCTGCGGAAGACGTGAACACGCACACATTCATTTCGATTCCGGATAAAAAATCCAATCTTATCCATCTCGAAATCGAAGAAAGCGACATCGACCGGGGTAAAGACCTGCTCAACACCATCATACAAGTATACAACCAACGAGGTATTGACGAAAAAAACAAAGAGGCTGAAATTAAAGCCGGATTTATCGACGAACGTATTGACCTCGTCATGCGAGACCTCGCTCAAACCGAAAAACAAATCGAAGAATACAAAAAGAAAAACAATCTCACCGATATAGAGACCGAGGCTAAAATCATACTCGAACAAAATACGGTTTTGAAAGAAAAACAGATCGAGATCGAAGCCCAAAACCAAATGGTCGAAATCATCGAGAACTTTCTCCGACAAGAAAAAAATCGCTACTCCCTGATTCCGTTCAATCCCAGTCTATCGGACGAGGCGTCGGCAACAGCTATCCAGCAATACAATACCCTGGTATTGAAACGTATGGAAATCGCATTCTCGGCAAAAGGCGATAACAAATCATTGGCTATCCTCGATGAGCAAATCGACGCTACTCGCAACAATGTATTGAGTACGCTCAAGAGCATACGAGAAAGTTTGACGGTTTCCCAAAAAACGCTTCTCGACCAAGAAGACAAGTTCGGCGAACGCATCAAAAACATGCCTACGCAAGAGAGAGAATTTATCGACATGCAACGACAACAGCTCATCAAACAGGAATTGTTTCTCTTCTTATTACAAAAACGAGAAGAAAATGCACTGAATCAGTCGATGGCAACTCCCAAAAGTACAATCGTAAATGCAGCTTATAATCTGAGCGAACCTATCAGTACGCCCAAAATCATCACTTTATTCGTCGGTCTTCTCATAGGAGCGATATTGCCCATTATATATCTGTACCTCAAAGATTTATTGCGCACAAAATTCTCCAATCGAAACGAGCTCGAAGCCCTTACCTCACTTCCCGTCCTCGGAGAAATTTGTACGCATAAAAATAAAGACCATATCGTCATACGTGAAGGCGAAAACAGTTCTATCGCAGAGCTTTTCCGTCTGATTCGCAACAACATACAATTCGTCCTCAATAATAAAGACGAAAAAGTCATACTTGTTACATCGAGTATCAGCGGCGAAGGTAAATCCTTTATCAGCAGCAACCTCGCCATCTCCATGGCATTGCTCGGCAAACGGGTACTGCTCATCGGTATGGACATACGTAACCCGCAACTCGGAAGCTACCTGAACATACGCAGCCCGAAAGGATTGACCAATTATTTGGCAGATACGAGTGTGTCTATCTCAGACATTACGCTTTCCAGTGCTATACAGAAAGGCATGGATATTATTTTGGCCGGTCCCGTACCGCCTAACCCTTCGGAATTGCTATTAAGCAACCGTGTAGACGAGCTGTTCGGTCAACTGAGAGAAATCTATGATTACATCATCATAGACTCGGCACCGGTAAGCATGGTTGCCGATACATTCAGCCTTACCCGTATCGCCGATACCACCGTGTATGTATGTCGTGCCAACTACACCAAGAAAGAATACATACGCTATGTCAACCGTATTGCAGCTGAAAAACGCTTGGGTAAAGTCTCCATCATACTCAATGGGACCGAAGCGCAACAGGGCTACGGTTACGGTAAGAATGCAAAAAAGTAAGAATCGAGAATACATAAAAAGGTAAAAAATAATCTCGGCCATTGGGTGGCTGACACCTGTTAAGTAAAAGGTGCTTACACTTCTTTCGAGCGGATTTGTAATGTCCGCTCGGAATTCGGTCGAGAACCTTTTTCTTGTATTCATATGGGAATCATGCAGGTAAAGCCGGGGAAATCTTTATTTTATTTCTCCTAAAAAATTCAAGAATGACTACCGATATATATACACCAACTGTCAGACGCGATGATTCGGAGAGGGAGGTACTACACCTCTTTCCTAACGAACTTTTCTCGGCTTTCATCTTCTTGATCACCCTCAGTCTTTTGGGATTGGAATTTCCTCCTGCCTACCTTTTTCTTCCGGTTGTCCTTTTTACGACATTCTTGCGTAACCGCTACGACTTTCTCATACAGTTTACCCTGCTATGTGGAACTTTCGGATTTTATTCTGATGACGAAGCCTTTCCGTTCAAATGGATGGATATTGCCCTTCTTCTATCCATCATTACAATTGTCATTTATCGCCGAGATAAAACATTGAACAAATTATTACTGTTCACCGGCGGATATTTTGCTGTATTATTCCTCCTCGCCCTGACAAGTAGCGAATCGATAATGATACAGATACGACGCATGAGGGAATATTGGGGCATCATTTATTTTATGTTCCCTTTATTGATTTTTGCCCGAGAAGAATTCGATATTAAAATTTTCTATCGAAAAATTCTTACCTATGCTTTCATCATCGCCATCTTTTATATCATCGATAGCCTTATATTCGGTGGCAACATTTTGATACCCAGAACATTTTCATACTCAGGACTTTATTCCACCTACTACAAATTTTATTGTTACCCGGGTAGTTTTCCCCGTAAATATCCTCATGGGTTATTTATTTTAGCACTTTGTATTTTCCCTATATTAAAATTTTACTCTCTTCAGATTAAACATATCATAGTTTTTGCATTATCCCTCATTGTATGTCGTACATTCTCAGTCATAGGAGGCATCATACTTACAATGTTTTTCTTTATGGGGAACACCGTCAAAACTATCAAATACATAGCAATAGGAATAATCGTATTTATTGCTGGCTATTATATCGACGGTGCCATGGACGGACAATTACGTATACAACAATTGGTGCAGCAATTCGAGGTTTTAAAAAATCCTAATGACCCTGAACTATTGATCAAATTCGGAACCGGACGCATAGCTCAGATACTTCCTAAGCTCGATTATATGTTATCAACAGGAAAACAATATACCGGTTTCGGATTTCTTCATGACGACCTAACGACCAACAACCAATTTGTCATCACCAATGAATTTTACACAGACGTGACACAAAGTGAAGAAACCGTAGCCAGAGTTGAAGTAACACAAGTACAAACAATTCTTGATGCAGGACTCATAGGATTCTTGATACAAACATTTTACTATTTGGCCATCTATTTTTGGGTACTCCGTCCCTTACCATATAGCAAGTCTTATCTTATTGTACTTTTCTGCATCTCATTTTTCGGAATAGGAGGCTTTGCCGGCCTTATTTCCCGACAAGGGTTACTTTTATTGGGATTAACAACGGCTGCAATACTTCTATGTCAAAAACAACAAACCGAAAATATAAACAATACTTCAACATAAAAGATTATTATTGTGGTCATCATTTAGACATATAACATGCCTCTTATCCCATGAAAACATCATAGTATAATGAAAATAGTACATTGCATTTTTAGTTTTAATACCGGTGGCGCAGAGACAATGCTCATAGATATTGTAAATGAGCAAATAAAAACACAGGAAGTAACAGTTGTCATTGTAAACCATATATACCATAAAGAATTAATTGCTCAATTAGATAAAAAAATACGACTCATATTTATAGGCCGAAAGCCTCATAGCTATTCTATTCTACCTTTATTAAGGCTCAATTGGATTTTGTTCCGTCTCCACCCCGATATAATTCACCTGCATAATTATGCCATGTCAAGGATTATATTTCCACTCATGCCATCAAAGCTATTTTTAACGGTTCACGATCTACATATATCTCTGAAGTATGTCAAAGATAAAACCAATCTGATCGCCATATCAAACGCTGTAAAAGACGATATATCCTCAAAAGGGAACTATAAGATCTACACAATACCAAATGGAATTAATTTTGAACGTATAGAAAAACGTTCAAATTCTGGTATCCTCAATGAGAAATTCCGTATCGTACAAGTCGCAAACTTAATTATGAATAAAAAAGGGCAGGATATCCTTATCAATGCTATATCTATTTTAAAAAAACGTAACATTAAAAATATCGAAGTATCTTTTATCGGCACCGGCAACGACATACACATTCTCAAACAAATGGCTGATAACCTCGGCGTATCTGAACAAATTCACTTTTTAGGGTTAAAAGATCGCCAATATATATATAGTCATCTCAAAGAGTATGATCTAATGTGTCACCCGGCAAGATACGAAGGATTCGGCCTATGTATAGCAGAAGGTATAGCTGCAATGCTTCCCATATTAGTCTCCGACGAAGGAGGGCCCTATGAAATCATAAAACAAGGAAGATTGGGATATGCTTTCCAATCGGGGAATGCAGTAGATTGTGCAGATAAAATAGAATATATTCTCAAAAACTACAACGATGCCGTAAAACTTACTTTTCCTGCATATGAACACGCCATGCAACATTATTCCATAAAACGCATGGTGAAAAAATACACTCAATCATATAAAGACGCCAACAACAAATAACCTATTATTCAATAATTTATGATACCTAATACCATTTCAAAACGCGTATTAACAATGGGTGTCGACTACCACAATCCCAAAGGTGGTATCGCACAAGTCTTGTATGCATACTCTCAAATATTCGAAACATTTAGATTTATTCCTACGACCAATAGCAAAAACTTCTTTTCGAGACAAATGACAGGTATTATTGCTGCCTTAAAGCTTCTCAGTCTATTGCTTAGAAAAGAAATAAAAATAGTACATATTCATTGCGCCAGTGGGAAATCTTTTTACAGAAAGAGTTTATACATCTTTATTTGTCAATTCTTCAATGTAAAAATTCTTTGCCACATGCACAGTGGACACTTTGTTCACTTTATTCATAAATGCCCCAATTTTATTCGAAAAACACTCCTTCGATGCGATTCAATTATCGTATTGGGTCATTCATGGAAAAACTTCTACCAAAATATTGGCTGTCAGCATATCGATATTATCGACAACATAATATTGCCTCCACAAAAAATAGGAGAGAAAAAAGATGATGGACTTATGCACTTGATTTTTCTCGGTTCACTAACTCAACCTAAAGGTATTTATGATCTACTACAAGCTCTTGGAGAATATAAATCTTACTTATTAGGAAAAATCAAATTACATATCGGTGGATTGGGAGATTTACAAACATTCCAGCAGGAAATAGACCGATTAAAAATCCATGAAATGGTAGAATATCATGGATTTGTCTCCGATGAAGCCAAAAACAGACTCTTCACAATAGGCGATATATATATACTTCCGTCTTACTTCGAAGGTATGCCCATATCAATTCTTGAAGCTATGTCATATGGTATGCCCATCATTGCATCTCGGACTGGAGGTATTCCAGAAATAGTCATTCCCGGAAAAACCGGACAATTGATAACAGCCGGCCATATTGAAGAAATAGCAGAATCTATATTATGGTTTCTCGATCACCCCGAAGAAAAAAAAGAAATGGCCCACATAGCGCAAGAAAACAGCCAAAAATACCTACCACAAAATATCGAAAAAGAACTCACAGAATTGTATTCTCGATACCTATAATTATACCGGCTATTTTACGTTTCCATGTAAATAAACCTTCATTACACAACATATAGTAAATACCAAAGGAAATAAAACCGTTCCCATTGAATTTTTAATAACAAGGAGTTGCCATATAGAAACTTATTGTGTAATTTTGGGGGATATGAAATATATCGATTTCTATCGAAAAAACAGGTGGGAAAAGAGGAGATATAAAATAAGCTATTTTTCGGAAAATAGAAATACCTTGATTCTTCCTCCTCTCATAATGATAACCTTTACCATAAAAACACGACCTAATGAAAAAATTTTCGCTCAACGGAATAGAAGTCTTCCCTTTTGCTTCCGAAGAACAAATATTGGATCATATAGACAAAAACAAAGGTATTTTAGTCGCGATAAATGCCGAGAAAACAATCAAAGCATCTGACCGTCTGCGGGAAATCATCAACCTCAATATCGGTTACTGCGACGGAATGGGTGCCGTAAAAGCGGCCCTAAAAAAAGGATATAAAGATGCGATCAGAATTCCGGGTTGCGAATTGTGGCTAAAAATCATCGCACGCCACCCATCTTCATCGTACTACCTAATAGGATCGACAGATGAAGTAATTACGGCAAACGCCGAAAAATTGAAAAAAACATTTCCCGACATAAACATTACAGGGTTTCGAAACGGTTTTATTAAAAATGCCATCGAAAAAGAGCAGTTAAAGAACGATATTGTAAATAAAAAGCCCGACTTTGTGTTCGTAGCAATGGGTTCTCCCCGGCAAGAATACCTGATGGAAGAATTGCAAGAGGTGCACCAGGCCGTTTATCAAGGTTTAGGGGGAAGTTTTGACTTGTATGTAGGCAACTTCAAACGAGCCCCTAAATTATTACAGCAAATAAACTGCGAATGGTTATGGAGATTTGCCGCACAACCGGCACGAATAAATCGTATAGGCCCTTATATAAAATTCGCCTATCTACTCTATACCAACAAGTTATAGCCGCCTCAAAACCATAAAAACCGGAATCCATGAAAGGTATCAATCCCCGACAAATAAATTCTTAATCATATTTATAAGTCCAATTTTATAGGTATATATACAAACATATCACTAACTTTGTAGCGAAAATTCACCACTCCATTATCTTGAATATATCAAAAAGAGAATCTTCACTATGAAACTAAACAAGCAGTACACCTCCTATATTCTTTTTATTTTGGGCGCTTTATTGCTGGCTATCGGATTCTCAAGTTGTGCAAAGAGTGAAGGAGATAAGCTGTACGGACGCTGGCAATTCCGATATTGCGAGTACCCCGACGGCGGGACATTTGCCAACGACTCGATATTCTACTGTTTCGATCGCGGTGTTTTCGAGCTGCAAAAACGCTCCAAAGGAAACGGAAGTGCCCGTTTGCATGGGTTGTATACCACAGCGGACGATTCTTTATCGATAAATTTTCCCACGGTAAGCCAGTTCGACCTACAAGATCCACCCTACCATTTCGGTGAGAAAAACAGTAAGGGTTACCGCATCGATGAAGTATCCCGAAAAAATCTTGTCCTCTCCTGCCGGGATACATTGTACCACTTTCATAAATTTTAGCCGCCATGTCTTCATTCCGCAACTTATTTCTTGCCACTTTTTTACTGGCGGTCTCTTCGATCGGGGGAAGCGCACAAAAAATGCGCCTCGACTATAAAGTCGAAGCCAACATCATTGCCGGAGGTGGCGAATACACCCCGTTTTATCTGATGAACAACCGGGGAGGAACCGTATCTTTTACACCCAATACAGGATATTTGCGGGCAGCTGTCATGAAAGACATCGACACAACCCGGCGTTTTTCTTACGGTTTCGGTCTCGACGCCATGGCCTCTTACAACGACGATGTGCCGGCCTACATACAACAGGCTTATGCCTCGCTGCGATTCCTTGCTCTCGGTCTCACGGTAGGCAGTCAGGAAGAATACTCGCTGTTGTGGGACAAGGCTTTGAGCAGTGGAGGTTGGGTATGGAGCGGCAACAGCCGTCCCATACCGCAAGTACGTATTGGTATTCCCGAATTTGTTAATTTTCCATGGACGCACGGAACGGTACAGGTCAAAGGTGAAATCGCTTACGGACGATTTGTCGATGACAAGTACCAACGGCATACTCACGGGGCAAAAGAAAACTATACGACCGGATTGTTGTATCATCGCAAAAATTTATTGCTCCGCTTCGGAAAGACGAACAAACGTTTTTACGGCATAGTCGGAATCGACATGGCCGCCCAATTCGGAGGGAAAACCTATAAAGGGAATAAACTCGTTCTCGATTTTCCTTCCGACATCAAACAATATTTCAAAGTATTTGTACCCCTTTCAGGCGGGGAAAATTCTCCGGGTATAGACCAAGTAAACGTTACGGGAAACCATTTGGGCTCATATCTTTTTGCCATAGGAACAAGACAGAAAAATTGGGAAGGCCGCATTTACTATGAACACCCGTTCGATGACCATTCGGGTATGATATTCCGGAACAAAGCCGACGGTCTTTGGGGTATCGAATACCGTAGCAAGGTTCCCCATGCCGTCGTAAGCGGTATTGTCGTGGAGTTTCTCGAAACCAGAGACCAAAGTGGGCCGTTCCTATGGGACAAAACCCAGCAAATACCTATACAGGTAAGTGCCGGCGACTGGTACTACGGGCACGTGGTATATAACGGGTGGGTACACCGCGGGCATACGATAGGTAATCCGCTCATAATTTCACCCGGATACAATACCGACGGTTATTTGGGATTCAAAAGCTCTCGTGTCGAAGCCTTGCATATAGGTATCGACGGTCATATCACACCGGAATTTGATTATCGTTTTCTGGCTTCATTGCAACGCGGTTGGGGGACACCTTATTTTCCCTATATAAAAATAGAAAAAGAATTCTCGGGTATGCTCGAAGTCAATTATGCTCCGAGACAATTACAAGGATGGAAATTCGGATTAAGCATGGCTGTCGATGCAGGAACACTCGTCGATAACAACTGGGCCATACAACTTGGCATATGCAAATCGGGACGCATACTGTAATTCTACATAAAGGCCATACAAAAAGAAAACGGGCAAAACCATAGGTTTTGCCCGTTTTCTTTATAAAGGAAGAAATACTTATTTCTGTTTGTTCTGCATGTGCTTTGCGTAACGGCTCATGAACTTGTCTACGCGACCAGCCGTATCGACCAATTTCTGCTTTCCGGTAAAGAAAGGGTGAGAAGAACTGGTGATTTCGAGTTTTACCAACGGATAGGTCTCACCGTCAACCTCGATAGTATCTTTCGCTGCTATCGAACGGGTAATAAAAATTTCATCGTTCGACATATCTTTGAATACGACCGGACGATAATTCTCGGGGTGAATTCCTTTTTTCATTGTATATCTTTTTTATATTTACAAATCAAAGCACGGTGGTAAAACGTGCATCTTTTATAATGGCTTGCAAATGTACGCATAACTTTTGATTTACAAAAATATTTCTTTCCCTTTTTACAAAATCCGATAGCCACCTTTCTCTATCCGTTACACAAAAGATACACAACAAACGCGCCTTTACCCCTAAAAATGGCAATACACCTTGACTTTGCTTTCATCGGTTATCCCACATATCCTTTCTGCCGACAAAAACAGTGTGCTTACACAGCTTGAATAAATTTGCTTCGACATTCCATTTGCACTATCTTTGTCGATCAATCATTCTATACAAAAAATTCTTTCGGGTCTTCAAGAACTCGAACAGACAACCGCTAAAAAGATATTCCCTATGAAATGGTTCCATAAAGAGAAAGCTCCGAGTACGCTGTTCTATAATACCGACCTGCATGCCCACGTATTACCAGGTATCGATGACGGCTCTCAAAACCCAGAATCGTCAATAGCCCTCCTCAAAGCTCTACAATCATGGGGTATCAAGCAGATCTTCGCCACTCCCCATGTTATTGCCGATACGTATGAGAATACAAAGGAAAGCATCGATGCCGCCTACAATATACTCGAAGAAAGAATGCTTCAAGAAGGCATCGAGATAAAAATCCGTTACTCGGCCGAATATCGTATGGACGAGCATTTCAGAGACCTTCTCAAAGAAGGAGAGTCGGCATTTATACCATTGCCGGGACAACGGCTCTTGGTAGAGAATTCTTTCATGCAAGCCCCCATCGACCTCGACGAAATACTTTTCCAACTGATGCTGAAAGGCTTTCAACCGGTCTTGGCTCACCCCGAACGGTATCGATATTATCACGCACATAAAGAAATATACCGACATCTGCACAACAACGGTTGCCATTTTCAGGTCAATCTACTCTCTTTGGCCGGTTATTATGGCAAAGAAATAAAAGAGATTGCATGGTGGTTGTGCAAGAACGAAATGATCGAATTTCTGGGTAGTGATTTGCATAACCTCGATCAAGCCCGGGCCATCGGCGAATGGCTCGCTACCAAAGAGTATCACAAGGCGGCCGAGATGCTGGCCACAATACAAAACGACCAACTGGCTACGTACTGAATCTCCATAAAAAAGAAATGCCTCTCCTATCTCTATCATAGGGAGGCATTTCTTTTTTTATCCTTCTCCGAAACAAGCCCTCATCAGAAAGGCAGGTCATCGGTCTGAGCATTGGGCTCGAAATCGGCAGGGGGCGGAGGAACAGAACCTTCACCATGAGCCGGAGCAGAGGCTTGCACTTTTTCTATTTTCCATGCCCGCACATCGGTGTACCAACGACCTTTTGCTTCACGGCTCTCCAAGTCAAAACTTACCACAACCTCATCGCCCACAGAAACGGGATATTGCTCGATACGATTTCCGCTTACCTGAAAACAAACTTTACGCGGATACTGCTCCTGCGTCTCCAATACATATTCCTGTTTTTTCCACTCTTTTCCACTCACTTGGCCGATACCGCTTTGCAACGGCATGACATGAATGATACGGCCTTTAATTTCCATACGAAATAACAATTATAAGATTTATCTCAACAAAGATAGAAATATTTCGATTAGAAACGAACGCAATTTTCTTAAAAAGATAAACGAAGAAATAGAATATATCTAAAATTCTCGATTAAATCTACGAAACTTATTCTCTATATCGAAATTCGATTTATCTTTGCATATAAAGAATTTGCATAAAAATATACATGAAAGAAAACCAAGATTTGATACAAACCATCATCGAAGGAATACAAGAAAAGAAAGGTAAACAAATCGTTACCGCAGACCTCTCGGAAATAGAGTCGTCTTCGGCTCAATATTTTATCATTTGTCAGGGAGGATCGCCGGCACAAGTAGCAGCTATCGCCGACTCGGTAAGAGAAACGACATTGCAAAAAATCGGTGTAAAACCGTTTAACTACGACGGATACAAAAACGCGCAATGGATTGTTATCGATTACGGTCATATCTATGTACATATCTTCCAACCCGAACCGAGGAAATATTATAATCTCGAAGAGCTGTGGAGTGATGCCAAATTGACAGCTTTGCCCGACGTGGAATGATTTTTGTACAACATCGACAAAACAAAATTTTAACCCCACATTCATATTTTTATGGGAAACAACAACCCGCAAGGAGGAAATAAAAAAACATTCCGGTTCAACCTATACTGGATGTACGCCCTTATAGCACTCTCTCTGATAGGTGTTTATTATATGAACGACGGTTCTTCGTCGAAAGAAGTTACATGGTCGGAATTTGAACAAATTGCCCGCGACGGAGGTATCAAACAGATCACCGTCTACACCAACAAAGATTATTTAGAAGCTTTCCTTTCCGACTCCACTGCACAGAAAGTATTCGGTACGGGCGACAACCAAAAGTTGGGTCGCTCACCCAAACTATACGTAAATATACCCGATGCAGCCACATTCAATCAAGAAGTAAGCAAGTGGAAAGAAGAATCGGGTTTCAGTACGCAAATCAAGTATGAAAAAAGCAGTGATTTCGGCGATATGTTCTGGTCTTTCGGCCCGATCATTTTACTGTTCGTCTTCTGGTTTATCATCATGCGTCGTATGTCAAACGGCGGCGGAGGTAACGGCGGAGTATTCAATGTAGGGAAAGCCAAAGCTCAACTATTCGATAAAGAAGGCGCGACAAAAGTTTCATTCAAAGATGTAGCAGGACTCTCCGAAGCCAAACAGGAAGTGGAGGAAATCGTCGAATTCCTCCGTAATCCCAAACGATACAACGAATTAGGCGGAAAAATTCCGAAAGGAGCTTTGCTGGTAGGCCCTCCGGGAACCGGTAAGACGTTGTTGGCCAAGGCTGTTGCAGGAGAAGCAAACGTACCGTTTTTCTCCATGTCGGGATCGGACTTCGTCGAAATGTTCGTCGGCGTAGGTGCTTCCAGAGTACGGGATCTTTTCCGTCAAGCCAAAGAAAAAGCCCCTTGTATCATCTTCATCGACGAAATCGATGCTGTCGGCCGTGCCCGTGGACGTAACCCGAACATGGGATCGAATGACGAACGGGAAAATACATTGAACCAACTTCTTACCGAAATGGACGGTTTCGGCACCAACAGCGGTATTATCGTATTGGCAGCAACCAACCGGGCCGATATTCTCGACAAAGCCCTGCTTCGTGCCGGACGTTTCGACCGCCAAATTTATGTAGAATTACCCGACTTGAACGACCGGAAAGAGATTTTTAAAGTACACCTTCGCGGAGTAAAAATCGATGATTCGGTCGATACAGATCTGCTGGCCCGACAAACTCCGGGCTTCTCGGGTGCCGACATTGCCAACGTATGCAACGAAGCCGCCCTCATTGCCGCCCGCAAACGGAAACAATGGGTACAAAAACAAGATTTCATGGACGCAGTAGACCGCATCATCGGAGGTCTCGAAAAACGGACCAAAATCACAACCGCCGAAGAAAAACGAGCTATCGCCATACATGAGGCGGGACACGCCTCACTGAGCTGGTTCCTGCAATATGCCAACCCGCTTGTAAAAGTAACTATCGTACCTCGCGGAAAAGCCCTCGGTGCTGCATGGTATCTCCCCGAAGAAAGACAGATCACCCCCAAAGAAGCTATGCTCGACGAGATGTGTGCAACACTGGGAGGACGAGCTGCCGAAGAGCTTTTCATTGGCAGCATCTCGACCGGAGCCGCCAACGACCTCGAACGGGTTACCAAGCAGGCTTACGCTATCGTCGCCTACTTCGGTATGAGCAACGAACTTCCTAATCTCTCGTACTATGATTCCACGGGACAAGAATACGGTTTTACCAAACCTTATAGCGAAGAAACCGCCCGTATCATAGACAAAGAGGTGAGCCGAATCATTACCGAACAATACGAACGCGCGAAGAAAATCCTCCTCGAACATGCCGAGGGTCATGCACAACTCGCCCAAGTACTCATCGACCGCGAAGTAATCTTCACAGAAGATGTGGAACAAATTTTCGGAAAACGCCCGTGGGCTTCTCGCAGTGAAGAAATATTGAGAGTCAATGAACAAGCTCAAAAAGAAGAAAAAGAGAAAAACAACGAGAATGTGAACGAGAACAACTCTTCTATT
>ENA-ORNF01002615-ORNF01002615.1-human-gut-metagenome-genome-assembly--contig:-NODE-2615-length-13159-cov-3.025488_pt1 | contig 13159 bp, 14 predicted proteins | sample MGYA00242110_ERZ509012 | MGnify/ENA primary metagenome ERZ509012 (study PRJEB26280, sample SAMEA2338714) | human gut metagenome | biome: human gut; feature: human-associated habitat; material: faeces... | reverse complement strand
CGTTCAATTCAAGATTTAGAAAGCAAATGTAATAAAGTTATAGGTGTACTTCAAAAAACAAATCTACTCAAATCTATTATAAATGCTATTGTTGTAATTTTAAAATAAATGAAAAAATGAATGAAGAACCATTAATGTTTAAATACTAAGTTCTAAATACTAAACTAAAATGAATAAAAAAAGCTTATATTGATTGTGATATAGAATTAAATAAAAAAGTAAAACAAATCCTATAAAGACAAATACAATTTTCTTCAAATAAATACCTAAATATGGTAAAATTATATCAATTGGAGATGATAAGGTAAAAACCAAAATCTTTTTATATTGATATCCAATACAAAAATTCAATAAAGTTTTCTTATCTATAAATGAATTTTATGAAGAAATGCAAAGAGAAAAACCGTTTGATGTTCTTAATGAATGTATAAACGAAAGATATAGGAAGCAATGTTATCCAATAGTATATGCCTTGTACCCTGATAAAAAAATATTTAGAATTAATCTCATGCCAAATGATAAAATTATATATACTAATATTACCTTTAAAGAAGCCAGTGGATATAATGAAGATGGAACTGAAAAAGAAAATAAAGATATAAAATATCCAAATGAACAATACTTAATTAATCAACTTGGCTTTGTAGATAAAATTGTTATTGGAGGATTTATATAGTCCAAAAAGATATAAAGAATACTGGCAACAAAATGCAAATAGATATGGAAAAAGTATAGATTTTATTGAAAACCGTTTTAGAAGAATGTATGGAAGTCCTGTATATAGATTCTAATGTCAACAATGAAATAACAAGAAAAAAATAATGTAAGGAGTGTTAATTATTTATGTTAGAAAATATAATAGAAAGCTGTAAATATGTATCAAAAAATTCAATACATGTGTCTATAAATAAAGAAAAATTAAATCAATTTATAGAAAAAATTGAAAATATAGAAATGGAACATTGGCTTTCATCCTCTCCATTTGGATTATTAGAATTGCCTGTTGAAGCAATTATTAATTTCTTATTGGTTTATGAATCAATTGATTTCTCCTTTTGGGGAAGCCCTAAATGGTCTATAGAAACAGATTCTGATAAGTTGGATGGTTCAATTGCTTTATTATATGCTTTATTAAAGTACGTTAAGAAATCAAAAACTACTGATTTTTCAGATATTAGTCAAGAATGCTTTTCTAATATTTTAAAAGGAAATATAGAAATTCCATTATTAGAAGAAAGATTTAAAATAATAAAAGAAGTGAGTACAATTGTAAACAAAAAAATGCAAGGAAACTTTTACCAATATATAAAACATATTACTTCAGATGCAGAATTATTTGCAGTTATTATAAATTCTTTTCCTAACTTTAAAGATAAGAGAACTTATAATAATAAAACAATATATTTTTATAAGTTAGCACAATTATTAGCCTCTGATATTTTACATATTAGGGAACAAAAAGAAAAAATTAAAGTTGATTACACACATTTAGTGGGTTGTGCTGATTATAAAATACCTCAAATTTTGAGAGGAATTGGAATATTAAATTATGATAACGAATTATCAAAAATAGTTGATACTCATATTGAAATCCCTGTTAATTCAATTTACGAAGTTGAAATTCGTGCAAATATGCTTACTGTAATAGATATGATTAATCAAAAGCTCAAGCATAAATATAACAGCATTGATATTAATGATTATTTATTTATGCAAAAGAAAAATAAAAGCCTTACTTTAAAACCATATCATTTAACGAGATGTACAAATTATTAATTTGATGTACTTTCAATCGAGCAAGAAATTGCTCTTTTTGTGGCCTAAAATTTGATAATAGATTTAAAACTATCTCATCATCCGCTCCATTTGAATATAACTTACGGACTGTAACAAGTTCGTAAGTTTTTATTTTAAATATTAACTATAAAAAAGATGATTTAGAACATTAGAAATCTAAATCATCTTTTTTTAATCTTTTTTTCAATACGTTTCACTAATTTCATACTTGATTCAACTTCTTCATCTGTTCTATTAGTAAACTCAGAAATTTCTCCTACATCACTGTTTGAAGGAAGATTATATCTACTTGCATAAGTAATTTTGCTAAGTGTTATTAAACTATCATTTAAATCAACTTGATTTCCAATAGTTTCTCTTATACATTCTCCAACAATATTTACAATTGTTGCGACATTCTCTTTTAATTTTATATGAGTGTCAACATTATCAACTTTTCCGAATGGATATAATTTATTAACTAATTGTTTTAAATTTATAGACATAGGTATTTTTGATGATCCACATAAATTAAACGCATAATCATCGCCTAAAGCTATACCAAATTCACCTAATATAGACATCATCGTTTGTATTGTCTCCATCTTCTTTTTTAATAAAATTGTTTCGCACAACATTATACTAAAAGCTAAGCTTATTATACTATATTTCAAAATGTTTTTCTATGTAGCATTCAAAATATATAAAGTTTATGAAATATATTAATAATAATTTATCAAATATAATTATTTTTATGTTTTCTAGTTGTTCTCTCCACGAACTTTTTTCTTTCCTTCATAAAATAAAGTGAAAGGAGGAAAAAATGGAAGAATTAGAAAAGAATTACGACGTTAACAATTGTACAGATACAAATCAAGATGACTGTTTATGTAGAGTCATTAATTGTTTAAAACAATGTGGTCCAACAGGGCCTACTGGACCTATGGGGCCTACTGGACCAGCAGGTGATTGTGGAGCTACTGGGGCTACTGGACCACAAGGCCGTACTGGTGATAACGGAATTCAAGGACCTACTGGACCTACCGGCGCTACTGGTGCAACTGGACCTATGGGGCCAACCGGAGCAAAAGGTGCTACTGGTAATAACGGAGCTCAAGGACCTACTGGACCTACCGGCGCTACTGGTGCAACTGGACCTATGGGACCAACTGGGCCAGCTGGATGCTGTGGAGCTACTGGGGCTACTGGTGCAACTGGACCACAAGGCCGTACTGGTGATAATGGAATTCAAGGGCCTACTGGACCTACCGGTGCAACTGGAGCAACAGGGCCTATGGGACCTACTGGACCAAGCAGTATATTAGATAGTTATGCTATGGTACATGATGAAACAGATGCTACGGTAGCAAAACAACAACCTGTATTATTCCAAACTACAAATTTGTCTAATAAAATATCATATAATCCTGCAACTGGTGATTTTTCAATTCCAGAAAAAGGAATTTATATTATTCATTGGTGGATTAATGCAAGACATAGCGACAAATCTGATAATTCTTGTGAGCCAAAAGCTTTGGGAATTGAATTCCATCAATTTTGGCCAAATGATGTTCTGATTGCCCACTCTTCTACACATAATAAATTAACTTGCTGCGATACTGGAACAATCAACGGAAATGCTATTTTTGAAGCTTTACCTGGAGCAAGTTATCGACTTATTAATACTTCTGACGTAGATATTAAATTAGTTCCAAATGATTTATATTCTGGATGTGTATCAATTACTAAAATAAGTTAACTTTCTATTTAAAAAACTCGAATATATTATTCGAGTTTTTATTTTATAACATCATAAAGAATTGCTTTCTTATATATAAGTAAATCTTTTACACTAATTTCTACTTGATATCCTATTTTACCTGCACTAAAAATAATAGTTGGAAATTGGTCAGCACTTTTATGAATAACAAGAGGATAATCTTTTATCATTCCAATTGGAGAGCAACCACCATGTATATAACCAGTATATGAAAGTAAATCTTTTTGTTTTAACATTTCTAATGATTTTTCTGATACTATTTTTGCTGCTTTTTTCAAATCTAACTCTTCTATTACCGGAATCATAAATACATAAATTTTTTTATTTTTAGATATTGTTACTAAAGTTTTAAAAACTTGTTCCGGATTTTCATCTAATACTTTTGCTACTTCTATACCACTTATCGCATCTTTCTCATTATAGTAATAACTTTTATATGGTATTTTTTGTTTCTCTAATATTCTCATTACATTTGTTTTTTCTTTCACTTTATCACCACTTTATTTCTATTGTATCAAAGATTTGTCTTTTTGAATGAATTATTTTATACTGAATATGGTGATTTCATGAAAGTAGAACATACATTAAAACCTATTTATCATAAAGATTCTAAAGTTTTAATATTAGGAAGTATTCCATCAGTCAAATCAAGACAAGAAAAATTTTATTATGCTCATCCACAAAATCGTTTTTGGAAAACTCTGAGTACTATATATGAAGAAAAAATTCCACAAACAATAGACGAAAAACTTTCATTTTTAAATAAACATCATATTGCTTTATTTGATGTCATTCAAAGCTGTACTATAAATGGATCAAGTGATAGCTCTATTAAAGATATCATTCCCAATGATTTAACCCCAATCTTAATGAATAGTCAGATAAAAGCTATTTTTACAACAGGGAAAAAAGCATACTCACTTTATCAAAAGTATATTTTTCCTAAAACAAAAATAAATGCCATTTATTTACCCTCTACTTCTCCTGCTCATTGCAGAAAAGGAATTGATCAGTTTCTCATTCAAGAATACCAAAAGATTAAATACTATACGAATGAAATAAAAAAATAATATCATAATAAAAATGGTGAATAAAATGAAAGAAATTTATTTCGCATGTGGATGTTTTTGGAAAGGACAAGAATATTTTAGAAATATACATGGAGTGATAAAAACAGAAGTTGGTTATGCTAATGGAAAGAAAAATCATCCTAACTATGAAGATGTATGCCGAAATAGTGGTCATGCAGAAACAATTAAAGTTTATTATAATCCTTACCAAATATCACTAATAAAACTATTAGATTTTTTCTTTTTATTTGTCTTACCAATCAAAAATAAAAAGCCACAATATCGAATAGGCATTTTTTATTCTGATGTCCAAGATCAAAAAACAATAGAAGATTTTTTTACGAAATTACAAAGAAGATACCATAAAAAAATAAAGATTGACATATCAATATTAAGGAATTATACAATGGCTGAAGACTATCATCAAGATTATTTAAAAAAGCATCCTTTTTCCAAGTTTCAACTTTCAAATCGTATTTTACAAAATTTAAATATCGAAAATAAAGCAAATATGAATCCACTCTATTTTTATGTTACAAAAAAAGGAGGAACAGAACCACCCTTTTATAATGCTTATTGGAAATTACAAGAAGAAGGAATTTATATTGATGTTGATACACATACTCCCCTATTTTCATCGAAAGATAAATTAAATTATAATGATGGATGGCCTTGCTTTTCAAAACCTATTTGTCAACATACAATTATTAAAAAAGTATGCATTTCAAAGTTTCAACTAAAAACTAAATTGTGTTCCAAAACAAGTCATAATCATTTAGGATATTTATGTTATAAAGAAGGATTCAAAAAATATTATTGCATTAATAGTATATCTTTAAAATTTGTCCCCAAAGAAAAAATGAAAAAAGAAGGATATCAAAATTATCTACAATATTTATAAAACAACAATCATTTTTGATTGTTGTTTTCATAATTCCATATTCCTAATTTTCCTTTTACCAAAATTGGATGTTCCAATCTTTGTATATCTTCTATAACCCATGCATATCTACCTTTTTCATAACGACCACATAATTTTTCTATGGGGTTATTTTCTATAGTTTCTAAAAATTTTTCATCCATATAAATACAATTTACTAACTTTCCTTTGGCAATAATATGACCGTATAAAAATTTTTTAGAAGATAAAAAAGTAATCAATTTCTTTATTCTTTCATCTTGTTCTTGTACCTTTGTAAGACCAGCATGAATATAAATTTCACCACGATAGTTTGTTTTCCAACTTCTTGTTTCTACTTTTTTTATACCATCTGCAACCAATGATGCAAACGGTTCTTTAATTGTTATTACTTTCATCTTGTAATACAGAACAAATTGCTTGATGGATTACTTCCATAGAATGATTTAATTTTGTTTGTTCTTCCTCATTTAACGGAAATAATACTTGATCTTTTACTCCATCTTGATTAATAATACTTGGAGTACTAATAAATACATTTTCTTTTTCATGATATGTAGAAACAGAAAGAATTGTGTTTTCATTTCCTAAAATAGCATTTGTAATACGTACTAAGCACATTCCAATTCCATAATTAGTAACTCCTTTTCGTTGAATCACTTCATATGCAGCTTTTCTTACATTTTCACAAATTGCATTTAAATCATCATCTGATAAATAAGAATAAATACTTTCCAATCCAACACTTGCATGGCTCCATGGTACAAATTCACTATCCCCATGTTCTCCTAATACATATGCATGAATATTTTTGGCATTAATGTCTAATTTTTCGCTAATTAAATAACGAAGACGTGAAGTATCCAAAGTTGTTCCAGAACCAATAATCTGACTAGCAGGAAGATTTGACAAACGATATGTAAAATAACTCATAGCATCAACTGGATTTGTTGCAATCAAAAATAATCCGTGAAAACCACTATCCATAATTTTAGGAATTAAATCTTTAAAAATTCTATAATTTTTTTTAATTAAATCTAACCTAGTTTCACCTGGTTTTTGATTAGCACCAGCACAAATACAAACAATTTTAGCATCTTTACAATCGTCATAAGTACCTGCTTTAATTTGAACTTTACTTGGTGCAAATGGAATACCATGGCTCAAATCCATAGCTTCTCCAGCTACTCTTTCTTCATTAATATCAATTAAAACCAATTCTTTTACAAAAGTTTTTTGATTCACTAAAGCATAAGCATAACTCATTCCAACATTACCGCATCCTACAATAACCACTTTATTTTTCATAAGTATCCTCTTTTCTATGTGATAACATTATAACATAAAATCAAAAATACTAACAAATTATACAATAGATAATAATTTTAAAAAAGCTAAAAAAATAAATAAATATCCACTAAAAATAGATAAATCGAAATGAATTTTTTTAGATAAAAAGAAAGAACATAATACTGCTAATTGAATACTAAAAAAACTAAATAAAAAAGCAATGAAAAAAATTGAAAAAACAGAAAATGTCGAAGTTGATAAAATAAAACCTGTTGCAAGTGAATCTAGTGACAAAATAAATGCTAAAGGAATTGCTTCACGAATTGATAATTTATTGGAATGATCATAATCAGCTTTTGTATAATCTAAATAAATTTGGATCATAAAATTGATTTTAAATATTTTAATTTGAAATGTATGCCTTTTTAAATTTGTTTCTAATAATTTCAACATTCCAAAAAGAAATAATAATAGAAAAGAAAGAAATTGAATCCAATATATTGATATATAATTTTTAATTATAATTCCAAAAACAATAGAACATAATAACATGATACTAGAAATAAAACTAATAACTAGCGAACTATAATAAGGAATCTTAATTTTATGTAACGCATAAGATAACCCCATACAAAAAGTATCTATTGAAAGAGTAAATAAAAATAATATCATTTCCATAAAACATCACTTACCATAATTTATGTACATAAAGTTTTTTTGATTGGACAAAAAAAGAGATGAATCATCTCTTTTTTAATTTTACTTTAGATTTTAATGTTTGAAGTATTTCTAATTGTTCTTCTTTATATTGATAATAAAGTTGATAAAAAGCATTTCTTTTTTTGGTATTTTCAAAAGAATTAAAAATATGATGTTTACAATCTTGTAAATGAAGAGGAAATTGATCAACAAACATATGAATTCCTTTTAAACGATTTAAAACATCTCTATGAAAAGTATCTTTCTTTTGTAATTGAATTTGAAAAATTCCTCCATACGAAACTTCGTCAGTAAATGGTCCATCATATATAATTTTTTGTTGTATATCATCATATTCAGTAACTCTTTGATATTCTTGATGATAACTCCATTCTCCTTCCATTTGTAAACCATCCTCTTGTTCTTTTGTTAAAATACCTAAATAATATGTTTTTCTTTGTTTACCAAATGCAGATAACTTTGTAAGAGAAATCCCTTTTCCATCATATATTTCCCCTGCTACATAGCATTTTCTTTGAAAATTATGATTTTTATATTCTTCTAATATTCCTTCAAACATTCCATCAAGTTTCATTACTAAATCTCCATGTAAAACAATTTCATGATGAAATTGATCAAAATAAGTTCCAGTTAATTCATAAATTTGATGTGTATAACTACGCGTTGTATTCATATTATCCTCTTTTCTATTCAACTGATTTTAACGCTTCAATCATATCTATTTTTTTCAGTTTAAAATATGTTACTACTTGCATAATAATCGCAAATATAAAAGTCAATAATGATGCATAAATATAACTAGAATATTCTATCTGTTCTAATAATAAAGTTTCATCATTTTGTAATAGATTAACAATTTCATGATGTATCATTGGTGTAATAATAAGTCCTATAATAATTCCAACAATAACCATAATAATAGTTTCACGATATATATAACGTTCTGCTTCGCCATCAGTATACCCTAATACTTTTAATGTTGAAATTTCACGAATTCGCTCACTAATATTAATTGATGTCAGATTATATAATACAGAAATTGCTAATAATGATGCAATAATAATTAATACAAAAATGACATTATTTAAACCACTAATTCCACTATTTACATCATGTAATAAATCATTAGAAAATTGAACACTTAATACATTACCTGAATCTAGTAATGAATTAGCAATCTTTGTTTCATTATTTATTTTATTTTTTGATACAATTACATTCCCATTCCATTTGGTTTCAAATGTTTTTTCATATAATTCTCGTGTCATATAAATATAATTAGAAACATAATTTTCTATAATATCGCCAACAATTACTTGATATGTATTTCCATCTCCATCTTCTAAAGTAATCTTATCACCTTTTTCAATATCACATCGTCTTGCAATTTGAGTCGTTACATAAACCTCATTGTTAGATAATTTTTTAGTTTTATGATCATGATTACTTTTTAACACAAAATATTGATAAAAGGTTTGATCTGCTTCTTCTGGTGCTATCACATATGCGTCCATATCATCTGTTGTGGTATTTACTTGAAATATCGTTTGATTTAATAATAAAGGGCTTTTAATAGATTTTTCTAAATCTTCATTTAATTCATTTGAAATAGTAGTTATTGAATTTTTTAAAACAATCATATTATCATATTTTAAGATTTCATGATATTGTTTAGCACCAACTCCATCAATGCTATCTTGAATTCCAAATCCAATTAAAATTAAAAATGTACATCCAGCAGTTCCAACAATTGTCATAAAAACACGCTTTTTATAACGAGCAATATTTCTGATGGTAATTTTCCATGAAAATGAAAAACGATTCCACAACCAAGAAATTCGTTCTAGCATAATGCTTTTCCCACTTTTAGGAGATGCAGGTCTCAATAATTCTGCAGGTCTTAAACGAAATACTTGATTACAAGAATAAATTGTAACAGCTAACATTAATAATGATATAAAAATAAGTAACACGAAAAATAAAGAAAAATGAAATTGGTATTGTAAAGCTGGCATTTCTACTGGAAAACAACTATAGAAAAGTGGTGTTAATACATAACTACCAAAGAAATACCCTAAAAGAGTTCCTAGCATTGTACTAGTCAATACATATATAACATAATGTCTCATAATTCCTAAGTTGGAAACTCCAATTGAAGTCATTGCCCCCATTTCACTTCTTTCTTCTGTGATCATACGCATCATTGTATTAGATGTCATAAGTAATACTACTACTAAAAAGAAAAAAGGAATAATATTTGCTAAAATTTGAACTTCATCATATTGCATTTCTAATATTTTATAGGATATAACACTATCATATCTATCTAAAAGATACCATTTACTTTCACCAACCATGGCAATTGCATCTTCTAATTTTTGAATATTTTCTTGATATGTAGCGTTTGGCATCATATTATTTAAAGTTTTTAATTGATCCAACTTTGTCACTAAATCAGAAGTTAATTCATCATAACGACGTTGTTCTGCTTTCTTTTGAATTTGTTGAATCTCTTTCTTTAAAGTTTCAACATGTTTATTATATTCAGTAGAATAAATTTGATATTCTGTTGACTGATTCAGTGTCAGATATATTTCTGTATAAGCATCATATTGGAACACATCTTTCAAAACAAAAAGATACGAATATAATTTACCATCACCAATTTGACTACTTCCATAATTAGTACCAGTATATAATGGAGAATGAATCGTACCGGTAACTTTAAAAGTTTTATTTTTTAAATCATTTTGATTTTCAGGTTCAGTAATTTTAATAATATCTCCTACTTGATAATGAGAAGCATCAGCTAAACATTCATCATTTTGTCGGGGCATAGTTCCTTCTACTAGTTGAAAACCATTTATTTCATCCTCAATTGCATGTATTTTAACTGATTTACTATCATCCAATACTTCCTTGGAATAACTACCTACTGCTTGATTTACAGATTTTAACTGCTTTAAACTTTTCACATCTTGATCTGTTAAACCTAGTGTTCCAGTAATTTTTAAATCCATCAAATGAGTATCATCATAATACTTTTTTTGAACATTTTTAATACTTGGTGCACATAACTGTAGACTACCAAATAAGGCAGCCCCAATAAATACAATTACAATTAAGGAAAAATAACGCCCAAATGATTTTTTAATTTTACGAATGGTATTTTTTAATAACATATTATCACCACACAATTTCTTTCGCAGATTTTGGGTGTTCATTTATTTCAATATGATCTACAGTACCATTTTTAATATGGATTACTTTATTAGCAATTTCAGCAATCATAGCATTATGGGTAATAACTACTGTTGTAATTCCCATATTATGACAAGTATTTTCCAATAATTCAATTACTTTTTGTCCAGTTTTAGAATCTAAAGCCCCAGTTGGCTCATCGCATAATAGTAATTTAGGGTTTTTGGCAATTGCTCTTGCAATAGCAACACGTTGCTGTTCACCACCAGATAATTGTGCTGGAAAATTATTCATTCTCTTTTCCAAACCAACTTGTTTTAAAACTTTTTTAGGTTCTAAAGCTTGATCACATAATTCACAAGCCAATTCTACATTTTCTAATGCAGTCAAATTAGGAATTAAATTGTAAAATTGAAAAACAAAACCAATATCTTTACGACGATAATAAACTAACTCTTTTTTCTTCATTTGATCAATACGTCTTCCGTCAACTGTAATTTCACCAGAAGTTGCATAATCCATACCACCAAGCATATTTAAAATAGTCGTTTTTCCTGCACCACTCTGTCCTAAAATAACAACTAATTCACCTTTATCAATTGTAAAAGAACAATCATGTACTGCAAGTACATTTATTTCACCGATATACTCTTTCTTCACCTTTTTAAATTCAATGAGAGGCATATCATCCCTCCTAATCTATCTAATTGTATTATAATATAAATTAAGATTTTATACGGTCTTCTTAACCCTTTGTAGCAGAAAAGGGAGAATTCCCGCTTAAGATTAGGTTATTCCCCCGCTAAAAGTAGGATTTTTCTTTTTTCAGAGATCAATCCTTTACCTACTTTTGTTTTATACGAAACACTTTAAAAAGAAAGATTATGAAAACAAAAACTATGAAATATTTTAAATCGGTACTATTGGTTTTGGCTATGGTAAGTCTGGCTGCTTGTGAAGTGGCAATCGATGGCTTTTATGACGATGATAACATAGGTGGCGGTTATTACAACAAGTCGCGTGAGTTGTGCAGTCGTACTTGGGTAAGATCTTATTATAATATAGATGGTTACTACTGCCGTCAGGAGATCGATTTTTATCTGGACAGGACCGGGATCGATTATATCCGCGTACAATATCCCAATGGTGGAATATCTGAAAATGAATACCGTTTCAGATGGAATTGGGAAGACTCGTCACAATCGTCTCTTCGCATGATGTATGCTCCGAATGATATTTCCTATCTGGATGAAGTAAGAATCTGGGGGAATCAATTGACAGGCTATTGGGATGGTTGGGATAATTATGTGGTATTCAGGGGGAGATGACCGTTGTTTATTTGACGTAAATCAATTTACGGTTCCATTGATTTTGAATACCTTTGCACCCCGAAAATAAAGGGTAAAGGTGACACACAGAATACAACAGGAGAGCGTAAAGAGAAGGCTGGTCAAGCTGGCTGCTCCTATCTTTGTAGAGACATTGCTGATAATGATGCTTGGTGCGGTGGATACCATCATGTTGAGCCGTCATTCCGATAGCAGCGTTGCTGCGGTTGGAGTTGTCAATCAGATTATCATGTTGACATTCCTGGTGTTTGAGGTAATCAATTTGGGGACGTCCGTTTTATGTTCCCAGTATTTGGGTGCCAAACTCCAGAAGAAGGTAGTGCAGGTAGTAGGTGTCTCATTGCTGGTGAATCTGGTTGTAGGGGGAGTTATCAGCCTTTTCCTCTGTTTAATGAATACTACTATACTCGGATGGATGGGGCTTGGCCCGGAATTGATGGCCGATGGAGCCGATTATATGCGTATTGTTGGTGCTTTTGCTTTCTTTCAGGCGATATCTCTCACTTTGTCTGCATCCCTCCGCAGTGCGAACAAGGCCATTTATCCGATGCTTGTGACGGTGGTCGTCAATATTCTCAATATCATAGGAAATTATTCATTGATTTTCGGTAAGTTCGGTTTTCCCGAACTCGGAGTAGAAGGGGCTGCTATCTCGACGGCATTCAGTCGGGGAGTATCGATGGTGATTTTATTTATAATCCTTTTCCGCAAACATATCCATCGCTTTCCGTTGGCCTATTTCCGGCCTTTCCCCTGGATAGAACTGAGAAATCTGATGAAAGTCGGGTTACCCTCGGCCGGCGAACAGCTTTCTTATAGCTCTTCGCAAGTGCTAATCACTTTTTTTATTAATATGTTGGGAGTTGAAGCGTTGGCCACCCGTACCTATTGCGTCAATATTATAATGTTTGTCTATCTGTTTAGTATTTCGACGGCTCAGGGAGGGGCTATCTGCATCGGCCATTTGATAGGGGAGAAGAAGCCCCGTGCCGCTTTTCTGTTAGGAAAGTATGTCATGAAAAAATCGGTGATGATTACTTTTATTCTCTCTTGT
>ENA-ORNF01002613-ORNF01002613.1-human-gut-metagenome-genome-assembly--contig:-NODE-2613-length-13163-cov-2.109399_pt1 | contig 13163 bp, 7 predicted proteins | sample MGYA00242110_ERZ509012 | MGnify/ENA primary metagenome ERZ509012 (study PRJEB26280, sample SAMEA2338714) | human gut metagenome | biome: human gut; feature: human-associated habitat; material: faeces... | reverse complement strand
GGCCATGATGGCTCGCCTTCCTTCTTCGGCTTCCAGAGTACAAAATCAAGCGGATCTTCCTTCTCATCCTCACCGGAAACAAGAAGTTCACGGTTTCCGGCACGCAGATCGTCAATATTCTTCTTAGAAAGCTTACCATAATCAGAGAACTTTCTCGTACGGAAATATACGGTTCCATTTACTTCGTATGCATAGCCCTTCTCAATCAGCGTCTCTACCATTGCGATCATGTCCGGGATTTCCTTCGTTGCCTGCGGATGTGTCGTTGCTTCTTCTACATGAAGCGCTGCCATATCCTTCTTGCACTCTGCGATGTAGCGCTCGGAAATCACAGACGCATCCACACCTTCTTCATTCGCGCGCTTGATGATCTTGTCATCGACATCGGTAAAGTTTGACACATAGTTTACTTCATAGCCCTTGTACTCAAAATATCTGCGCAATGTATCAAACACGATCATCGGTCTTGCATTTCCGATGTGAATATAGTCATATACGGTTGGTCCACAGACATAGATACCTACCTTGCCCTCGTTGATCGGATGAAATTCATCCTTATGTCTGGTGAGTGTATTAAAAATCTTCATACCTGTTTGTTCCTCCTGCGATCGTTCCATTTTTCTTTTTCAAATATGTCATGCAATCCGCGGTTTGTCAAGCAAAAGCTTAGTGTGCAAACTGTGAATTGTACAGATTCGTGTAGAAGCCATTCTGTGCCATAAGCTGGTCGTGGTTTCCCTTCTCGATGATATTTCCATCCTTCATAACTAAGATTACATCTGCCTCGCGGATTGTTGACAATCTGTGTGCAACAATAAAGCTCGTTCTGCCCTGCATCATACGGTTAAATGCCTTCTGGATCCGGATCTCCGTACGTGTATCAATGGAAGAAGTCGCCTCATCTAATATAAGCATCGGCGGCAATAACAGCATCACCCGTGTGATACACAAAAGCTGTTTCTGACCCTGTGAAAGATTGCCGCCATCCTCAGCGATCACCGTGTCATAGCCCTGTGGCAGACGGCGGATGAAGCTGTCAGAATGTGCAAGCTTCGCTGCCTGTACGATCTCCTCATCGGTAGCATCCGGCTTTCCGTATGCAATATTCTCACGAATCGTACCACTCTTTAACCATGTCTCCTGCAATACCATACCATAGGAAGAACGCAGGCTCTTTCTTGTCATATCACGGATATCTGTCTGATCAACATAAACGGTCTTTATGTTTACGAGTTTACCGGTGATGGGTTCAGGCAACTGGCATACTCTAGTGCTATTAATATCATGCACTTCAATTTTGAAAGCGGTACTATAAAGGACAGGGAACTGATGGTGGCTGATATGAACGGTGACGGGAATATGGATATTATTCTGGGGCCACGTCGTGTGCATTGTAAGGATGGGTTTAAACACTTCGGAGATGGAATTTGCCATGGTGCATGTGATAGTGAGAGTAATCTGAAAAGCGTTAGTGCGAGTGGATATAAACATTATGTACATCCCTACTCCGGCCAGGAGTGTATGGTTGATCCGAGTGTACCCCAGCGTGACTTGGTGGTCTTTGACTGGAATGTGGAGAACGGCAAGCAGTGGAAGTTTCTGTTATCAACCGGCAACTCTTCCTACAGTTCCGCTAATCCTGGATTTAAAGTGCATACAGAGGAATTGTTCTACTGTTTTCACGAGACGGTTGGGCAGAACTTCATGTTGGTGGATGTGGATAGTGACGGCTTGCCGGATTTGCTGCGTAACGTGCGTGGGAAAATCTATCTTCACTTGAACGAGAATGGAAAAATAAGTCAGAACTATAATATCCGTTCTGTTTTGCAAATGGATAATCTTTCGGCGCAGTTTGCTATGGCTAATGTAGCGCAATCTTACTACTGGTCGGGCGGGCTTATCTGCGTGGACAATGAGAATCTCCATGTATATGATTATTCTCATAACGAGTCAGAACAGCGTATGTTACATGACCTAACCGATAGTTATGGAGTGACTTCGAACCACTATTATATGGATATAATGAAAGTTCCCGAAAGTCGCTATAAGGGTACTTTGAGTCCATCATTTGGGTATATTAGTTACCCATATGCGGTAATGACTCCTCATCTGTATGTTCCGTCATGGCTGAAAAAAACAAAGGGAGGCGAGCAGCTTTCGTGGGAATACTACAACTATACTCATGCCGTTTTCCACTGTACGGGGCTGGGATTCCGTGGTTTCCGGAAAATTGAGACGGAAGACGTTATAAATAAACGTCTGATGACTTCCGTATTTGATCCGGAATTGTTAGGTGCGGAGATAAAAAAGGAAACTCCCACTGATACAGTTGTACGTAAATATGTGTTGGAGAGGGCACAGGATAAAACGATCCTTCTGAAATTACAGAAAGAAACGGTGAAGAATGCCCTCAATGAAACGGAAAAAGTGACTAGGTATGAACATAATGGGTATGGGCAGGTGGTTGCTGTATCCACTTCCTGTGGCGTCCTTAAGGAAACGAAATCGCATGGTTATGAGAATGTGGAAAATAGTGATTTGTATCTATTGGGACTTCCGCTTTATTCCGTGACAAAGAACTTCCGTAATGATTCAACTGTTATCCAGGAAGTAAGAGTAGATTACGACGACCGTTATTGGCCTGTTTGTAGAACAAACTTTATCAATGGAAGTATCACTTCCCAAGAACGTTACGAGTATAACGACCGTTTGCAGCTAATCAAGCAGAAGCAATGCTCTTATGAGTCAACAGATACATTAGGATACACATTTATGTACTACCCTAACGGACGCCTGCTTAAAAAGACTAATGCCATGGGACTATCTATTGACTATACGTATGACCCTGCAACCGGACTTTTGCAAAGCAGTTCTGACGCTAAAGGACGCATCACCCGCTACATCTATGATGCATGGGGACGTCTTATGGAAACCAGCTATCCTGACGGGAGTGCGAAACAGCTATCAATTGCATGGAGCCAGGGAAAGGACCCCGGACTGTATGTTGTAACCGCTACTGAGACCGGAAAACCCGTGACGAAAATGTATTATGACTTTCTCAAGCGTGAAGTGCGTACATCGCAGATTCGCTTTGATGAACGGGAAATGAAAATAGATAAGGTGTATAACCCCAAGACTGGCTTGTTGGAAAAAGAATCACTACCGACTAAGGATAGCGTGCCTTCACACTGGACCCACTTTGTATACGACAAGTTCAACCGTCTTACCTCTACCCGCCACGCCTCGGGGAAAATAGATTCCTGCGCCTATGGAATTTTGACGGACACTGTTCTAGAGAATGGTATTCGCCGCATTCGCAAGTATGACGCTGCGGGACTGATGACGCAGGTTGCGGATAACGGGGGAATTATTGACTATTACTACCGCCCTGACGGACAACCGATAGTAGCAGTAGTAAAGGCGAATCAGAAAGAAATACAGACCCGTTTCTACTACGATAAGTACGGTCGGCGCATTGCTATCAAAGACCCGAGTGCCGGAATCAGGCGTACAGCATACGACGCTGCCGGAAACATATGTAAGGAAACGGATGCTGATAGTCGTGAGATTGTGAAAGAGTACGATTGCTACGGGAGAATAACCAGGCAGACTACCCCTGACATGACAACGGTCTACACCTATGACAATACAGAGAACCTGCTGCTCTCGGCAGTGTCGAGCAATGGCAGTGGTATGTACAACGTTTACGACGGATATGGCAGGCTGGAAATGCAGCGTGAAAAAGCGCCAGACGGCAAGTGGTTACAGAAAACGTATGGCTACACTACCACTGGACTGCCATCCGATGTGGTTTATACTTCTCAAAACGGAACATTGGCTACCGAGCATCTGATTTACCGGAACGGTTTCTTGTCCGAAGTCCGCTTGCAGGACGGGACCTTGGTGTATCGTCACGATGAAGAGAACGAGTTGGGCCAATTGACGAAGCTTACCGCCGGTGGTATGCAACGCAGCTATACCTTTAATGATTGTGGATTACTTACAAGACGCAGCATTATGAGGGCAGACGAAACAGTCATGTTCGACCATAGCTACAGCTTCAATACGGAAACCAACAGTCTAGAGAATCGTACGGATGAGACGAGAGGGTTGTCGGAAAACTTCGGTTATGATGAATTGAACCGCTTACGAATTGAAGGACATAACAGTATCATCTATGACGATTTGGGCAATATTCGCAGGAAGAGTAATGAAAATAACTTGGGCCTGAATTATACTAATCCTAATCGCCCCTATGCAGTGACTGGTTTGGATTACAACGGGGGAGACCCGGTAAAGTCAGGTATTGACATCACTTATACCGCTGCCCAGCGTCCTTCTGTTATCATGCTGGATACGAAGAAAGTCATGTTGACGTACAACGCCAATCATGAGCGCATACGTATGCAGTATTCTGTGAACAATCAGAATGAGTTGACTCGTTACTATCTGGGTGGTAACTACGAAATAGACGAATCTCTTGGCAGTGTCAAAGAAAAGCTTTATCTTGGCGGCGGATATTATGATGCTCCTGCGGTATTAATAAAAGAAGGTAATCGCTTATCTGTTTTCTTTATTCATCGGGATTACTTAGGCAGCATTTTACAAATAGCCGATGCACAAGGAAACGTAGTGGAAGAGAATAGCTTTGATGCTTGGGGAAGATTGCGCAATCCCGCTACCCAAACCGTTTATGCACCAGGTACGGAGCCTGAGCTGATGCTGGATCGAGGCTTTACAGGACACGAGCATCTTTCGTTCTTTGGATTGATTAACATGAATGCCCGTCTGTATGATCCAGTGCTGGGAAGATTCTTGAGTCCTGACCCATATGTGCAGGTGTTGGACTTTACGCAGTCGTATAATCGGTATATGTATGCGATGAATAATCCACTGTGCTATGTGGATCGGAATGGAGAGTTTCTTTGGTTTGTTCCTGTAATTATTGGTGCTGCAATTGGTATGTATTCGGGTGGTGTTATAGCTAATAAAGGACAATATAATCCTGTAAAATGGGATTGGAGCTCCGGTAAAACTTGGGGTTATATGCTTGGTGGTGCTGTTGTAGGCGGTGTGTCAGGTTATGTAGGTGGAGCGATAGCGACTTCAGGAATTCCAATGGCGAACACTGTGGCTATAGCTGGTTCTTCGCTTGTCAACTCGGTAGGTACTTGGGCTTATACCGGTGGACAAACGCCGATATCAATCAGTCTTGGTGCAGTCTCTTACGACTTTACGAATGGAGATTTTGGATATCTCGGCGAAAAAGGGAATTCTGTACTGGAGAATATCGGATATGGGCTTGGAGCACTGGCAAATTTGAGTGATGCGTTGATAGGATTTAATCCTCAAAAGGTTGATTTGGTTACTGAAAATTCGGATGCTGTAGGGCATTCTGCATTAGTAAATGAAGGAACTATGACAGGAACTGGTTTGGGCAATGGAAATCCTGCTAATGCTGACCCTAATGGTATTATTTCAGTCGGTCCCAATAGGTATGTCGACGGGAATGGCAGTTGGCATTGGATGAAAGGAACAAACCATTGGGATACTCATACAGGTGCAGGAGAAGTGTTTTGGCGACAAACTCTTAATGTCAATAAGGGTACAATAATGAAATATGGACAATGGCTTAATAAGATGGAGAATTCTGGCAAATTTATCTATAGCTTGGAATTGAGCAGTTGTGTTACACATACTTCTGTTGCATTGAATTTATCGGGATTGTTCAATATAGGAATACATCCATATCTCTTAAATGCACAAATGTATTTGTGGGGAAATGGTATTAGACCGTGGACTTATAGTTATTTTTTTAATAAATAAAAATGAAACATTTACTTTTAATTCTATTCCTGCCTATGATTTTTAACATTTCATTAATGGGGCAAGATAAATCCGAACAAGACAGGCAAAAAGATATTTTAGACTGTCTTGTCAAAATGGGGGAAGATACTATGGTTACCCTGAATATTTGTGAAAGTAAATATCTGAATTTTAATTATCAAACGATAAAAAGCACATTTGATTTTCACGGAAAGAGAGTTGCATTTTTTAAAGGCAATGCAGGGACGATCAAAAGCACAAAAAAAGAATATTTTGATAGGATAAAGTATTTTGTAAACCAAAAAGGTTACTTGCCCTTATGTACCGATCAATTGGTCATTTTTAACGAAGATCAAGTGGCAAAAACAGGGTATGATGCTGCGATTGTTTATCAAAGTAAAAGATTAGTACCCATAAACGAGGTCGTCAGAAAACTGAGAAAGAGCAAATAGAACTTTTATTCATCAAGTAGGAAGGGAACTGGGTTTGTTTTCTTCCTACTTTCTTTTATGGTTTATATTCAAAAAGTCCCGGACGACACTTGGCTACAGAGAATGTACAGTTACATCGCTGATGGATTGTCGTCCGATATGTATCTTACCCTAATATAAGTCGACTAAAAACAGCCAATTTATATCAGGGTATTTTATATTCTCTAAATTGAATGTTTTTTAGGGCTGTATAATATTCTTCGAAATTATGCATTCGAAAGTATGTAATTTGAATTTTGTTAGTAAAGGGAAATAGAAACTATCTAAAATATAATTTAAGATTTTTCTTAAAAAGTCTCATTTCTCTTTTAGTAGAAAGCTCCTTATAGTTGTATTTATATTATGTATATAGTTTTTCTATAAACTTTGATACATGAATAGTTTGTAGTAACCAAAATCTAAATATTTGATGCCTATGAAAGCATTTACTCTCAAAACTTTGCTTAGTTGTGGCTTCTCACAATCTTTGTACATTTCTTTGATGAAAAAAGGAGGTGCGATTCTTTTATTGGCCTTGTTACCTGTTTCTATGATTTATGCGGATCATGAAACTTCTCCAAAGGATACGGTGAAGTTGGCATACAGTCCACAACAGATTGATGGGGCCGATCTGATGAAGGTGAAAGACGCCAATTTCGTAAACTCCCTGATAGGAAGAGTGGCGGGAGCTACTATTAATCCCAGTGCTTCCGGTGTGGGTGGTTCAGTAAGGATGGTGTTGCGTGGTTACCGTTCCATATTAAAATCCAACAATGTGCTTTTTACTTTGGATGGTGTACCTTTGCCACGATTGGAGCCAGAGCAATCTTTTAATGTAAATACCTCTAACTGGCAGACTGGTGATGGTATAGCAGCTTTCTCTCCTGATGATATAAAGAGCATTTCTGTTTTGAGTACCGCAGCAGCTTCTACTTTGTATGGTAGTCGTTCCGCTAGCGGTGTGGTGATGATTAATACAAAGAAAGCACATTCCGGAAAACTAAGAGTAGAGTTGGGGAATAGTACCACTTTCAGTTCGCCACTTGTCATGCCTGAATTCCAGCAGACCTACGTGGCGGGGTGGGGAGAAAAGACGAATCATCCTCAGTCATGGAATCCAGCAGACTTTTTCCGTACCGGACATACTATCAATAATTCCCTTAGCCTTTCTATAGGAAATGAATATAATCAAACCCGAGTATCGGCTGTCACAATGAATGGCACTGGCATCATTCCCAACAACGATGTAGATCGTTACAATTTCTCATTCCGGAATACATCTTCTTTATTAAATCATAGATTGAAACTCGACTTTACTTTGAGATATATTCATACCGCAGAACAGAATATGTTATCGCAAGGTATGTATGGTAATCCATTGGTTCCTGTCTATTTGGTACCTGATGTGTTGCAAGAGCGTATTAGCGTCAATCCCGATTATAACTACAAGAATCATTTTGAAGTTTACGATCCGAAACTTGGGGCTAATGCGCAATATTGGCCTTTAGGAAACATGGGGATGGGTATGCAAAATCCTTATTGGATAATCAACCGGAATCTGTACAATCAGAAAAAGAGACGTTTACTAGGTGGGATAGGAGCAAAATATGATTTGACCTCCTGGCTCAATGTGGCGGGGCGTATTCATTACGATCGTGATAAAGAAACTGCCACCGAAAAACTTTATGCGTCTTCTCTTCAAGCCAATCCTTTGGGCTCGTATTATGAGTCTGAAGATAAGAATACCCAGTTTTATTCCGATCTCCTGTTCAATGTCAATAAAAAGCTAGGGGACTTTTCGATTAATGCCACTTTAGGTTCTTCTATTTGTGATACGAAGTTTGATAACTCTTACATTGACGGTGCATTGGGAGTAGTGAATCAGTTTAATTTATCAGGGCTGGATAAACATGGGGGCTCTTACTATAGAGATCAAGACTTCAATTATCACGACCGGGCTACATCATTGTTTATGCTTGCGCAATTGGGATATAAAAACCTGTTATTTCTTGATTTGGGCGGACGAATGGAATGGCTGAAATTCTGGGATGATGATTCAAGTTATTCAACAGATGTTATCTATCCTTCGGTAGGGGTATCTGTAGTCCCAACAGGATGGTTGTCTGATAATCCCAACCGATTCCTTTCGTTTCTAAAACTCAATTATACCTATAGTGAAACCGGTAATAGTTTTACTGATTATATCTTTTTGAATAAAAAAAGGGTGGGTTTGAAGCCCAGATTGGAGGATAATATGCTGGATCCCGAGCATACTAAGTCTCACGAAATAGGACTCAATGCAGGTTTTCTTAATGATAAAATCAGTTTGGCGTTTACAATGTACAAGACATCTACTTCCGATTTACCGTTTGGAGGATATCTTTCTATTCCCTCTCAGGGGGATATTTATTTCATGTATAATGGGGCCAAGGTTGATAATAAAGGTTTCGAGCTTATCTTGAGTACAAATATGAATATCGGGCAGGTAAAGTGGGATGGACGTTTCACTTATTCTATCAATAAGAATGAAGTAAAGCAGCTTTTAGAACCTCAGAAAAATCCTATAACGGGTACCGATTTTAATTTAAAAGAAATCCAAATGGGTAAAGGTATCGGTTGGTATACTCCATTGAAGGAAGGTGGCTCTATAGGTGATATATATATTACAGATTTTCAGAGAGATGCACAGGGGAATGTTATTGTTGATAAATCCTCACAGACTGTCAATCCTGCATACGACTATGTGTATGCAGGTAATACTGATCCTAAATATACGATGGGCTTGGCTAACAGTTTTTTATGGAAAGGCTTTGAACTCGATTTTGTGATTCATGCCCGTTTTGGTGGTGTAGGTGTGTCGATGACGCAAGCTGCTATGGATCGATTTGGTGTCTCGCAGGCTACGGCAATAGCCCGTGATAATGGCGGTGTCTGGGTTAGTGATGAAAAGATTCCGGCAGAGAACTACTTTCGGCAGGTAGGACAGGCATGTACGGGAACAGTGTATACCTATGATGCCACTAATATTCGTCTTGCTGAAATGTCGATAGCCTATCATATCCCCGTTAACCGGTGGGTAAAATGGATACAAGATGTTCGGGTGGCATTAGTGGGACGTAATTTGCTTATGTTGTACAATAAAGCTCCGTTTGATCCGGAATCTACGGCAAGCACGGGAACCTGGGGGCAGGGCATAGACAATTTCCGTCAGCCTAGCTACAGAAACATGGGCTTTTCCGTTAATCTGACTTTTTGATCTTCTTGAAAAAAGAGAACTTGTCCCGATAGGAGCTGTCAAAACTACTTCTGCCTCCTATCGGGAACAACTCTTCTATTAAAAGTCCTTAACGAAACCCCAATCCATCACTTTTTATTTGTTTCTTTGCACCAAATTCGGGTATAGTGTTGTCTTGTCATTCGAGGCAGCACTTAATTTTGCTTAGATAGTTAATGGAGAAACTCAGTATAAATGCTTGTCCGGTGTGTGGCGGTATGCACTTGAAACGCGTCATGACTTGTACGGATTTTTATGCTTCGGGCGAACAGTTTGAACTGTATTCGTGTGAGGACTGTGGATTTACATTCACACAAGGAGTTCCCGTGGAAGCAGAGATAGGCAAGTATTATGAGACTCCCGACTATATTTCTCACACTGATACGCGCAAGGGCGCGATGAATAATATCTACCATTACGTACGTTCTTATATGCTGGGCCGCAAAGCGCGCTTGGTAGCTAAAGAGGCGCATCGTAAAACGGGGCGTTTGCTCGATATAGGTACGGGAACCGGTTACTTTTCCGATACAATGGTTCGCCGGGGATGGAAGGTAGAGGCAGTGGAGAAAAGCCCGCAGGCACGTGAGTTTGCAAAAACACATTTCGAACTGGAGGTAAAGCCCGAATCGGCTCTGAAAGAGTTTGCTCCTGCTAGCTTTGATGTCATCACTCTCTGGCATGTGATGGAGCATCTCGAATCTTTGAATGAGACCTGGGAAACGCTTCGCGAATTGCTGACAGAAAAAGGAGTATTGATTGTGGCAGTACCCAACTGCTCTTCTTATGATGCCAAGCGCTACGGTGAATATTGGGCGGCTTATGACGTTCCCCGTCATCTCTGGCATTTCACTCCGGGCACTATACAGCAGCTGGCTTCCCGTCATGGCTTTATTATGGCGGCACGTCATCCGATGCCGTTCGATGCGTTTTACGTATCTATGTTGAGCGAGAAACATCGTGGCAGTTCATGCAGTTTCCTGAAAGGGATGTTTGCCGGGACGTTGGCCTGGTTCAATGCTTTGGGAAGGAAAGAACGCAGCAGTTCAATGATTTATGTATTCCGAAAAAAGAGATAACGCATGGGAAATCAAAACAAATATAAGTCAGGTTCGATTTTCGACATGCAGTTCATCACGTCGAGTATCAGTACGACATTAGTGTTGCTGTTGCTGGGACTGGTTGTCTTCTTCGTATTGACAGCACACAATCTTTCCGTATATGTCCGCGAGAATATCAGTTTCTCCGTTCTTATCAGTGACGACATGAAAGAAGCGAATATACTGAAACTTCAGAAGAAGCTGAATCAGGAACCTTTCGTGAAACAATCCGAATATATCTCTAAAAAACAAGCACTGAAAGAACAGACGGAAGCAATGGGAACCGATCCGGAAGAATTCTTGGGCTATAACCCTTTTACCGCTTCCATTGAAATCAAACTCCATTCCGACTATGCAAACTCCGACAGCATTGCGAAGATAGAGAAAATGATTAAAAAGAACACCAACATACAAGATGTGCTCTATCGAAAGGAGTTAATTGACGCCGTGAATGATAACATACGAAATATCAGTCTGGTACTGCTTGCCTTGGCGGTAGTGCTTACTTTTATCTCTTTTGCCCTGATAAACAATACCATAAGACTGGCTATTTACTCCAAACGCTTCCTCATTCACACCATGAAGTTGGTAGGAGCGAGTTGGGGATTCATCCGGGGGCCATTCCTTCGAAAGAATGTATGGAGCGGGATATTGGCAGCCATCGTTGCCGATTCCATATTGATGGGGACCGCTTATTGGGCCGTGACGTACGAACAGGAATTGCTTCAGGTCATCACGCCTGAAGTCATGTTGATAGTCTGTGCAAGCGTATTGGCGTTTGGAATTGTAATAACGTGGCTATGCGCCTATTTCTCCATGAATAAATACTTGAGAATGAAAGCAAACAGCCTGTACTATATTTAGCGGATGGCGAATGGCTGACGGCAAACCTGTGTTTGCGTGTGATTAGCATCCGTAACAACCGACTGATAGATTAAGGGAATGATTGAAATTAGTAATTTGTAATTAAATAAACTATGTCTGACAAGCAGAAATTTGCCTTTGATAAAGTGAACTTTATCTTGCTCGCGATAGGGATGGCGATTGTTATTATCGGCTTTCTATTGATGACGGGACCTACATCGTCCGAAACCTCTTTTGAACCCGATATTTTCAGTGTACGCAGAATCAAGGTAGCGCCAGTCGTTTGCCTGTTTGGCTTCTTGTCTATGATTTACGCTGTATTACGCAAACCTAAAACACAAAAAACAGAAGAATAAAGATGGGGGATTTAACGACATTTGAGACGATTATTATTGCTATTGTAGAAGGATTGACAGAGTTTCTTCCGGTTTCTTCTACGGGACACATGATTATTACGCAAAACATTTTAGGAGTAGAAAGTACTGAATTTGTAAAAGCGTTTACTGTTATTATCCAGTTTGGCGCGATTCTTTCAGTGGTTTGTCTTTATTGGAAACGTTTTTTCCGGTTGAACCATACACCGGCTCCTGCGGGTGCTTCCGCTTTGAAGTGTTTTCTGCATAAATTCGATTTTTACTGGAAACTGCTGGTAGCTTTTATTCCTGCCGCCATTTTGGGATTCCTGTTCAGCGATAAGATAGACGAGATGCTGGAGAGTGTAGTAATAGTGGCAGTGATGTTGGTGATCGGCGGTATATTCATGTTGTTCTGCGATAAGATCTTTTCGAAAGGAAGCGAAGATACAATGCTGACAGAAAGAAAGGCATTCAATATCGGTTTGTTTCAGTGCATTGCCATGATACCGGGAGTATCCCGTTCGATGGCTACCATCGTTGGAGGTATGGCCCAGAAGCTGACTCGCAAAGATGCTGCCGAGTTTTCATTCTTCCTTGCCGTGCCAACCATGTTTGCGGCAACCGGTTACAAGGTGTTGAAACTATTCTTAGATGGTGGTACGGAGATTCTTCTCAACAATATGCCGGCACTTATTATAGGTAATGTAGTAGCTTTTATTGTCGCTTTGCTGGCTATCAAGTTCTTTATTAGCTTCGTTACGAAATATGGCTTTAAGGCATTTGGCTGGTACAGAATTATTGTTGGCGGAACCATTTTGGTAATGCTGTTGCTTGGATACAACTTAGAAATTGGCTGATGAATTTTAAAAAAGGAGAAGTACTGTTTTTCAATAAACCTCTTGGCTGGACTTCATTTAAGGTAGTAGGGCACGCCCGCTATCATATTTGCCGTCGGATTGGAGTGAAAAAACTAAAAGTCGGTCATGCCGGAACGTTGGATCCTCTTGCAACGGGGGTGATGATTGTATGCACAGGCAAGGCAACCAAACGAATAGAAGAGTTTCAATATCATACGAAGGAGTACGTCGCAACGTTGCGTTTGGGTGCTACTACTCCGTCATACGATTTGGAACATGAAATAGATGCCACCTACCCTACCGAACATATCACGAGGGAACTGGTGGAAGAAGTACTGACGCACTTTATCGGTGCCATCGATCAGGTACCTCCTGCCTTCTCTGCCTGTATGGTAGACGGTAAGCGTGCTTACGAACTG
>ENA-ORNF01002610-ORNF01002610.1-human-gut-metagenome-genome-assembly--contig:-NODE-2610-length-13166-cov-3.045153_pt1 | contig 13166 bp, 7 predicted proteins | sample MGYA00242110_ERZ509012 | MGnify/ENA primary metagenome ERZ509012 (study PRJEB26280, sample SAMEA2338714) | human gut metagenome | biome: human gut; feature: human-associated habitat; material: faeces... | reverse complement strand
ATTGATGGCATTTATGGGGTTAAGTTAAACTATAATAGTTCTATTTATGAAATAAGTTATCTTAAATATAGTGTGGACGGCATTATTGTGGAATACAATAAGGCTGGCTTTAGTGAAGCCGTTGGAACGCAGTATGAAACCAACCCTAGTTACAAAATGACCTTTAGTGGTGAGAGTGGTGCACTTGGGCTTATGAAGGGCGAAGCAAGGGTGGAATACTCAGACACGGAGCCTTTTGCAAGCACCTTAGCGGAGTATAACCTAACGTATCTTAATCTGCCAAGAAGCAGTTATAATTACACCGAGGAGCAGTTAAGCAAGGCAAGAATACCAGTAGATAAAAACACCGATTTGGAAGTTAGGTTTAGTTATTTAACTGAAGTTGTTTATGATATTTATTACTTAACAAACTTTTCGTATAAGCAGGGTGAGTATGGTAACACCTTTAGGGTTGACGAAACCACATTAGATAGGCTTGGCAACGTTAACTTTGTGAATGGGGAATATAACGAAGAAAGTGGAACCTATTCTAGAACCATAAACCTAAACTATGCGTTTGAGTATGCTAACTCATTCGCTAGCGGGTTATATTTTAAGGCTAAAAACATTTTTGCTGATATGATATACACCTTTAACACCGACCAAAAGGTTCAATCTATTGACTTTGTGGGCAGTGGGGCGGATATTGGTAGCAGTGGCAAGTATTTTTCGTATACTTCGGTTGCAGATATTAAGTTATCGCCTAACGCTGGCACGATTGTGAAAAAGACCGATTTGTATATTGGTGATGACCTTAAGTTTAGTGTGTATGGCGGTGTGTATACAAACGGCAAATACGAATTTTTGAGTGATAGCGAAGATAGGGTGGTGACTAGTTACGGTAACTTTGCTGTTGCGGTGGAATCTGACTATGAGTTTGAAGCCGTAAGCAGTGGCAAGGGCAACTACGCAAAACTTAGTTGCTACACCGAAAGCGGGCAAGAATTATATAGTGTTACAATTGACGATAGTGGCGAAATTCACCTATATGTGACCGAAATTTATGCTTGGATTAAGGTGGATATAACCACAATGAAGTATGCTCAGTTAGACCTTAAACTTGTGGACGGAAATTCGGGGACCTTCTCGGGTGAACCGTTTAGAAAGGTATCTTTTAGTTATGATGGCAAGGTTATAACCTATGAGTATGTGGAAGGTGTGAGTGAAATTGCTAGCAGATACTTTGTGTTAGACTTTAGTGACACTTTAGAGATTAGTGTTAGCACAAAAGCGGGCTATAACTTTGATAGCACGGTAAACCCACTACTTGTGACGGGTGATACCTATTTGAACTCAAGTTTTAGTGGCGGGCTGGTTACAATTTCGGCTAGAAACGAAGATGTGTATTCGGTGACGGTGGCACTTTATTATAACGGCGACCTATTTAAGGATATGAACACCAAGATATATTTTTCGACTGGTGATATAACTAGTCCATCAGAGTTTGCAGTTAGTTCGGGCGGTGCCGATGGTATGGCAACCATAAGCGGGCTTTTGAACGGTACGGTGCTAAAATTTAGGGTTGATATTTCTAGGTATTATATGATAACCATTAATGGCAATACCTACACCAAAACATACTGCGACTTTAACTATGTGGTTAATGGAAACTCTAATGTGATTTTGGTGGTTAGCCCTATTAGTTTTGAAAGACCAGTTTATGCTGGTGACGACACCGAGAATAAAATTGGTGACATTAAAATTAGTTTAAGTAGGGTAGATAGTTTTAGTTCTAATGGAACAATTAAGTATAGAGCGGTTTATGGTATTTCGTATAAGCCAGTAAATGGGATAGATTTTGTGCCAGTAACCCAAGAGAACCCTTCTATATTTGGTATGCTTCTTCAAAGCATTTCTGTAAAAAATTCTAGTGGCGTTAAGGTGGTTATTATTAAGCAAATAAATGGCACTTTTGCGATAGAAGCAGAAGACTCGAGCGTTCATGAGGCTATTGCAGGAATGTGTTTTAATTTGACCGATAATGACGGCAACAAGTGCTTTATTGTGGCAGAATTTACTGCTAAACTTTCGACATTTGTGTTTACTCTTGAAAATGCTAGCGGTGAAGAAATTTTGTATAATGGTTCGGTATATTACGGGTCTAATAAGATTTATTTAGACAAGCTTGTATCGGTGAGAGAATGGTATCAATATTTTGCGGGTATTAAATATTCGGGTAGGGAATTTTTAACAAACGAAAGAATTGAACCAACCTTGGTTACGTCTGGCGAGTTTAGGGGTATGTATGAATATACATTAACCAATTCGTGGGTTCTTGACGGCGACGGACTTATGGTTGATGCTATTGTGGATAACCGAAGTTTTCTTGTTTCATATGTGTTTACTTGGCTAGAAGGTGGCGAAATTAAACACAAGACCGTTAGCAAGTATATTAAGTATGGTGCTAGTTTTTCGGTTGATACAATTAATGACGACAACCTAAAAATGCCAATAATAGACGCTAACACAAGCGGTTCTAAGTTTATTGGTTGGAACCTTGAATACGACGAAAATATTTTGTATTTAGACGATGCAGAAGGGTGCAACTACACCGCTCACGAAGTGTTAACCTTTAATTGGGACCAAGAAGTTAGGTTTATTCCAGTGTTCTCTAAGTCTATTTCTTTAATAGAAATTAAGGATGTGGACGGCAATATTATTCACTCGGTGCACGTTAAATACGATACCGAAGTTGACGAAAATGGTGTGCTTAGAAAGGACGACGAACAAATTACTTTAAGCAAGTTTGGTTATTACTTTTTGGGTTACTACATTGAAGGCAGTGATGTTGCGTTTATTTTATATGATGGTACTAATTTAACTATTAATTACGCCGATTTAGGCAAGTATATTCAAGAAGTGAACGGCGTTAAAAAGTGGATAATAACTGAAAATATTACACTTAAAGCCAAGTTTGATGCAATTGAATATACAGCAACGGTGACCATTAATAACGAAAAATATAGAGATGGTGACATAACCATTAGTGTTGGCGAAATTAATTCTATTGGCAGTGGCAAGTATTTAGCAAGTGGGTTTACTATATCCGACTTTGTAAAGATTGGCGGGCTAAAAGCTAAAAGTAATGGCTTTATTGCTAAAGTTCAGATATCTAGTTATAATGTTGCTGGTGAATTTATTGACGATGTTGTTTCGTATATTGCGTATTGCACTCGTCACGGTATTCCAACTGGTGAAGACTACGACGGCAGGTTTGACCTAGACCTTGGCAAGTTTGGCTTTTTGGTTAGCGACTTTGTTAGCGAAGGTGCAGACTGGGCAAGTTTGAGTATAGAAATTACGCTTGAACCAATTAGGTATATTTTATCATTTGAAACAAAAGCGGTTAATAAAGATGGGAAGGTTATTAATTCGCTTGTTGGGCAAACGGTATACTATTATGTAACTAAAGATAATGCGTCTTTTGATAAACTTTCTAGTTGGCTACTTTGCGACGAAAAGGGCAACATATTGGACCCAGAAACCTATGCTTGGCAAAACCTAATGCTAGGCACGCTTGTGTTTAAAGAAAGCAGTTTGTATGGTATTTCGGGGCTAAAAATTGAAGACAATAACGGCAAGGTTTATTCGTTTAAAAAGTGGATGGACTTACAACAAAATGTGGAAGTTTCAAGTGCGTTAGACGTTACTTATGGCTTTAGTTTTGTGAGTGTGTTCTCGGATGTTCCTGATATTACAATTAACTATTATAGTTATTTTGATGTGACCAAAGAGTACGCTAAAATCTCTACAAGTGGGTACTTTTGGAGCCTAAATGAAGACACTGGCGAATATTTTGTGGACCCAATTAAACTTGCTAATATGTATGAAATTTACCTAATTTCGGGTAAACTTTATTACATTTCGGGATGGTCTAGTGCAGTTATGACGTCTATTTATGATAGTGTGGATGCAAGTAACCTATTTGCGTTAATGCAAGAGTATTCGGTAGATTACTCTACTGGCAACATAGAAATTAACTTTTATGCGGTGTATAGTTTGTTTAAATTTGAAGCTGTGGACAATGTGGACAGTGTGGTAATTGACGTGAGTTTGCCAAACGACGTTAATGGCAATGGCTATGATTCTCGTGATGTTAGGTTTGTTGTGGTTGACGAAAACGACTACAATAGTTATGAGTCTAGTGGCTACAGTGATGCAGATATTATAGCAAAAATTTTAAGCACGATGGATTTAATAGACTCGGCTACTGTGGCTAGGGGTAACACCTATAATAAGTCGCTTTCCGTTCCAACTGGCAAAAAATTATTTGCAGTTATTCAAAGAAAAGTGGACGGAGTGAACATAAATGCTTTCTATATAGCAATAGTGATATCTATTTAAGTTTAGTGTTTAATTTGACTAAAGTTCGGCAAGCGTAAGTAAAATAAACTACAAAAGCCGAAAGAACCACCTTTAGTTAAATTAAACTTAGACTTAGTTGGTTTACTATATGCAATTAAATTTTATGGCAAGAATATTTTATAGGAAGGGCAGTTATTAAAGAATTAAAAAGCAAAACAATCTAAATTATAAAAAAGGAGAAAAGATGAAAAAACTAAAGCGTGTTCTAGTGGTGCTGGTGCTTTTAATTGGTTGCTCGATGTGGTTTGTTTCGTGTTCGTGTTCTAAAAAACCGACCGACCAAGAAAACCCAACCACTCCAGACGATAACCAGTCTAATAACACCGCCATAACTTATGTGGTTAGTGTGTCGTGCGGGGCTGGCGGGGTGTATAGTTCTAGCACTGGAAGTGACACTCATAGGCAATATACAGCACCTGTGTATACTTTTACGCCAAATGTTGGGTTTGCGGTAGACACGATTACGCTAGACGGTGCCGTTGCTTTTACGCACGAAGCAAAGGGGTATAATAACGACCCAGTGGAAATTACGCTATCTAGAATTGACGCTAATCACGCTTTGGTTGTCACTTTTCACCAAATGGACTTTTTTGTGGAAGTTGAAAACTTGGATGCGGGTTTTGCAGTGAGTGATGGCGGAACGGTGGTTAGCAGTGACGGAGCATATCAGCACAAGGGTGGCAGTTCGCCAGTGTATACCATAACTCCAAAACTTGGGTATTGTGTGTATTCACTTAAGGTGGATGGTAAGGCTGTGTTTAATTATGACGACGACCCAACTAAAGCCGTTAATGCGTTTACAATTTCGGATGAGTTTAGCGAGATTAACGCAGACCACTCGATTTTGGTTGAGTTTTATAAGCTTGTAGATGTGGAATCTAGCATAATTACTAAATATTATTATAGCGGGCTAACAAGTGAACCAACGCTTGAAACCGACATTGATTCGGTTAGTGCTAGGGTTATAAAATATGGCAATGTTGTGGCTTGCGGGGTGCCAGCACGGGTTGAACTTAGTGTTGGGGCGTACTTTAGGTTGTCTACAATCTCGGTTACCTTAGACGGCGAAAACTACACCGAAGAATTTAGTGCAACCGAAGACTACGTTGGTGACGGGTTTAGGTTTAATAGCAGTTTGATGGTTATTGAGTTTGACGCCATTACGGATAAAACCAACATTAAAACCTATTCTACGCCAGAATCGGTGGAAGTTTTGGTTTATGATTACGATAATAAGTCGTATAACCCAGTGCCTAGTGGCAAGACGCTGTATTCTTATTACATTTTGCCTAGTGGGCAAGAAACATATTATTGGTATTATTCAACTAGTGGTAGCCATTACGACGAAAGCAACACCTATTTGCTTGCAACTATAACCAGTTCCACTATTGATGAAAATACAATTTATCATATCTTGCTAGACCGTGATATGATTTCTAACGGCGGGAATATTATTCTAATCTTTTCTAAAACCAACTTAAAAGCATAGGAGAAACGTATGGCAGAGAATACAAAAGATTCTAAAGGGTCTTCGGGGACATCTAGTTATACCGATTATTTAAGAGAAAGGTTAAACAAAGCGGCGCAAGAGCGTAAGTCGGGGCAATCTAAGCAGGTAACTTCGGCTGGTGGCGAGAAGTCTAGCGTTAAAGTAACCGAAAGCAAAACAACAAGTTCTATTCCAGAGGACTTGGGCGTTTCAGCTGACGAAAAAAGGCGTAAGGAAATTGAAGAACGCTTGTATGGCAGTAAGTCTAAGAAAAAAGACAAAGGTTCAAAAGATAAAAAGAAGCCAGAAGCCGAAAAGGTTGCTGAAGAAACGCAAGCGGGGGATGTGAAATCTGCTAGTTGGACCGAAACCATAAAAAATGACAACCGCAGTGCAAGGCGTGTAAAAGAAGAAGTTGAAGTTGGCGATAAAAAGAAGAAAGAAGGTACCGTTTTAAAGACGCTCGGAATTATCTTTTTATCTATAGTTGTGGCACTTGGGCTTGTTGTTGGGGGCTATGCCAGTGTTATTCAACTTTCGTATAGCAGAATTGAAGATATGCGATATTTGCAAGTGGAAGCAAAACGCCCAGAACGATTTGCCATTGGTATGGACTATACAATCACCACGTTTGATGTTGGCTTTGGGGCGTTCAGCCAAAGTTATAGTTACTTTTTGGAGTCTAGCACGTCGATGGGTGGCGTTACTAACAAAGGTAAATCTGCTAGAGCGTTCAACGAAAACGACGTAATTAACAACATTAACGAGAGTATGAACTTTGTTAAAAGCAAGGCGGAAGCCGATATGTATTTATTCCAAAATGTAGACCAAGACAGCACCAGAAGTTACCACGTGGACGAAGTTAGTCTTATTAAGTCGGCTATTGGAAGTTATTCGAGCGTGTATGCGTCTAATGCTCATTCTAAATATTTGATGTATCCGCTAAATCAGCCAGTAGGCAAGGTGAATAGTGGAATTTTGACGCTTTCTAAAATGAATATAGATTATTCGGTTAGGCGTACGTTGCCAGTTAGCACCAAGGGTAACGCCAGGTTTTATGATATGGATAAGTGTATGATTGTAACCAAAATGCCAGTGTATGGCACCAACAAATATGTGGTGGTTATAAATGTGCAACTTAGTTCGTATACCGACCCTGCTATAAGAGAAGCCCAACTTCAAACCATTTTGGAGTATATGACCTACGAATACAAAACAAACGGCAACTTTGTGATTGTCGGCGGAAATTTTGGCGTGAGTCTTGCGGGCGATTATGGTGTGTTTAACAATGATACAAGAAAGGCTAGTTGGGTGGCTAATTTGCCAGATAGTGTGAGTGCGGACGTTTTGAGTGCGTCTGGGTTTAAACTTAATTACGATATTTCTACCACAAATGGCACAAGGCGTGACGCTAGTATGAAGTACTCAGAAGGCATTAACCTAGAGGCGGTGACCGACGGGTTTATCACCAGCGAAAACGTGAGTGTGACTGTGTGCGAAACTATCGACGGCGACTTTAAAAACAGTAATCACAACCCTGTAAGAATGAAATTTTCGTTAATAGGAGCGTAATATGAAAACAGATTATGTTGTTAGTGGCAGTTTAAATAGACCGATTAGGTTTAGTGAATATAAAGCAGACAACGAAATTTGCAAACTAATAATTATTCACGGTATGCAAGAACATTCGGGCAGGTACGAAGAAACCGCGAAAAGTTTTAACGACAAAAATATCAGCGTGATTACTTTCGACCTTAGGGGGCACGGGAGTAATCAGCCAGTGCGAGCGGGCTACGACGACGGCGACATTTATTTGAACATTGTGGCAGACTGCAAGGCGATTATCGCTAAAGTGGTTGAAATGGCGGGCGACAAAAAGGTTTTTGTGCTTGGTCATTCGTTTGGTAGTTTTGTTACGCAACGCTTAATTAAAGACCGTGTTAAGGGCGTTGCGGGGTATGTTTTGTCGGGTTCTACCAAGTTTTGTGGTGTGGTGCCAGCGTTTGGGCGTGTTGTGGCTAGGCTTCAGAAGATTTTTAAAGGTGGAAAGTCGGACGCAAAACTTATTGAAAAGTTGAGTTTTGGCGCATACAGTAAGGGTTTTGAAGACGGAAATTGGCTAACACGAGATAACGATGTTTGGGAAAAATATCAAGCCGACCCACTTTGCGGGCAAGTTTTTCCTGTTTCGTTTTATTATTCTATGTTTAAAAATGTGCCTAAAAATTACTCAAGACTAAAAAATAAGGTGGGGTACTGCCCAAATATTTTGGTTTTAAGTGGAACCAAGGACCCAGTTGGCGGGTACACCAATGGCGTGAAAAAACTATACAATGTGTACGCTAGTGCTGGGTTTAACGCAAATATTAAACTTTTTGACGACTGCAGGCACGAGTGCTTAAACGAACTAAATAAAGCCGAAGTTATCGGCACCATTGTGGAATATATTAGGTCGCTGGTGTAAAAATATTATAAAAAGGGTGAGAGGTCTCACTCTTTTTTTAATGCAAAAATAATGGGGTTTCAGGCAAAATGCAGGCTAGTTTAATTGAAAAATGTGCAGTGTTTGTGGTATAATAATTGTTAGAGAGCGTCTGACGGGAAGGTTTGGCGTGAAAAATTTGATGGAGTGAATTATGGATATAGTATATTGCATAGATAAACTTTTTGGCGATGGATTTGTGCCAGAAAGCAAGCGTGAGAAGGAACTTATTCAAAATCTTAAGGACGAAGGTTTTGTTAGATTTAATAAAGACGCTAATAATTTTAGGGTGGCAGATAGAGTTAGTAAACTAGAAGACGCAGATTTCGTCACCTTAAAAAAGGAACCTATGGTTTTTAGTGTTAGTCTGGTTTGCAAGGCAGATAATTTTGTGCCTAGTTTGGCGGTTGAATGTAAGCCTAAGGCAATATTTTTAGAATACTTGGGCGATAAGAGTTTAACTGATGCTATAAGTGTTGCTGGCAAGTTGCCAATCGGCAAGGAATATAGTTTAACTGTGCTTGGTTACGGCAAAAACGAAAATAACGAAGGGGATAAGGTGTTGCTTGAAGACGGCGCCGAAGTGTTTGCAAGAAACGCAAAGTTTCCTTATGGGTTTATGCCAATTTCTGTTAGCAAGACTGGCAAAACTAAGGATACGAAAAATCTTGAATTTATTGGGGTAAGACCAGCAAAACTTAGATTTAAACTTGGTTTGACTACAAGTATTGGCACCATTTACGACCTAGCCGAAATTGAAAACGGCACAAAGACCATTAAAATAGATAAAGCGGAAAAATAACACAGCAGACTTAACGTCTGCTATGTTATCAAAGTGGGAAGTGGAAAGTGTGCGTTTCGCCGATAGGCGAAACAGCAGGTTGCATCACTGCGTTCGCAACCAAAGTGGAAATAATGACAAAAGACTTACTGAAAAATCAGTAAGCCTTTTAAATTTTTATTAAAGTATTCACATTGGTTTCATTATAAATAATTTAATTACTTGTTTTATTAGAACTAGTGTATCTTTTAGTTGTGGGATTTACCAAGTTAACACTTGCAATTATTATCAATTACTCAATTGGTATGTTTATAGTCTTAGTTGTTGATTGTAATATTTTTTTCAGTTCTAAACAGTCAAACTTAAGGCTGTCGTACATAGATTTTTGTATATACTCAGTTTCATAAAGTAAGTCTAACCAATAAATTGTTTCATTGCATTCTTTAAGTGATATATATACTTTATTTACAAAATCTTTTTTTGTTGGCGAACATTCACTTTCAGCCAAGTTTGCACCAATACTAGTTCCGCTACGCAATATTTGATTGCTTAATATTCTTTCATTTTTCGTTTCATTCAAATATTTGCATAGGTTGACAATTCTGATGGCAAATTTTTTACTTTTTACGATAGCTATATTAGTTTTCATAAGTTTTCCTAAATTAAATTATTAAATATTTTAACGCACTTTGTTGTTGGCGTTTAATTTTTGTTTAGTATTGCGGAGATACTATTCCTTTACATGTCAAGTTTAAACAAAATTGAGTTGGCGTCACTTTTAATAAAGACAATATTTCCACTTTGTTTTGACCGCAGGACAAAACCGTTGTCTGACATATGTCAGACACGCACTTTCCACTTTCTACTTTGTTTCGCCAGACGGCGAAACGCTAGACTTTCCACTTTTTGCTGTTGAGTTTGATTATTAAGATTAAGAGTAATAGAAGGATGTTGGTGCCGACCAAGATTAGTCCTAAAATTTGAAGGGTAGATAAGCCGTCTGGCGAAACGTCGGCACTGGCAATGTAGCCTGTGTAAACGATGCCCTTTTCGTCTTGGTATTCGCACGCTAAAAATTCTTTTTTGCTTGAATATTCTTCGGTTAGGGTTATTCGAGATTTTTTAGATAGTTTAATAATTTCGGTTTCGCCCGTTTCTTCTTCGTATAGCACGGTTTCACGTTTTGTTTTTGCGTTGGTTTCTTTGGTAAGTTCTACAGCAAGGCGGTTAGATTGCAACAATTTTGCCTTCACGAAGCCGTAGGTGTCGTTAATTTTAACAAGGTAGAATGAGTCGCCCATTGTGTTGTATATAATTGTGGTGTTTAAAACGGTGACGTTGCCAGTTGGCTGAATGGTGAAAATATTGAGGTTCGTATTGTCGATGGTTAGGCTTGGGTAGGTGTATACTGGAGCGTTACGTGTGGCGGTGTAGGTCGATTCGGTGTTGCCGACGTCCAAAATTTCAAAATTGTCGGTTTTGCTTACATAGAAAAATACGTTTTGAGTGGCGGTTGGAACCAAGCAATAGTAGTGAGTTTCGGTTTCGCCAACGGCGGTTAGGTAGTTGTTCTCAGGCAAAATTTGCGTTGGGTTTGGGCTGTATGGCTCATACAACAAGTTTAGGGCGGTGTTAGACTTCAAGTGTTTGAAATTTGGAGTGGTGTAAGCTGTAACGACCGTCTTTTTATTGATGTTTAGGTCCTCGGTTTGGTTTGTGGTTACGTTAATTCGCTTAATTTTGTGAATGTTTGGGTAGGTGGCGTACAAATAGTCGCCGTCTTCAGCCACGCTATATGAGTCGTTAGATAGGCTTATGGTGGTGGCGTCGTTTAGGTTTGTTGCTGTGGTTTTTGTTAGCACGTAATTTGGAGTAAGCCCAGTAATTGTATCAGCTAGAATATATGGAACGGTGGAAGCCTTGGTGGTGACGTCAATTTTGTAGACCTTGTTTGGCGAAGCGATGAACACGAAGCCGTTATTAAAGGTGATGTAGTTGGCGGTGGTTTCGTCTTTATAATGCTCAATGTAGTTGCGATCGATGGTGTTTTCGACGGTAAGTGGGTTGGTGGTGTTTAGATTGAAAATGTCGATGCTTAGGTTGTCGTTACGAAGCACGAACAAGTTATTGTTCTTCACAAAAAAGTCTTGAATGGCATTGGTTGGATAAGCAGACGGAAACTCTAGGGCGGTTTCGGTTAGTGTGTCGGTGAGTTTCACGATGGTTTTATTGGTGGTTTCTGAGCCAGTTAAAATAAATAGTTCGGTGCCGTCAGATTTAACCGAAATTAGGTCAGCGAACGACTTTTGGGCTAAAATTGATGCTCCAGCGTCCGCATTTGCAGGAGTGGAGTCAAAAATTTTGATTTGGTCGCCGTCTAGAACTGTAATTTTTCCGTTTAGTATTGCAATATTTGTTGGGGTTATGATGTTTACATTTGGCGTTTCTGCGTGCACCGATTTAAACAACAATGCGGTTGGGGTTATGAACGCAAAAACAACAAAAATAATAGTTAAAAGACCGTAAAATTTGTGTTTATTCATATGTATGTTACCTTCATTTATAAATTAATTACTGAGTGAAAATTGTGGCAGAATAGGGCGGTTTTCCCGTGGATTTTTCTATTCTTTACTTATTTTAGTATAACAAATTTTGTTTTTAAAAGCAAACGATTTAACCCCGCTTGGTGTGGGTAACTGAGTGTTGTTTGGCTGGTTAATTTGTTGCGTAAATTTACCTAAAGTCACCCGCCACTATGCCCCTATTGAAAAAAAGTGGTAAAAGTGTCAAAAATTTTCATTTGCGGGATAGGAAGTTTAGTTGGTGGCGGGGAATGGGCGTGGTGGTAAACCAATAAATGCGGATGGTTGGAATGGTGGGTAAATCTTGCTGTAAGTAATGGGCGTGCGTGAAAGTAGTAAACAATAATGCCATGTAATTTATGGTGGGTTATGGGTGCCTGCAATACAATTGAAAGTTGATGTGTTTAGTGGGGCTTGTTAGCGAGTAAATAATGTAAAAATTAGAGCAAATGAAAAAAAGTGGTAAAAGTGTCAAAAATTTTCAATGGCAAAAAATTTATATTGAATTATAAAATACAAATAAAAAAGAAGATACGGGTAAGGTATCTTCTTTTTTGGTTTTAATATAAGTATTTGTTTGATTATTCTGTGGACTCTTTGGTTGACACTATTCTTCGATTTCTTTGGTTGGTGGAAGGGCGTGGGAGCGGGTGGTGATAAGTTAATAAGGGTTGGAGTAAAGAAAAAAGAAGATACCATTTAGTATCTTCTTTTTAAATAAATTTGTTTATTATTCTTCAAATTCTTTAGTTACTGGTAAGGTGTGGGAAGCGGATTGAGTGTTTGTAGCGGTGAATACGGAGTCGACTCGAGCAGAAACTGTGGTTGTAACATCTGCCAATTCTTTACGAGTAAATTTTTCTGTTTTTACATAATTTAAAAATTCATCTACTTCGACGTAACCAACAACCTTTGCTTCTATTTGTGTAGAAAATGAGTAAGAATTGTTGTCTTTATCGTAACCGAAACCATATAATTTGTATCTTGCTCTTAGTAAACCGTCGGTATCTTTATATGCGTATCGAACCGCATAATTTAGTTGTACATCAACAAAGTTAGGGTCTATAATTTTTGCAAGATTTGCACTGGTCGTTGTGTCTAACTTTTCAAGGTTTTGAAGTTCGCTCATGCTAGCAGAAACGATGTTGCTTTGATTTTTCATAGCTTTTACAACTGCGTCTACCCATTCTGAGTATGATTTGTAATATTTAGGAACACCTAATATTACCCAATCATTGAAATTTGCACTGTATGCAAATTTTACATTTTGTGTTGTATTCTCATCTATTTTATATTGAGCGTAGATAACAAAGTCTACGTTGGTTTCGCCTGGGAGTCTGGTTGCACCTAGTCTTTCAACGAATAAAATTTCAGGTGTTGTCTTTTTGATTTTTTCTATAAGTTGTTTTTGTTCTAGGGTTGAACCGT
>ENA-ORNF01002609-ORNF01002609.1-human-gut-metagenome-genome-assembly--contig:-NODE-2609-length-13167-cov-6.668777_pt1 | contig 13167 bp, 10 predicted proteins | sample MGYA00242110_ERZ509012 | MGnify/ENA primary metagenome ERZ509012 (study PRJEB26280, sample SAMEA2338714) | human gut metagenome | biome: human gut; feature: human-associated habitat; material: faeces... | reverse complement strand
ATAAATTTACAGATCTGGAAAAGAAGACATTTTTGAAGAGCTTCCTGTCTGATGTGTTTATCTATGAGGAAGAGCAAAAGGATGGCAGAATATTAAAAGGTCTCCGGTTTAAATTTCCGATATATATGAATGGCAGAAATGTATTGGGGGTGGATTGGGACAACGAAAGGACAGATGAGACAATAGTTGCACTACATCGGACCGATATGTAAAAATCTTTGACTTGAAGCAAAAAGGTGGAATAAAACGACCGAAGTAAAAGACGATGAAAAAAGAGGAACCGCTGTTAATGCAGCCGTTCCTCTTTTTTCATTGGAAGTGTAAAAATAAACTCAGTGCCGACACCCTCGGTACTGATGCAGTTGATGTTCTGGCCGTGGGCGGCGATAATCTCTTTTACGATAGAAAGACCAAGTCCGGTGCCCTTTTTGTCCTTGCCACGGGAGAGGTCGCTTTTGTAGAAACGTTCCCAGATGCGCTTAATACTTTCTTTGGGGATTCCGATACCGGTGTCCTTGACCGAAACAAACACCTTATCATTTTTCTCGGTGGTCTCAATGGTAATGGCGGAATCGTGGTGGCTGAACTTGATAGCGTTGTCAATCAGGTTATAGAGCACCTGCTGGATTTTACTCATATCGGCAGTCACATATAGTTCCTCGCCGCTTAAAATCAGGTTAAAGGAAATCCGTTTTTCTGTGCAGACACCTTCAAAGGTCTGAACGGTCATGCGGATGGTGTGGTTGATGTCAAAATCGCTGATGTCAAGCATGATGCCGTGGGAGCCGTACTTGTTCAGCTCGAGAAGGCTCTGTGTCAGCTTATTTAAGCGTTCCGTTTCAAATAAAATAATCTTTAAATATTTTTCCTGCATCTCCGGTGGAATCGTCCCGTCTAACATTGCCTCGATATAGCCCTTGATGGAGGTCAGCGGGGAGCGGAAATCGTGCGAAACATTTGAGATAAATTTCCGTTGGTCCTCCTCTAATGAGTTTAACTCGTTTGCCATATAATTCAGGGAAGCGGCAAGGTAGCCAATCTCATCGTTGGAATGGACATCAATCTTGGCGTCAAAATTTCCGGCTGCGTAGGCATCCGCACCCTTGGTAATTTTTCGGATGGGAATATATACTACATATGTAAATAAAATTAACACAATAAACGCAGCGACAAAAAGCAGCGCCAGAGTTTCATAGGAAATCGCCGAAAGTCCATTTGCAAAGGAAACAATAGTGTTCTCCGGTTTGTGGATGATGACATATCCGCGTACCTTGTAATTCACGGTGATAGGGGAAAAGACGCTTAAGGTATTTGTGGAAAAACAGTTGTAGAAGGTTCCGACCTGGTAATAACGGTTCCCGAAATCCGTGATATTGAATCCTTCGATGGATTCCTGATTTTCCGCAAGTTCCGGTCTGGATGTATTGATAATGATGTTTCCGTGGGTATCCACAATCCAGATTTCACCGGAAAGATAGGTGCTTAGCGTCGTAAGCTGTGTTGTAAGCTCGGAAAGCTCCATGGTGCGGTTAAAATAATTGCCGGCATAGTTGGTGGAAATCAGTGCTGACTCCCGGTAAAGGCTGCTTGCTTCCCGCTTTTCCAGAAAATTAAATGTGACATGGTATGTAAATGTCACGATAATCAGGCAGCCAATGACACCGTACATCAGATATCCGGCAAGCAGTTTGGGGTAGAGTGTCCGTTTCATACTTCTCTGACCTCGAATTTATAGCCGATGCCCCACACGGTTGCAAGACTCCAGTTTGCACAGTCTTTGATTTTTTCACGGAGACGCTTCACATGAACGTCCACTGTCCGGGTGTCTCCGATGTATTCATAGCCCCAGATATGGTCTAAAAGCTGTTCTCTGGTAAATACCTGATTAGGCGAGGAAGCAAGAAAATATAACAGCTCCAGCTCCTTTGGCGGCATATCGACCGCCTGTCCGCGATACATGACAGAGTAGTTTGAGAGATTCACCACAAGTTCCGGGTATTTGACGCACTTTAACTCCGGCACCGGAACTTCCTCCCTGACCGGCTGATAACGGCGGAGAACTGCTTTTACACGAGCTACAAGCTCTTTGGAGTCAAAAGGTTTCATGATATAGTCGTCCGCACCGAGCTCAAGTCCTAATACTTTGTCAAAAATTTCACCTTTGGCAGAGAGCATGATAATCGGCACATTTGCCTTTGCACGCACCTCGCGGCAGACCTGATAGCCGTCCATTCCGGGAAGCATTAAGTCTAAGAGAATCAGATTGGGATGATACTGGTCGAATGCGATAAGGGCCTCTTCGCCATCATTTACAATCTTTGTATCAAAGCATTCCTTGGTCAGGTAGAGCGAAATAAGCTCTGCAATATTATTGTCATCGTCTACGATTAAAATTTTCTGTTTTGCTGCCATAGTTACCTCCATAGGATGCAAGTTAGTCTTTGAACTCTGCAATCGTCACGCCGGCATCGCCCTCGCCGAATTCACCAAGACGGTAGGATTTGACGTGTTTCTGCCGCTTTAAGTGCGCGTGGACGGCATTGCGGAGCGCTCCGGTACCTTTTCCGTGCACGATGCGGACGGAAGGAAGATGTGCAAGATAAGCATCGTCTAAATATTTGTCTAACAGGGCAATCGCCTCGTCCGTCGTTTTGCCGATAAGGTTGATTTCGGCGGAAACAGACATGGATTTGCTCATCTTGATTTTACCGGTGCCGGTTTTGTTAAATTTCTTGCCGGTTGGTACATCGTCATCTGCAAGAAGAATCAAATCTTTGATGTTTACGAGAGAACGTAAAATTCCCATCTGTACATACAAATCACCCCTGGCATTCGGCAGGGAATGTACGGTTCCGGTCAGGTTCATGCTGATGACCTTGACGCGGTCTCCGATGCGGAGATTTTTTGGTGCATTGTGGTTCGCCTCGGCTTTCTTCTGATCAGACATTTTCTTCTGGGCATCGGTCATCTTGCCACGAAGCTTTGCACGCTCTTTTTCCATCTGCGCGATAGGAGCGCCGGCTTCGCCGTATTTGTTAAAATTGCGGATGGTTTCATCTGCTAAATCTTTTGCTTCTTTTACGATATTGAAAGCCTGCTCGTTTGCCTCACGCAGAATCTTCTCGCGGCTTGCTTCAAGGCGCTCCTGCTTCTGTTCAAGCTGGTTTTTCAAGGATTCAATCTGCGCCTTGTACTGGTTGATTTCCAACTGTTCTTTTTCGATGGTAAGGCGGTTCTTCTCAAGGTCTGCAAGAAGGTCTTCAAAATTTTCATCATTTTTGCTGATGCGTCCCTTGGCGTCCGTGATGATTTCTACCGGAAGACCGAGCTTTTCGGAGATAGCAAACGCATTACTCTTGCCGGGGATTCCGATTAACAGGCGGTAGGTCGGACTTAAGGTCTCAACGTTGAATTCGCAGCACGCATTTTCCACACCCGGAGTCGAGAGGGCAAATACCTTTAATTCGCTGTAGTGGGTGGTTGCCATGACGCGCGCACCGTAAAGGTGGAGCTTTGTGAGGATGGAAATGGCAAGTGCAGCACCCTCGGTAGGGTCTGTTCCGGCACATAACTCATCGAAAAGCACCAATGAGCGGTCGTTGACTGCATCTAAAATACGAACGATATTTGTCATATGCGAAGAGAAGGTACTAAGCGACTGCTCGATACTCTGCTCATCGCCGATATCTGCAAAGACATCTTCAAAAATGGCAAGCTCCGAGCGCTCGGAAGCCGGAATATGAAGTCCTGCCTGCCCCATTAGCGTCAAAAGACCGACTGTCTTAAGGGAAACTGTCTTACCGCCGGTGTTTGGACCGGTCACGATTAACAGGTTAAAATCGTCGCCTAAGCGCACATCAATCGGCACAACTTTCTGTTTGTCTAAAAGAGGATGGCGGCCTTTCCGGATGTTAAGCCGTCCGTCCTCATTGAAAATCGGCGCAACACCGTTGTAGGTCTGGGCAAAAGCTGCCTTTGCAAAAATAAAATCGAGTTCGGCAAGAATCCGGTAGTCTGTGGCAAGCTCTGTAGCATACATTCCAACCTGATTGCTTAAGTTTGCCAGAATGACTTCGATTTCATCCTGCTCCTTTAAAAGAAGTTCTTTGTACTCGTTATTGAGGTTCACAACTGCCATCGGCTCGATAAAAAGTGTGGAACCGGTTGAGGACTGGTCGTGAATCATACCTGGAATCTGGGATTTTGCTTCCGCCTTTACCGGCAGACAGTAACGCCCGTCACGCATGGTAATCACAGCGTCCTGCAAGTAGCTGCGGGTCGTGGTATTGTTAATCATGGCGTTCATCTGCGCACGAATCTTGTCATTCATTCCGCGCATGGAACGGCGGATGGAGCGAAGAGCACTGCTGGCGTCATCTGCGATTTCTTCCTCGGAGAGGATGCAGCGGCGGATTTCGTCGCATAACGGTGTGAGCGGTTCAATCTGTGCGAACCGTTCGGTCAGGGAATCGGTGGTTTCCTCGTCTTTTTCGGAACGGGAAAATGCTTTTGCACGCTTTGCAGCCTCAAGCAGCGAGCAGATGGAGAGCAGCTCGATTGTATTGAGCGAGCCTCCGATATCAAGACGCTTTAAGGAACCATTTATATTCCGGACGCCGGAAAAAGAAAGCCGCCCACCTTTAAACAGACGGTTTAAGGCATCCTTTGTCTCAAGCTGTAAGCGATCAATTTCTGCTTTGTCACAGATGGGGTGGAGAGACAGTGCGTGCTCCTTTGCCTCGTCACAGCAGGCATACTCGGCAAGCTGTGCGATGATTTTATTGTATTCTAAGGTTTTTAATGCTTTTTCATTCATAATCGTAGTTTTTCCTATCTAAAATTCTGCTATAATGATTATAGACCATTAAAATAACCTATTGCAAGCATATCTGTTTCATTTTATAATAAAGGTCAGTCGGATTTTCAATTGACTTGTGCAGAGAGGAATAGAATCATGCAGGAGAAAGAGGAGAAGGACAATTTTTCTTTTATCAACGAAAAAAGAAAAGAGAAGCCGCTTAATAAAAAACGGTTTCTCATCTATGCAGGATTTACGGTGGCGATGGCAATCGTCTTTGGACTGGTTGCAAGCTTTGTGTTTGTGATGGCAAAGACGAAGTTTGAGGAAGCACTAAATCCAAAGCAGGATCCGGTTATTACAATCCCAAAGGATGCGATTGAGGAAACAGAAGAGACGGAGGACACCGGGGAAACAGAAGAAAGCTCGCAGAAACAGGAGGAAACGGAAGAACCGGAGACGGAAACGCAGATGGCGGATACCGAGATTATCCATATTCCGCAGGAATTAGAGCCGGCGGATTTCCAGAAACTCCAGAATAAGATTTATGCAGTGGGAAAGGAAGCAAACCGCTTTGTTGTCACGGTTACGGGAGTAAAAAGTGACACGGACTGGTTTAATAATTCCTATGAGAGCAAGGGACAGGCTTCCGGAATTATTATTGCAAATAATGGTGAAGAGCTGTTGATTCTGACGGAACGGAAGGTCATTTCGGATGCGCAGGAGATTTATGTGACATTTATCAATGACACTTCGGTGAATGCTGAGATTAAAAAGTATGATGGGGATACCGGAATTACAGTGCTTTCTGTACCGCTTAGTGAGGTGGATGAGGGAACATTGAATGCAATTTCCATTGCGAAACTCGGAAATTCTCTGGCAACTTCCCAGGGTACGATTGCGATTGCAGTCGGAAGTCCGCTCGGAAGCATTTATTCAATCCTGATGGGAAATATCACGTCAACGACGAATATCATTTCAACGACGGATGCAAACTATACAATTTTTACGACAGATATTGGAGGAAGCAGCGCAGGAAGCGGTGTGCTCATCAATCTGGACGGAGATGTTATCGGGCTTGTCATGCAGGATTACAGCAGTGCAGGCGATGTAAATACGCTCACTGCGATTTCCATTTCTGAATTAAAGCCGATGATAGAGATGCTTTCCAATGGAAAGGACATTCCGTATATCGGACTGGAACTGACCACGGTGACAAATGATATTGCGCGGGAATATGAGATTCCCAAAGGTGCATATATTAAGAATGTAAGGATGGATTCACCGGGAATGGCAGCCGGGCTGCAAAAAGGGGATATTATTACTGCAATTGACGGGGAAACCATCTACACGGTGGACGGCTACGAGACGAAGCTGTTGTCGAAGACACCGGGAGATAAGGCAGAGATTGTGGTACAGAGACAGGGAAGCGAGGGTTATACGGAAATCACCTGCACGGTAGAAGTAAGCGTCTACCAATAGAGAAAGAAATGTGTTTTAAAAACTGGAACATTAGAAAGAGGAGCATATGAAATATATCGAAAGTCTTCGCGAAGGCGAGAGAATCAATGAAATTTATCTTTGTAAGGGAAAACAGTCTGCACTGACAAAGGCTGGAAAACCGTATGACAACCTGATTTTGCAGGATAAGACAGGAACACTTGATGCAAAAATCTGGGAGCCGGGCTCTGTGGGAATCGATGAGTTCGAGGCACTTGATTACATAGCTGTCATGGGAGATATCACAAGCTTTCAAGGCAACTTACAGCTCAATGTAAAGCGTGTACGAAAGGTACAGGAAGGCGAATACGACCCGAAGGACTATCTTCCAATCAGCGATAAAGATATTGATGAGATGTACAATGAGTTAAAAACATTGATTACATCTATAGGAAATTCGTATTTAAAACAGCTTTTAGCAAGCTTTTTCTTAGAGGATGCTGATTTTGAGAAACGGTTTAAGTTCCACTCCGCAGCAAAGTCTGTGCATCACGGATTTGTGGGGGGGTTACTTGAGCATACGCTTGGTGTGGCAAAAAACTGTGATTATTTCGCAAAAACCTATCCGATTTTAAACAGAGACCTTCTGCTTAGCGCAGCGATTTTCCACGATATCGGAAAACTTGAGGAACTGTCGACTTTTCCGGAAAATGATTATACGGACGAGGGTCAGCTTCTTGGTCACATCATGATTGGAGCAGAGATGGTAGGGGAGCGCATCCGCACGATTCCGGGCTTTCCGAAGGGGCTTGCAAATGAGTTAAAGCACTGCATTCTGGCACATCACGGAGAGTTAGAATACGGTTCACCGAAAAAACCGGCGTTAGCAGAGGCATTAGCACTCAGCTTCGCAGACAACATTGATGCGAAGATGGAGACGGTGCGTGAGATTTTTGCATCCGTTCCGGAGAACAATCTTGAGTGGCAGGGTTACAACCGTTTGTTAGAGAGCAACATCCGCAGAGCGGGAAGACAACAGTAAAAGGAATTGATATGAATAAGAACGATGTGATTACTTTGGAAATCGAAGACATGGGCGTCGATGGAGAGGGCATCGGTAAGTATGAGGGCATGACTTTCTTTGTAAAGGATGCCCTCATTGGCGATTCCATCCGGGCACGCATTATAAAGCTGAAAAAAAATTATGGGTTTGCCAGACTTGAGAAAATTCTCCGCCCCTCTGACTGCCGTGTGGAGCCGAAGTGTGCGCTGCACCGCCGTTGCGGTGGCTGTCAGATTCAGGCGATGGATTATGCGGCACAGCTTTCTTTTAAGAAAAAGAAGGTACGTGGGAATTTAATCCGCATCGGCGGTTTTTCGGCGGAGCAGATTGATGCAGTAGAAGAGCCGATTGTCGGGATGGAAGAGCCTTACCGCTACCGCAACAAGGCGCAGTTCCCGGTGGGAACGGACAAAAACGGCGAGATTATCGCCGGCTTTTACGCGGCGCGCACACACAGCATTATCCCGGTGGAGGACTGTATGCTCGGTGTACCACAGAACCGCCCCATTTTAGAGGCAGTTTTGACTTATATGAGGGAAAATCATGTGGCACCTTACGAGGAAGCGACCGGTAAGGGGCTTGTGCGTCATGTGTTAATCCGTTACGGTTTTTCGACCGGAGAGTTGATGGTATGCCTTGTGATAAACGGGGACAAGCTTCCGGCAGAGGACCGTCTGATTGAAAAATTACAGAAAATGGATGGAATGACAAGCATTTCCATCAACAAAAATAAAGAGAAGACAAACGTTATTCTTGGAAAAGAGACCATCTGTATCTGGGGACAGCCTTATATTACCGACCATATTCATCTGCGCAACTGCAAAAACGGCGATTTTGCGCCTGTCGGCACGTCGGTTGCCTATCATATCTCCCCGCAGTCTTTTTATCAGGTAAATCCGGTACAGACCGAAAAACTCTACAGCCTTGCGCTTGATTATGCCGGCCTGACCGGAAAAGAGACCGTGTGGGACCTCTACTGCGGTATCGGAACGATTTCACTTTTTCTCGCAGGTGCAGCCAAAAAGGTTTACGGTGTGGAGATTGTGCCGCAGGCGATTGAGGATGCAAAAAATAATGCACGCTTAAATCATATTGCAAATGCAGAATTCTTCGTGGGAAAAGCCGAGGAGGTACTGCCGGCTTTTTATGAGCAGGAGAGTCAGAAATGCTGCGAGAGCAGCGAAAACGCTGCCCAAGAAGCAGGCACACAGTCTGACGCTGCGACTGGCGCAGATATGCTGCACCCGGACGTTATCGTCGTCGACCCGCCAAGGAAGGGCTGTGACGAGAAGTGCCTTGAGACGATGCTTAAGATGCGCCCGGAGCGTATTGTCTATGTAAGCTGCGATTCTGCGACGTTGGCGAGAGATTTGCGCGTGTTGTGTGACGGAGGGTATGAACTGAAGAAGGTCCGGGCGGTTGACCAGTTCGGGCATACGACACACGTGGAAACTGTAACTTTGTTGTCCCGAAAGGCTCCAGATGCCGAAATTAAGGTAAGATTAGATATGTCGGAATTAGAATAAGACGGTTTTCATCATTGCACACAGAATGAGAATGGTTGACGGTGTGGACAAAATCGTGGTATTAAAGGACGGAGTTGTAGCAGAGTCCGGTACGCCGGAAGAATTGAAGGAACAGAACGGAATTTATAAGCATATGGTAGAGGTACAGCTTGAAACAGAGCAGTGGAAATACCGGTAAATGGGCAAAGCGTTTTTGGTCTATCTCAAATGGCAAAATTGTGGTACACTATGGAGTAGAAAGAGCATCCGTTTCACCTGTTTTTAAGGAGGGATAAACATATGGTTATAACAATTGCGAGAGAGTGTGGATGTGAAGGAGACGAGGTCGGAAGAAAATTATCCGGGCAGTATGGAATTCCCTGCTACAGCAAGAAAGAACTGGTTGAGCTGGCAAAAGAGAAAAATATCTACGAGAAATATCCGTTTTATTTTGGAGAGCGTCCGATTGACGATATGATGAGCTCCATTGCGGGAGATGTTCAGGATAAAGTGCGGGAGACACCACATAAAGCGTTGGCTGCATTAGTGGGAGAACAGTCCTGCATCGTGGTGGGACGTGCCTCAGATTATGCGTATAAAGACAATCCGGATGCCGTGCGGATTTTCCTGTGTGGTGATAAGAAAAAGAGGATTGCAAAAATAGCAAAAAAACACAAAGTTACGGAATTGAAAGCAAAAATGATTGTGGATGATACGGACCGCCGCAGAAAGCAGTATCATAATTATTATTCTGGGGAAACATGGGGCTTAGCGGACAACTATGACTTGTGTCTTGATGAGTGCCGGCTTGGAATTGATGGCGTGGCAGCGGTTGTGGCGGCGTACCTGAAGTGCTGTGGCATGGAAGGGTAAGAATATAATTTGTGCCAATAATGAAGCATATCAGGAAGTAAGGAGACATGCAGACATGAGAATCTTAATCGTAAGACATGGAGACCCCAATTATGAGCTGGATACACTGACGGAAACAGGCTGGAAAGAGGCAGAACTGGTGGCAGAAAAGTTGTCAGGGTTTGATATCAAAGCGTTCTATGTGTCTCCGCTTGGACGGGCACAGGATACAGCAAGCTGTACGCTTAAAAAGATGCACCGTACCGCAGAGACCTGTGAGTGGATGCGGGAATTTCAGGGCAGTATCAACAGACCGGATGTGACAGACCATAAGTCTATCTGCTGGGACTGGCTGCCGCAGGACATGGAAAAAGACGCGCGGTTTTATGACAAAGATGGCTGGCTTGACACGAAGGCGATGACAGAAGGCGGCATCCGGGCAGAATACGAGTGGGTCTGCACGGAAATGGACCGGCTGTTAGAGAAGCATGGGTACCAGAGAGAAAATCTGCACTACCGCGCATTGGAACCAAACAATGATACGATTGTACTGTTCTGCCATTTTGGCGTGGAATGTGTGATTTTAAGCCATCTTCTGAATGTATCGCCGATGATTTTATGGCATGGCTTCTGTGCGGCGCCGACTTCGGTGACAAGCGTGTATACCGAGGAGAGACGGGAAGGAATCGCAAGTTTCCGGGTAAGCGAATTTGGCAGTACCGAGCATTTGTATGTGGCGGGAGAAAAGCCGTCCTTTTCGGCGAGATTCTGCGAATGCTATGCAAATGAGGAAGAAAGACACGATTAGAAACCGGGTTCTATCTACCATTTTTTCATAGTCTGCTAAAATAAAAAACACAGGTTTAAAAAATCAGACGTATGAAAGGAAGAAAGACTATGGGAAAATCAGAAGTATATTTTACATCATTTAAGGCAACAGGAAATGGAAATCTTGCATTTTTACGAATGAAATATCGGACGGTGCATGGGGATGTGTGGCATACAGTGCCATCACTTCGCTTTACGAGTCGGATATGGCGCAGGCATTTGAATATTATCTGAACCCGGATTTTAATTATAATACATCGTTTCAGGCACAGCTTGCCGAGTATTTATCCGCCGAATATATGGAGTACATCAACGACCAGAATCTTTCGGTGGAGGAAAGTGCGGTCGGATTTGATTTAAATGGAGATGGAGATTACGATGATACGATAGCGCTTACCATTGAATATGATTTGGAAAAATATCCGGAAACCAACGGCTATTATGGAACGTATCTGGATTTGTATCTGGCAGAATTTACCGAGAACCTCCAGTGGTATCTGGACAACCTCGATTACGCAGACGGCTGGACCTGGTTTGCGGAGGACGGACAGCAGCCTGACACGGTGTCAGAAATGTTTGGCGAGGATATCCGCAACGGAGGACCGGACGCAGATTCCTCTGCGGCGGCAGGAAACAATGTGGATTCTTCAAAATATAACCCACTGGAATACATTGGGGCAGACGATACGGATGACCCGGTATGGACAAGAGTTGTCATGGGAGCGGCAGAGGGCGATCAGTCCATGTTTGCATCGTTAAATCTGGAAATCGCATGGCTTTCGGCAGGTGTGGACTGTGAAATCGAATGGCAGTGGGATGGCGGTCACGTTCCGTCTGAAATTTTCGGAGAGTCACTGGCACTGACGGTCGATGAAAATACGGCACCTATGTGAGCAGTGTCGAGACGACAAAGGAAGCTGCCACCGTTCAGACCGTAAACGGAACGGCAGAGCAGACAACCGGAACGGACATCAGCAGCTGGGTGGACGATTCGGATTCCGATGCAAGACACTGGGACAAATTTTTGCTGAATATCTTCGAGAACGAGGAATATGCCGGGGTATTGTCGGGACTTTTTAATCAAAATTAAACATATACGGAAGGTTTGCGGGAAAACGCAGACCTTCCTTTTTTATGGGCGAAAAAGAGGTTGCAAATATGCCGGATTGGGGGGATAATGGGGGCAGATTCATACACATCAGAGGTGAACGAAGGACAGGGAGGAAAGAGACAACATGGCAAAAGAATTATTAGCAAGAAAAGACGTACCTGTGGAACAGACATGGGATTTATCTTTAATTTATCCGAATGAAGAGGCAATGTATGCAGATGCAGAAAAGATGAAGGAGCTTAGCAGACACATTGCAGAAACATACAAAGGACATTTAGATACACCGGAGAATATTGTAAACTGCCTGAAAGACTATGAGGAGTTACAGAAGATTGAAATACTGGTACTTCACTATACCGATCTGGCAGCATCGGTGGATTACTATGACAACTATATCCAGGAGCGCAACGGAAAGATGGGACGCCTTCTTTCCGAAATATCCAGCGAATTAAGTTTTATTGAAAGTGAAATCACACAGCAGGATGAGGCAGTGCTTGAGGCAGCAGTCGAAAAGGCAGAGGGCAGCAAACTTTACTTAAAAGATATTTTAAGAGGTAAGCCATACCAGCTTCACCCGGAGGCAGAGCGTGTGCTTGCGGCAGTTTCACAGACAACCGGGGCACCTTATGAAATCTATAATGTGACCAAGCTGGCAGACATGAAATTTGATAATTTTACGGTCGATGGCGAGAGTTATCCGCTTGGCTATTCTCTGTTTGAGGATGACTATGAGTATGACGGCAGAACGCCGGTCAGACGTGCCGCTTTTGAGGCATTTTCCACAAAGTTGCGCCAGTACGAGAATGTGACGGCAGCCGCATACAATACACAGGTGCAGTTTGAAAAAACGATGGCATCCCTGCGCAGATTTTCTAATGTATTTGATTACCTGTTATTTGAGCAGAAGGTGGAGCGGGAGCTTTATGACCGCCAGATTAACCTGATTACCGAGAAGTTAGCGCCGCATATGAGAAAATATGCCGGAGTCATTAAGAAATTATATCACCTCGATAAGATGACATTCGCAGATTTGAAACTTCCAATCGACGGAGAATTTACACCGAAGGTTACGATTGAGGAGTCGAAGGAATACATCAAAAAAGGTCTTTCCATCATGGGTGAAGATTATGGAAACATGATTGAGACCGCATATAAAGAGCGCTGGGTAGATTTTGCCCAGAACAAGGGAAAATCTACAGGCGGTTTCTGTGCAAGCCCGTATGGAAAAGGTTCCTTTATCCTGTTAAGCTGGAATGAGCGGATGTCAGACGTGTTTACGCTGGCACACGAGCTTGGACACGCAGGACATTTTAAGGCATGCAACAGTGCACAGTCGATTTTTGATACCAATGTTTCTACATACTTTGTAGAGGCACCTTCCACGATGAACGAGCTTCTGCTCGGACATTATCTGTTAAAAACAAGCGATGACAAACGTTTCCGCCGCTGGGTCTTAGGAGCGATGATTGGCAATACCTATTATCATAACTTCGTGACTCATCTGATGGAAGCAGCTTATCAGAGAGAGGTTTACAGGCGTGTGGATGCCGGGGAGAGCGTACAGGCGGAG
>ENA-ORNF01002608-ORNF01002608.1-human-gut-metagenome-genome-assembly--contig:-NODE-2608-length-13171-cov-4.213556_pt1 | contig 13171 bp, 16 predicted proteins | sample MGYA00242110_ERZ509012 | MGnify/ENA primary metagenome ERZ509012 (study PRJEB26280, sample SAMEA2338714) | human gut metagenome | biome: human gut; feature: human-associated habitat; material: faeces... | reverse complement strand
ACTATTTTTATTCAATTTTTCAGGTGTGCAATTTCATTATACAATGAGCCAAAAATAATTTGAACGATTATAAAAAATTCTTCCACTCAACTTATACAATCTTGTCTCACATTAAATCACTCGAAAATCTGAGCCTTTCATTATAAATAATGAAACATTCAAAAGAATAAAAATGCAGATTCTTTACAAAACGATTTCTATGAAAAAACATTTGCTTTTAACGCAACAAAATAATATAATGTAGCTAACTTCACCATAAGAACAAAGGAGTGCAGTAAATGGGATGGTTTAGTTCAAACAAAAATCCTGAAACAGATTATGATTCTATTGTTACAACAACCGGCGACTTAAAAGAAGAATATTCTATTATGGGAATCATTTTCTCAGATGGTTCTTTAGGAGACAGTACGCAAGATTGGGAAGTTGAACTCATTAAACTGAAAACCAAGGCTTTAGCAATGAAAGGTCATGCTATAATTTACGTCAAAGCAATTAGCGACGGGAAATATAGTAGATTAATGGGTACAGTAGTACAATTCATTTGATATAAAAGAGGCTGGGATAGAATCTGGTATCTTTGTTTTTAAATATGCTTAAAATAAAAAACACACCTTTTTAGGTGTATTCTCAAAAATTAAGTATTATGTTATAATACATTTTGAGACAACTGGTAGTCGGTTTTCTTACTCCCTAGCGAGTGGGGGTGATGTTATGACTGTTTTCGAAGCGTTATCTCTGATGATTGCTTTCGCAACTCTGGTCGTGCTGATCCTTACGTATCTTAAGTAATTACGGCATGAAAAAAACCGCCTAGCGGTAAGACGGTTTCTTTCTAACTTTTAAACAATGAGGAGAACCGGCTTTCCACAACCAGTTGTCTCTTTATGTTTATTATACGTTTTATCTTGTTTTTTGTCAAACCTGAAGGGGTTGCGGAGAGTGTTTTGGATTTTACTGTGGTTTAATGGCAACCTTAATCCAAAAAATAAAACACATACCCTAAGAAACCTGCTAATATTTTAGGCAATTTGCTTACTCTCCTTTGCCATTTCCCACATAAGTAAAAGATTATCCGCTGCAAAACTCTCAATCCAATAAATCTCGTCCTCACTAAAGCCAAAAGCCTTGATAAACTTTTTGTCAGGCATAATAATTTCAGCGAAATCAAAACCATTATTATTGTTGGGACGTTCAAATCTTACGCAAATATATTCCTTGTATTCTTCATCTATAATGTAGCTGGTAGTGACTGTAATGCCGTTGAACATGCAGTAGTAATGCTTGTTGGTACACATAGGCGCACAACTCCTTTCAATGAGCTTATTTAATTATATTATAGCGTAGCAGGGGTGAATAGTAAATAGAAGAATACCCCCCCATCACCTCCACACTTAATTCACAATAGTTTTATATTTTCTTTTAGTAACCTATGCTATAATATGCTTAGAAAGTGTAAATGAGGTGATTATCATGCGTAAATTTACAGCCTTACTATCAGCTGCCTTAGTGCTTGTAGGCGCTAACATAGCTCTTGCTGATAAAACCATAACCTTAGACAAGGATACCAAGCTGGTGCCGCAGGGCTGGACGGTAGCGGACGATATCAAGTTCAAGAAGAATACTGTTGTAAAGCTCAATGATGACGGTCAGGTAATCGAGGGCGTGCTGGCGAGTGCCACCTATCTGCGTCCTGCAGGATGGAAGAGCCTGGCGAGCAATTATTATTATGTGGAGCGGAGTGCGCCGTTCTTCCCGCCGCGCTTCTTCTACCATCCGTACCGCCCGGGGCTGGTGATTCCTGCCGACGGTCATGTGCGCTACATGGGCAATAAGTCCGTGACCTTTGCCAAAGATGGCACTGTGCTAAGCGGTGTGATTGATAATGACGTTATCCTGCAGCTGAGCGATAACGGCTACGGCTTTGTGCGCTTTAAAAATGACAATCTGCTGACCTTTGATGCAGATGGCAGGGTTATAACCGGTACATTGGCGGAGGCAACGAAGCTGCGTCCGCTTGGCTGGCAGCACAACCTGAAGGATGAAAGCGCCGGTTTTGTTGAATTCAAGAGCGGTACAGACATCTCCTTTGATGCGACCGGCCTTGTAACCAACGGTTCGCTGAACAAGAAAACACTGTGGCATAATGCCGACGGCAGCACGAAGGAGCTGGAGGCCAAGGCACCGGTTGCCTTTACTGCGGACGGAGCAGAGCAGGGTTAACAAAAATATATAATACCGTACAGGCTTCTGTGGCTATGACGCTGAGGTCTGCACGGTATTTTTTTATATGTGGGAATGCCTAAGGATAAAATAGATTTTTTGACATCAGCGTTTGTAACAGGCGCTAAGTGTAGCCGTAAAAGCAATACTGTACAATTATGGAGTAATGAGGTATACTATATGTAGTGCGAAAGCAATATTATTATGAATTGAAAAAATTTTCTTCAAGGAGGAAACAGCATGGAAGAAACAAGACCCTTTGTAAGCTGGGACTTAGTCCACGATTTTATGGTAGACGTATTTGTTAAATACGGCGTTCCCGAAGAGGATGCACGCATTTGTACAGACGTTCTGTTGGAAAGCGACAGACGCGGTATTGAAAGCCACGGCTGCAACCGCTTCAAGCCTATTTATCTGGATCGTATTAAAAACGGCACCCTGCTGCCGAAAACCGAAATTGAAATTGTCAAGGATACTCCTTGTACTGTAGTTATGGATGCTCATAACGGCATGGGCATGGTTGCTTCCCATAAGATGATGGAAATGCTGATTGAAAAGGCTTCCAAATACGGTATGGCCGGCGGCACCATCTTTAATTCTACTCACTACGGCATTGCAGGCTACTGGACCACTATGGCTGAAAAGGCAGGCATGATCGGTATTTCCGGTACCAACGCAAGACCTTCCGTTGCTCCTACCTTCGGTGTTGAGCCGATGATGGGCACCAACCCACTGACCTTTACTATGCCTACCGATGAGGAGTTCCCGTTCAACTTTGACTGCGCAACCAGCATCATCCAAAACGGTAAGATTGAGTTCTATGCTAGACAGGGCAAGGATACTCCGGCAGGTCTGGTAGTTGCAAAGGACGGCGGCACTATGACCGAATCCGCTACCATCCTGAAGGAAATGCGTGCAGGCAATGTTGCGCTGCTGCCGTTGGGCGGTCTGGGCGAAGAAACCGGCGGCTACAAGGGCTACGGCTTCACTACTATCGTAGAGATTCTGTCCTCCGCACTGGCAGGCGGTCCTTTCATGAAGGCACTGTCCGGCAAGGATGAAAACGGCAACAACGCTATGTATCATCTGGGCCACTTCTTCTTCGTTATCAACCCGGCGTTCTTCATGGGCGTTGACACCTTCAAGAAAACTGCCGGCGATATCTGCCGCGGTCTGCGTAATTCCACCAAGGCTCCCGGTCAGGAACGCATCTATACTGCCGGCGAGAAGGAATACATGGCTTGGCTGGATAGAAAAGACAAGGGTGTACCGGTTGGCGAATCCATTCAGAAGGAGTTCATTCAGCTCAGAGATGAGCTGGGCCTGACTCAGTACAAATTCCCGTTTGAAAAATAATAAGCTATAACAAAAGCCTGGGCGTTTGCTCAGGCTTTTTGTGTGGGGAGATGTAGTTTTTAAAGCATGAAAAAAGCCGTACGGCTTGATTTTTACTATTGCAGTAAATTTATAGTCGTACGGCTTGATTTTTTAGTCTTTATTCTTGATGAAGATGAAGATCAGTCCGCTGATACCCATCAGCAGCGGATAGAAGCAGTAGGGGATGATGGCGAAGGGGGTAAGTCCCGTGAGGCTTGCCGCAGCCAGAAGCTGTGCGCCGTAGGGGATAAGTCCCTGACCCATGGAGCTGAACATATCCAGCAAAGAGGCGCTGCGGCGAGGAGTTACGCCGAACTCTTCGCTGATATCCTTGGCAATAGGACCTGCCATAACAATCGCAACAGTGTTGTTCGCGGTGCAGATATCAACAAGCAGAGCGAGAGCTGCAATACCCAGCTCACCGCCTTTGGTGCTGCTGATGCGGCTCTTGATGAAGTTTAGTACGAAATCAATACCGCCGTATTCCTTAATCAGGGTAATGATGCAGGCCACGATGATAGAAATAACGGTGATGTCATACATAGACATAATGCCGTTGCCAACGTGGGTAAACATTTTGGTAGCAGTAAACATGCCTGTTCCGAGTCCTACCAGCATACTGAGCACAGTACCGATGATGAGAATAACGAAAACGTTGACACCGCTTACAGCACCGATTAATACGAACAGATAGGGAAGAACCTTGATCAGACTGTAGTCGAGGTTACCGTTGACCTGATATTCGTTGGTGTTGCCCAGGAAGTAGAACAGACCAAGAGTGATGATTGCTGCCGGCAGGACGATTTTAAAGTTTTCACGGAACTTGTCGCGCATATCGCAGCCCTGAGTTTTAACAGCAGCAATAGTGGTATCGGAAATAATAGAAAGGTTGTCACCGAACATTGCACCACAGACTACGGCACCGGCGCAGATAGCCATCGGGAAGCCGGTTTTATCGCTGATGCCCGCAGCAATCGGAGCAAGCGCGGTAATTGTGCCTACGGAAGTACCCATAGAAATGGAAATGAAGCAGCCGATAGCGAAAAGGCCTGCAACTGCCATGTTACCCGGCAGAATAGAAAGGCCGAGGTTAACAGTGCTTTCTACACCGCCGGCAGCGCGGACAGCGCCGGAAAAGGCACCTGCGGCAAGGAAGATGAGGCACATGGTGAGAATATTTTCGTCACCTACGCCGGTAGAAGCAAGGCGCAGCTTCTGCACAAAGCTGAGCTTTTTGTTTTGCAGGAAAGCTATGATTAAAGCAATTAAAAAGCCTACAATCGCAGGCATGCTGTAAAAATCCCCGGTAATCAGGCCTGAGCCTATAAAAAACAGCAAAAAGACTGCGATAGGCAGCAGAGCGATGGCACGCCCATTGGAATGGTTGTTGGTCATAAACAGAATCTCCTTTTATATAATTTTCAGCTTTTTCTATTATATCAATTAAATTTTTAGTATGCAAGGAAGATTGATGAAGGATTGCTAAAAGAATAACAAAAAACCTCAGCTGCATTGCTGCAACTGAGGCAAACTGGCAGGCCGAAGCTTATAAATCTTTCGTTTTGAATTCTTCGTAGCCTTCATACATATAGCTTGCATCAATACCCTTCATATAAACCTCGCGGTCATCAATATGCTCGATCAGGGCGTTCTGTAAGAGAAATTTGATTTCCAGGTCCTTAATCGGGCTGCGCTCCATAGCGGACAGATAATCTTCCTTATTAACCTTGCTCCAATCAATAACCAACTGCAGCTCTTTCTTCAAAATAAGATCAAGCCAGATGCGCGTACTGCGGCCGTTGCCCTCACGGAAAGGGTGGGCGACATTCATTTCAACATATTTTTCGATGATTTCGTCGAAAGTGCTTTGCGGCATACGCTCAATCTGCTTCAGCGCATCGAGCAGATACATGGCCGGAACAAAACGGAAGCCACCCTTGGCAATGTTTACAGAGCGAACCTTGCCTGCAAAATCGTAAATATCCATAAAAAGCTGCTTATGAATCGTCTGCAGCGTTTTGAAGGTGCCGGCCTCCAGCTTGTTCAGCATACCGCTTTCGAAAAGCTCTAACGCACGCTTTTTGCTTAAGCGCTCTTCCTGAGTTGCCAGCTCGGCGGAGCTGGTGATGCCTAATTTATTTTCCAAAGTCATAGTATAGATACCTCGTTGGTTTTAGTGGTGTATTTATTATATCATAAATCAATTTCGGGAAAAACAAAAAGCTCCGAACTCCTAAAAGTTCGAAGCTTTAACTTCTTGGCTCCCCGAGTAGGACTCGAACCTACGACGCCCTGATTAACAGTCAGGTGTTCTACCGGCTGAACTATCGGGGAATTAAGGTTGGTAAGTCAACCAACGAAGATCATTATACTCGCATGGCAATTATTTGTCAACAGTTTTTTTAGAAAAATTTATAAGTATTTTGAAAAGGCGATAAATGCACGGAATTTAGGAGATGAAATGCCTATATAGAATTAAGGCAAGTGATATGAAAGGCGAGGGAAAGATGGTCTTGATGTGTTGCCTTAAAGGCAGCGCTCTTCACCTTTACTTAATGCAGAAAGCAAAGAAAGCAGTAAGAGCTAAAATCTTTAGACAAATAGTAGGCGCTTTTAAGGTTTTATGCTATAATATCCTTAATGATATAAACTACATGTGTAAAGGAGTGTTCCCCATGGAAGAAGCTGTATTATACGCTGTGGAAAACAATATTGCGACGATTACTATGAACCGTCCGAAGAGCCTGAATTCAATGAATGACGCGCTGATTGACGGTTTGCATGCTGCCATTACCAAGGCTGCTGCTGACGCTGAGGTGCGTGCTATCGTACTTACCGGCAACGGCAAGGCATTTTGTGCTGGTGGTGATCTGAGCTATCTGAACGGCTTGGAAGGCGTTGCTGCTAAGAAGGACTTTATCGCTAAGGTGGGCGACGTTGCCAAACGCTTGACTACTATTCCTAAACCTGTTATTGCTTATATCAATGGCGTTACTGCCGGTGCCGGCGTTAACCTGATGCTGGCCTGCGACCTGGTGTATGCATCTGCCAAGGCACGCTTTGGCGAGAGCTTTGCCAAGGTTGGCCTGATTCCCGACTGCGGCGGTCTGTATTTCCTGCCGAAGGCTATCGGTGTGCTGAAGGCTAAAGAGCTGATGTTTACCGGTGACCTGATTGACGCTGCGACTGCCAAAGAGCTTGGCATGCTGAACGATGTTTATGAAGACGAAGAGCTGAAGGATAAGGTTTACGCTATGGCTGCACGTCTGGCAGCAAGCGCTCCGCTGTCTATCAGCCTGACGAAAAAATATCTTAACGACCATGACCTGACTCTGGACGAGGTGCTGGCAATCGAAGAAACTACCCAGGCGCTGCTGATGGGTACCGATGACTGCAAGGAAGGCATTGCTGCTTTCTATGAGAAGCGTGCACCGCAATTCACAGGCAAATAAGAAACTAATCAGCAGAAAAAAGTAAATGTTTACGGAACTGTCACATAATTTATACTGATGGTTCCGTTTTCTTTTTGACGTAGGAATACAAGATGTTGTATAATAAATCTATTGATAAATTTTTCTCGGAGGAAAGTATGCTCGATTTCAGTACAATGATTTATCGCATTCCTGCGCTGTTGTTTGCGATTACGATACACGAATATGCCCATGCGCAATGTGCGGACAGCATGGGTGACCCGACTGCGCGTTACATGGGACGCATGACCTTCAACCCGATGGCACATTTGGACCCGTTGGGTGCGATTCTGCTGGTGGTAGCCGGCTTCGGTTGGGCTAAGCCCGTAGAAATTAACCCCAGCAATTTCCGCAACCGCCGCGAAGGTATTCTGAAGGTTTCCTTTGCCGGTCCCGCAGCCAATCTGTTTTTGTGCTTTCTCGCAGCATTCTTCATGACGTTTTTAAATCGCTTCGGTCTTTTGAGTGATGGCGTTTACCGCTTTTTGCTGTGGATGCAGTTATATAATGTATGGTTTGCTTTCTTCAACCTGATTCCGGTTCCGCCGTTGGACGGCTCCAAGATTCTTTCGGAGCTTCTGCCGCCGTCTATGGCCTGGAAATTTGACAATCTGGTTGGACGCTACGGCTTTTATATTCTGATTGTGTTGGTGTTCACCGGTATTACAGGTGCGATTATCAGACCGCTTGCCGCTGGCTACATGCTGCTGGTAAACGGTATCTTGGGTTTAGTGTTCTAGGCCATGGCTGATTTATCGTTGAAGCTGACTGCGTTCGAAGGTCCGCTGGATTTGCTCCTGCACCTTATCGAGCGTGATAAAGTAGATATTTATGACATTCCCATCGCTGCGGTTACGGAGCAGTATATAAGCTATCTGCGCAGCATGAGCGAATTTGATATGGAGGTTGCCAGTGATTTTCTGGTGATGGCCGCAACGCTGCTGCAGATTAAATCGCGCATGCTGCTGCCCAAGCAATCCGCTGAGGGCGAGGAGGAGGAAGCAGACCCGCGCCAGCAGCTGGTGGAAATGCTGGTGGAATACCGCCGCATTAAGCGTGCCGCTGCTGCTTTGGCGGATATGAAGCAGAGCGCTGACCTGTACTGGCAGCGTGAGCCGATGTTCGGCAATCTGGTGGAGCGTACTGTTGCTCCCTGCACGGTGCAGCAGTTATTGAAGGCTTTGGCAGGCATGACGACTGCGCCCGACGGCAAGCCGGCAGCCTTTATTGAGCCGCAGGCCTACAGCGTGCAGGATAAAATGGCAGATATTCTGCAAAGACTGCAGCGCAGGCCACAGGGCTTTATGCTGAATGAAATTTTTACCGCAGGCAGCCCTGCCGAGAAGGTAGCCTGCTTTTTGGGTGTACTGGAGCTGCTGAAGCTAGGGTTGATTACTATCAGCCAAGCACAGCGCTTTGCACCGATTTATATCTTCGGCAAGCAGGGACAGGAGGAAGCAAACGATGTATCTTGACAAAATGACAGGAGCACTGGAAGCGGTGCTGTTTGCTGCAGGTGAGCCTGTTTCTGTAGCGGAGCTTGCGGACCTTCTGCAGCTTGATAAGCCGCAGGTGTGGGAGCTTGTTTCGGAGCTGAAGCAGTCCTACGAGGCGGAAAGCAGGGGATTGATGCTGCGTGAAACAGCAGGCTGCTTTCAGCTGGTGACCAAGCCTGTTTACTATAATGTACTGCTGGGCTTAGGACGCAAAAAGGAAGTAAAGCTGACGAATGCTTCCTTGGAAACCCTGGCGATTGTCGCTTTTAAGCAGCCGGTGACGCGCGCAGAGATGGAAGCCATCCGCGGCGTGAAGGTTGACGGCGTACTCAATACACTGCTGGACTTAGGTCTGGTGGCAGAGGCAGGACGCAAAAAGGCTTTGGGCAACCCCATTTTATATGCTACGACAGAAAAATTTCTGATGGTGTTCGGACTGAACTCATTGGAGGAGCTGCCGCCGCTGGAAACGAAGCCTGAGGATGAGGCAGAGGCTGCGCAGCAGGTGCTGCAGCTTGATAATACATTAGAAGCAAAGGAAAACTGAGATAGATGGAAGAACGTTTACAAAAAATCCTGGCGGCAGCAGGCGTTGCCTCCCGCCGCGAAGCAGAAAAAATTATTACGGCAGGTCGCGTCCGCGTGAACGGCAAGGTTGTTACCGAGCTGGGCTGCAAGTTTGATGCCGACAAGGTACGCATCAGCGTTGACGGCAAGCCTATTGCGCAGGAAGCCAAGGCTTATTACATGTTCTATAAGCCGAGGGGAGTAGTCACCACTATGTCCGACCCGCAAAATCGCCGCAGCATTGCCGATTTCGTGCAGAACCTGCCGGAGAGAGTTTTCCCGGTAGGACGCCTGGACTTCAATACCGAAGGACTGTTGCTGCTGACGAATGACGGTGCGCTGGCACAGGCGCTGATGCACCCGAGCCATGAAGTCAACAAAACCTACTTTGTTAAGGTTCCGGGCATTGTGCCGCAGGAAAAGCTGGACCAGCTGCGCTTGGGCGTAAAGCTGGAGGACGGCCCGACCGCTCCGGCGATTGTCAACCTGCGTGATTATGACCATGAGCGTGGATTTACGCTTTTTGATATCACCATCCATGAGGGACGTAACCGCCAGATTCGCCGCATGTGCGACGCTATCGGCTTCCCGGTGCGTGATTTGAAGCGCATCAAGCTGGGACCGCTGCAGCTGCAGAATCTGGGACGCGGCAAGTTCCGCAGCCTGAGCGAGCAGGAGTTATCTCAGCTCAGAAAGGCGGCTAAGCTATGACGCGAGTTGCGATTGTAGGCGGCGGCGCTGCAGGTCTCTTGGCAGGCATTGCTGCAGCCTGGGGCGGAGCGCAGGTAACGATTTATGAAAAAATGCGTGTGCCGGGCAAGAAAATGCTCATCACAGGCAAGGGACGCTGCAACATTACCAACGCTTGTGAAATACCCGATTTCATAAAAAATCTGCCCGGAAACGGAAGATTTTTAAATAGTGCTTTACATAGGTTCACAAATGATGATATAGTATTGCTGTTGGAGAGTAACGGATTGCCGACGAAGGTTGAACGCGGCGGACGTATTTTTCCGGTAAGTGACAAGGCGAAGGATGTAGTTGATACGCTGGTAAGGATTTATACCGAGGCCGGCGGCAAGCTGCATACCGACACCAAGGTTATTGATATCATGGTCAAGGAAGGCCATGTGTACGGCGTGCGTACGGTCAACGGCGTGTATGAGGCAGACAGAGTTATTCTGGCTGCGGGCGGTGCGTCCTATCCTGGCACAGGCAGCGACGGCGGTGGCGCCAAGCTGGCGAAGAAGCTGGGGCACACGATTGTACCGCTGAAGCCTTCTCTGATACCGCTGGAAAGCGATTATCCTTATGTTGATGACCTGCAGGGCTTATCTTTGCGCAACGTGCAGGCAACACTTTTGGCCGACGGCGTAAAGCTGGGCAGTGAATTCGGCGAGATGCTGTTTACGCATTTCGGTGTTTCCGGTCCCATTGTGCTTTCGCTGAGCAATCTTGCCGCAGACGCTTTGGCTGCGGGCAAGGATGTAGAGCTGGAGCTTGACCTGAAGCCTGCGCTGAGCGAGGAAAAGCTGGATGCGCGCATTCAGCGCGATTTTGTGCAGTACAGCCGTAAGCAGGTGCTCAACGGCATGAAGGATTTGCTGCCGCAGCGACTGATTCCCGTTGTGCTGGATATGTCCTACGTTGATGAGAACAAATTCATCAACCAGGTTTCGCGCGAGGAGCGTCACAGACTGCTGCAGACGCTGAAGCATTTTGTCATCACCATTTCCGCAACACGTCCGATTGCAGAGGCTATCGTTACCGCAGGCGGTGTGAGCGTGAAGGAGATTGACCCCAAGACCATGGAATCCAAGCGCATCAAGGGCCTGTACTTTGCAGGCGAGGTTATGGATATCGACGGTTATACCGGCGGCTATAATCTGCAGGCGGCGTTCAGCAGCGGCCATGCTGCTGGCGAAGCGGCGGCTGCCGAAGAATAATTCATAAATTTGACTTAAATTAGGCTATCCATATACATGTAAAACATGGTATTATATAGATAGCTAATACATTATAAAGTGTGGTTATGTAGAATGAAGAAAATTGTTGTGGCAATTGATGGTCCCGCAGGTGCAGGCAAAAGCACTATTGCGAAGCTGGCTGCCGAAAAATTAGGCTATGCCTATATTGATACCGGTGCCATGTACAGAAGCGTAGCCTGGAAGTTTTTGCAGACAGGCAAACCTTTTGACGAGGACTTTATCAGCGGCTTATCCAAAACTATGCTGATTGACTTCAAACCGGAGGCAAAAATCAACCGTGTTTTTGTGGACGGTACCGAGGTTACCGATGCTATCCGTACTCCCGAAGTGACGGCGATTGTATCGCGTGTTGCTGCTATCGGAGCAGTGCGTGAGGCAATGGTGGACCAGCAGCGCCGTATGGGCGAGGCAGGCGGTGTCCTGATGGACGGTCGTGATATCGGTACGGTGGTATTCCCGAACGCACAGCTGAAAATTTTTCTTACTGCTTCGGTTGAGGAAAGAGCGCGCCGCCGCTATGCGGAAATGGTGGCCAAAGGTCAGCAGGTTGATCTGCAGCAGCTGCAGGCGGATATTGCCGAGCTTGAGTACCGCGTCGCTTCCAAAGCGCAGGCCGATCAGCCCCGCGATGCAGCCGCAGAAGCCGACGACGGACAGGACGAACGCGATCTTGCTGAGAATACTTCCGAGACTCGAAAGCTTCTGGATGGTTTTCAGGGATCTCATTGGGATCCTCCTTCCGGTAATTTGTGAAAGATTACGGTCTGCTGCTTCATGGAGATCTTCCCGACGGCGTAGCCGTACGCGGGCAGCTCCTTTTTGCAGGTCAGAAATGAATGGTCGAGCGCCGTGCCCGCAAGGGCCGCGATCTCGTCAAAGGTCAGCGTCAGCTGCGTCTGGCCGCTGGTTTGCAGATAGCGCCAGAGCGCGTCATACTTGCTCATCTTCGTGCTGATGGGCGTCTTTGGCCTTGCCTCTGAAGTTCAGCGCCGCTGCCAGGCAGCCGAGCGCCCCGGCCCAGATCAGCGCCGCATAGACCCACTGCCGTATGAGAGCAAAAAGCGCCCCCGCCAGCAGCATCAGAACGCCCGCCGCCGCGAGCAGCCGAATCGTCTTTTCCATGGTGTTCTCCTCCTGTTTTCTCAATAAAAAGCCCAAAATGGGCGCTTGTAACGGGTAAAAACGCAGAGTGAACCTGTTTTTGCTTCTCAGGTTCAGCTCTGCGTCTTAGCGTCTGGCTGACAAAGATATTCGGTTTTCTGACCCCGCATGGAGATCAGGAACGTCCGCCGGCACTTCGGGCAGAACAGCGGAAAGTTTTCCAGAACGGTATCCTCCCGGATCTGCGTCCGCGTCTTTCCGCGGCAGACCGGGCAGAGGATCCAGTGCGTATCCAGAAGGCTCATGACGCGTCCTCCGCCTTGCTTTTGACGAGCAGCATCATTGCCTGAAACTCGACGGACAGCATCTGCCCGAGCTTTTCCTCGGAAAACCGGCAGACCCGCGTGGCACACAGCGCGCCGGAAAACCCGAACGCGATCGCCGCGGCGAGCTTCCAGCACAGCAGCTCCAGCGCCAGACCGATCAGCAGGAAGATCCCGACCCACTTGAGCATGATCGTCCCCGGCTCCAGCATATCCAGCTTATAACGATACCGCGTGTCATACGTCACGGGCGGTTTCTCTTTTTTCATATGGTCTCTCCAAAAATCTTATGTTCCATGTTTCATGTTCCGTGTTTCCCAATCTGTGCGGCTGATGCCGTAGACGGCGGTTTGTTCCTGTTCGGCGTCGGTGTATTCGCGCAGCAGCGTCGTGCCGTTCGCGCGGGCAACGGCGGCGGACGGAAGGTTCGACTGCTTCATATAGGAATAGACCATGCCGAACGGCGTGTGCGCAAACGTCCAGTCCCGGACGGCCTGCGCCGCTTCTTTCGCATAGCCCCGGCGTTGGTGCGCTTTTGCGATGTGATAGCCGATCTCCGGCAGGATTGTCCCGCCGATGCGCCGCATGGTCAGCCCGCAGTCGCCGATCATCTCGCCCGTAGCGTTCAG
>ENA-ORNF01002607-ORNF01002607.1-human-gut-metagenome-genome-assembly--contig:-NODE-2607-length-13173-cov-7.872542_pt1 | contig 13173 bp, 9 predicted proteins | sample MGYA00242110_ERZ509012 | MGnify/ENA primary metagenome ERZ509012 (study PRJEB26280, sample SAMEA2338714) | human gut metagenome | biome: human gut; feature: human-associated habitat; material: faeces... | reverse complement strand
ATGGTGGGTAATCAACAACAGATTATAAAGGTGTACCAAAAAGTGAAACTGCAACAGATAAAATACTAGTTTATAGTGCAAGTATAGATGCAGGTGTTAAACAAACTTATATAATTGAGTTTAAGTATACAAATAGTGCTGATACTGATCAAAGTGCTGATTTGGGAGCAAAATTAAGTGGTAAATTATTTATAACTGAGGGAGAAGAAGGCAAATTCACTGGATATGAAAAAGGAACTTTAGGTTATAAAATATTAGAAGATAACCCAACAGTAGGAGTAAGAAGTAATTTTGATGCACCATTTACAGAAAACACACCAAATACAATATACAAATCAACCGAAAATAATACAGATGTATATTATTTTGCTGGAATAGAAAATTCAAAAGAATCTTATTGTGAATACTTGGATGCAAGCGATGGAACTTATCACAATAGTTTAAATGAAGAATTAGTATATTTTAATTCAAGTGAAGAATATCTTAATTGGTTAGATGATCCAGATAATATAGATCCAACAGTATCTAGTAAAGAAAAGTGCATGCAAAGCGGAATATGTAAAGCAGATTATTATATTTTGGGACTTTCTGAAGAAGAATGTAACAATGTAGAGGGAGAATATTATCCTAATGATCAATATCTTAATTGGATACCAGGTAACATTAAAGTGAATAACTGGGTAAAGTTTGGAAAATATCAAAATAATTTTGTAAAATATAGAGGATATTATTCAACAACAGATACTTCATATGCGGAATATTCTACTATGGATGAATGTACATCATCAAGCAGTGCTAACATAAATTGCACTGAACATAAATATGCAAATGCCGGTGATGATATATACTGGAGAATACTTAAAACAAATCATGATGGAAGTATAAGATTAGTTTACTCAGGAACAAGTGTTGATTCAATTGAAGGTCATATCGGAGAAAGTAAATTCAGTGAAAATGGTAATAGCCCAAAATACGTTGGTTACATGTATGGAGACTCTGATAACACGCTAGAAGAAGCAAGAACAAATACAAATGATAGTACAATAAAAACGTATATTGATAATTGGTATAAAAATAATCTAATTAATTACACAAAATACTTGAGTGAAAACGCAATATATTGTAATGACAGAGAACTTGCAAGTGGAAGTACATATTCACCATTAAGTTCTTTCAGCTATGCACCAATAAATAGATTGTTTCCAGAAGAAACAATTGCTAAGCCATCATATAGTTGTACAAATATAAATGATGCATTTAGTGTTAAAAACACAAAAGCTAAACTAACATACCCAATAGGATTAATAACTGCTGATGAATTGTTTTTTGCAGGAAGCACCAATGTCGCTGTTTTAAGCACCCATATGTGGTTATATCAAAATAGTAATGAGCAACAAAAAATGAATGTATTATTTACCATGACTCCTAGTAGTTATTTAGATCGTAAATCAGAATTACTTGCTGCTTTTTTAAATGAAGATAATGGAATTATAAGGGGTCAAAATAATTATGAGGGATTTGAAATTACTCCAGTCATAAGTTTAAAATCATGTGTTAAATACTCAAGTGGAGATGGAACAGCAACTAATCCATACATAATAGAAGAGACTGGAAGTGGATGCTAAGGAGGAACAATATGAAAAAAGAAAATTTTATAATAGTTGGAATAACAATGATAATAGTAACTATTTCGGTATCTTTAGCATACTTTGCTGCTAAGATAATTGGTACACCAAAGGATATAGACTTAGCCATGAAAGATTTGTATGTTGAATTTACTGACAATACAGCAGAACTTAATGCAAGCGGTATAACTCCTGGATGGACTTATGAAAAAACTTTTACAATTGAAAATAAAAGTGAAAGTGAGTATAAATATAATATAATAATTAAAGATTTAGTAAATACTTTTGTTACAAATAACTTACAATATAAAATAACTAATACAAGTAGTAATGGTGGTTACTCAATGAGTGAATTTGAAAATATAACAAAAAGTGAAACTAAGAAAAAAAAGACACTTGCTTATAATGTGAGCATTTCTAGTGGTGTTAAACAAGTTTATAAGTTGGAACTGAGGTATCTTGATAGTGCTGAACAAAATAGTGATATGGGCAAAAAGTTTAGTGGAAAGTTATTTATTACTGAAGGAACAGAAGAACCTGTAACACTTTTCAGTCAAATATTAAAAGATAATCCGACAAGAGGCACAAGAGATACATATGATTCAGTATTTACTAGTGATACAACAGGAACACTATTTACAGCAACTGAAAAGAATGTACATAATACTACAGATACAACAGTATATTATTATGCAGGAAATACAACAAAAAACTGGGTTAAATTTGCAGGCTACTACTGGAGAATAATAAGAACAAATGCAGATGGAAGTATAAGAATGTTGTATTCTGGAACAAGCCATGATACAACAAGTGGATATATCAATTCAACTACTTATGCATTCAACACTTCATACAATAGTCCAAAATATGTAGGTTATATGTATGGAGAAAATGATGATACATTAGCAAATGCAAGAACAAATACAAATAACAGCACAATAAAAACAGCAATAGATAATTGGTATGCAAGTAACATGACATCATACACAAAATATCTAAGTACAACAGCAGTATATTGTAATGATAGAACAGAACAAACATCTGGAACATATAACATAGGTAGTAAATTCGGCTATGCACCACGTGCAAGAGTAAATACAAATTATGCACCAACATATGACTGTACAGAAACCTCTGATGCATTCAGCGGAAGTAATACAAGTGCAAAATTAACATACCCAATTGCTTTAATGACCGTAGATGAAATAATGCGTGCTGGTGGAAAAGATAGAACAAGTTTAACAAGTCCATACGCATGGTATTATTTAAACAGCGCGAATGGTAGTATAACAGGCGACACTGTGTGGCAGTTGTTGTCTCCTTGCGATTGGGGTGGCAGCTACGCTTTCGTGTTCGTCGTGCGCGGTTCGTCCAGCCCTGGCAGCTTGAGTAACGGCTACGGCGTCAGCTACTCGGGCGGTGTGCGTCCAGTTATCTCATTAAAGTCTGATGTGCTTTATAAATCAGGAGATGGTAGCGCTGAAAGTCCTTACGAAATACAAGAAACACCTGACACTATTTCAGATGTGGTAAAAGCCAATGCAGTAAATGAAAATGGATATAGATATGAAGGAAGTGATCCAAATAACTATATACAAATGCAGAAGTCTGATGGTACAACTGAAATGTGGAGAATAATAGGACTATTTCCAGATGGAGAAAGTGGAGAAAATGTAATAAGAGTAAGAAAAGTAGGATATGAAAGTGCAGCATATGATACAAATCAAACAAATCACTGGCCAAATACAACACTATATACGACATTATCTAGTACATACACCCTAGTAAATTATAAAAACACAGTTAACTACAAAATGTACTTAGGTGGCTCAAATAATCTGTATAATTATACATCTGCAAACTTATATGATATGGAAAGAATGTTAAATAGTAAAGGAGAAGCAGGAAAAACATCAAGTACAAGTTATAATAGTGCAACAACATATGTAGGAAGTGTAGGGCTAATGTATCCAAGCGATTATGGATACGCAGTATTGGCAAGCGATTGTGCAAGAACAATAAATCCCAGCAACTATAGTGGAACATCAGCATGTTATACAAATAACTGGTTATATCAAGGAAGTTCAGATATTCAATGGTTAATAAGCCCGAAACCCTCTCTCGTTAACATTGCGTGCATTGTTAACGGTAGTGGTTATGTCCTCAACTTCAACTCCACTGCCGTCGTCACTAACTCTGGCTCTTTCAGCCCAGTCATGGCTCTAAAGTCTGATGTAGTTGTAACTGGAAGTGGCACACAAAGTGACCCATACGTAATGAAATAAAATTTATGTAATACAAAGATACTTCAACCAAACATGAAGTATCTTTTTGTAAAATAAAAACTTTGTTCTATAGAAATTTCTATAATTTTATGATATTCTTATAAGGTACGGAAGTGATTTAATGAAAAATAGAATTTTTTTAGGAATAGTAGCATTAGTAATTTCATTCTTTCTAGCAGGATGTGAAATTAATATTCCTGATAAAGAATATGATATAAATGGTATTAAAGTAACTCTAGAAGAAGGACTAAAAGAGAAAGAACAAGATGGACAAACATTATACTTACAAGGTTTAGACATGGAGTTCACTGCTTTAAAAGAGCCTTTTGAAAACTTAAGTGAATTTAATCTTACAGAAAATAGTACAGAAGAAGATTATGCTAAACTATCAATTGAAAGCCATAATCTTGATAGTGAAGTAATTGTTAAAGACGATATTACATACTTTACTTACGAAAAAGAAGTAAATGGTAAAAAGTATTTCTATTTAGCAAGTGTACACAAATCTACTGATGCATTCTATTTAGTGCAATACATATGCCTAAGTAAGAACAAAGAAAAATATGAACCAAAATTCTTAACTTGGGATAAAACAGTTAAATTTGATTAAACTTCTATTTAGAAGTTTTTTTCTATATACTTTAATATGAGAAACAGTGAGCTAGTAAACTTAGATGTAGAAAAAATAATTTACATCATCTTCATAATAATATCAATAATGGGTATAATTGGTACTAACTATGAAGAAAAGTTTTTGCTTACTAAAGACAATAGTTATCATAAAAAAGGCTCGACTATATTTAAGATAACTATTACAATTGCCTTGCTTATATATTTATACTACTTAAAAAGAAACTATGAAATATTTAATGAAGCAAACGAAAAAGACAAAAACATGATTAGAATAAGACTATTTGGTAGTATCTTCTTTGTAGTTGGTGCATTATGTTTAGTATACTTTAGATTTAAAGACACTACATTTGTAGAACCACCTGAAATATAACTAGATTATTTTTACATTTTGATTTATAATATAAGAAAGGAGTTCTCATGACTGATTTTGAATATGAAAAATGTAAAACTATTTTAGACTATTATAAAGGTACACATGAATATGCAGCATACCTACTTGATAAATTTAATAACCCTAATAATAAGAATATTACTTCTATATTAGAAAAAGAAAATATTTTTGCTTCTTTAGTAGGATTTATTACTAATATATTACTATCCGTAAAAGAAGACATAATAGAAAACAAAGGTAACTTAGTTTATGAGTCAAAATTATTAGTAGACGAATTAGAAAAGTCAGTAAGTCTTATTTCTAAACAAACAGATAAAGGTTACTTAATAAATAATTACTTAGTAAAAGATGCTCCATCAGTAGTCCAACTAATTAGAAATAAACTTGCCCATGGTAATTTTACTTTAGACTTAACCCATGGTAGAATTATACTTAATGTAGATAATGAAAAAGTACTCTTAAGAATAGAAGACTTAGCTAACTTTGTTTATGTTGCTTTAGTTAAATTTAACGAGCAAATAAATGGTAACAAATACACAAGACGCTTACTCATAAATGATAAAGTAGATACAAAAAGAAAGAAATTAGTAACTAACAAAAAAGAATTAATTAGAATAATGTCTAACATGAAAGAATTAAAAGTCACTTTAGAAACAAAAAATGGCTACAAAATGGATGTAGTTGCAAGAAACACACTAGACGATGCTATTCGTTTATTTAACATACATCCCACTTTAAAAGTGTTTGATATTTTATCTGAACAATTAAGTCCAAATTATAAAGTAACGTATGAAGTTCATAAAATAAAAGACTTTGGCTTTGAAGAGTTTGCAACTTCTTTTCTATCAATGGTAAGACCAGATACTAGTTACTATGATGAGTTGTACGCCTTAGAAGAAAAAATGACTAAAATACTAAACGGTAGACCAAAGAACTCACACTTAATAAGTAACCAAAACAACATCACACACTTAAATGCAATTAAAACAACTAATAGTATAGACTTTATAACTTTACAAAAATACTTTAATAAATTATCCCCATCAGCTGTCTTTAGTACAGAAGAATTTTCTTCTTGTCTAATATCTATGTTTAATAGTTTATTTAGTTATGCTCTAGATGATATATACGAAAGCAAAAATATTTTAAATGACGGAATAATTACAGGATTAGACTTTAGTAAGTTAGATTTTTCCAAGTTATCTATAAATACACTTGATCCAGCTCCAAGAGAACTAAAAAATATTCTTGAAATTAGAAAATCAAGAATTAAAAAAATAGAAGAAATAAATAAAAACATTAAAAAAAGTGAACAACAAATAACAAACCTAAAACAAAGAGGTTTAACTGAAAAAATAGACTCTTTAAAAGAAAGAATAAATAATAATTTAGAAGTTATATCCCTTCTTAATGAAGAAGTAAATAACTACAATATTAAATTAAATATCTTTAAAGATAACTACACATTCTTTGTTAATGAAGCTATCGTAAATGGTATAAGAAACTCCATTGCGCATGGACATTACACATTTAGTCTAACTGAAAACTTTGATACTAGCAAAATATATTTTAAAGATATTTATGAAGGAACCATAACTTTCTCTTGTGAAATAAAAATAGGTGACTTTTTAACAACACTCGTAAATAATGAACAAGTAGTAACTGATTATATAAACTCAGTTTTATCAAATAAGAAAATGAGGTAATATTATGATAAATGAAAAAATAGAGACTATTAATAAAATGTACTATTCTAGTTTAGTATATACAAATTTTTTATTAAATACAATATATGGTTTTCCCCAAGACAATATAAAAAATTATATATTAGATGACGAATTATTAGACACAGCTTCTTTATTATTTTCTTCCAATATTCTATTTACAGTAAATGAGTCATTAATAACAGCGTATCCAAATAATATTGTTTTATCTAACATATTAGATGATGAACTTAACAAATCATTAATAAAACTATTTGACTATAAAAATGGTATATATTATTATAACAACAAAGAAGTAGCTGATGGTCCTAAAACTATTTTTAAAATAAGAAATAAACTCGCGCATGGAGAATATATAATAAACAAGAATAAAGTAACTATTATTGATGAAAATAATTACTTAACTTTTGAAATTAGCAAAATAAACAAGCTAGTTTATGAATCATTACATAATACCATATTTGAAAACAAGTCTAATAGGTTTGAATCTGGTATAGTATTCACAAAACACATAGTAAGTAATAGAAAAGAACCATTTAAAAATATTGAACAAGTAGAAAAATATATTAAATCTCATAAAGTTTTAAATGCAACTATTGAAGGAATGAATGGCTACAAAATAACTACTGAAGATAAGATGGAACTTAATAATATAGTTAACAATTTTGTAAACAAAGACAATTTTAAAGAATTTAAAAACTATCAGAAAAGTCATCCAAATATAATACTAACGTACAATTTAAATGATGTTAATATAGATTCATCTAAATTAGCAAACAACATATTACAAATGACTAAAGATGAAACTTCATATTTTGAAATGACTAAATATATAACAGACAGTATTTCAAAGAATTTATCTGATGATAAAAGCATAATTATTGCTTCTTCACTTAATAATTTAGTTATAATAGACTCTATTAAAAAAACTAAAAGCTATGATATTAATGTATTAAAAGATTATATTGTAAACAATTATTACGATATGGCTATTGATACAGATACAGTTTTATCTTCTCTTATTAACATGTTTAATAGTTTATTTATGTATGGATTAACTGATATGTTTGACAATGTAGATAATTTGTTTATACCTGATGATAAATTAAGCTTTGATTTATTAGATTTATCTATATTTAATGGTTGTTATTACACTATGAGTGTAGGTAATATTAAAGAAAAACAAAATGTATATAATTCTCTAGTTAAGTCCATTGAAAAGAAGAAAATAGCTATAGTAAAAAGAAAAGAACAATTAGATAATATGGTTACTAAAGTAAGTAAAGAAAAGTACGAAGAAGAAAAAATAAAGTTTAATAATATACTAATTGAATATAGAAAAACTATAAATGAAAAAAATACTTTAAAAAAGGAACTTGATTATTTTAATAATAATAAAAAATACTTTGAAAATAAAGCTATCATAACAGGCATAAGAAATTCCATCGCACATGGAAATTATAAAATTAAGTTAAGCGAAAAGATAGGCGACACAATGATTACTTTTGACGATATATATTTAGGAAAAACTACCTTTCATGCTGAAGTATATTTGGTTGATTTTTATAATTTCATTTATAATAATCAGCAGATAGTCGTAGATTATTTAGAAAGTTTGAAAGGCAAACAACTATGAAAAATATATACTTTATAAGCGATACTCACTTTGAACATACTAACATAATCAAATACACCGAACTAAGTTAGAAGAATACAAATTAATACTTTCACATCAAAGAGTTAGATGACACCTTTGATAAATAAAAGCGCATTAATGTAAGTGTTGAATAAATAAACTATACATTAGTTAGCTTAGAAAAGTTACTAAATAAAATAATTTAAACATTCCCCTAATTTGACTTTTTGTACCAAATATGGTATAATTATATGTAATTAAGGGGGATTTTTATTATGGACTTTTTTGAAAAATATGCTGACAGATATGACATAGATTTAACAGGCACGACTACAAGAGAAGAAAAGATAGAAATATTTGCTAAAGAAAGAAAATATGTATTTAGTTTTATATTTGAAAATTTAACAAAAGAAGAAAAAATTAAATATCTAGAATATGCTCATGCAAAAGATATAGAAGAATTTTTGTTAACTCTTCCTAATGAAGAAAGAATTAGTATTATTAAATCAAAGTTAGAATGTATGGAAGAGGGAATACTAGAGTATATTGGAACAAAACTTTCAACCGACAAAGAAAAATTTGAATATCTAGAAATAATTAATAATTATGTTGGAAACTACTATAAATCTGAAATTATTTGTAAAATGGTAGATGATAATTATAAACTTTTAGCATTAGATAATTTTGTAAACAATGAATATTCTAAAATCAAAGTAGTTAATGAAATGCCAGATGAATTTAAAGAATTATATATAGATAAACTAAGCAAAATTAGCTACAAAGTAGAAGTTATATTATCTTTAAATAATAAGGAATTAATAAAAAAATATTCAGAACTTCCAATATACTCTAATTATAGAAGTAAATTAGTTTCAGCTACTAATGATAGTGAATATATCATAAAGAAATTTAATGAAATAAATGTACTAAAATTTAGATTAAACTTAATTAACTTAATAACAGATGAAAATTTAAAAGTGTCTTTAATAGATAAACTAGAAAATGTTGGTTTAAAGAACTTCTTATTAAGTAATATTAATCAAACAAGTTGCGTTAAACTAGAAGAAAACGAACTACTAGAAACTAAAATAGACCCAAATATTACCATAGGTGTAGAACTAGAGTGTTCTAATAAAGAGATAGATAACTTTAATGGAGTACATACTTTATATAATGAATATACTATTAAAAGTGACTCTTCAGTAAAAAGTGGTTTTGAAATAGTTAGCCCAGTATTACATTACACACCTCTAGATATGACAAAATTAAAAAGTGTATGTAACTTACTAAAAGAAAACAACTTTTATACAGACAAAAGTTGTGGTGGTCACATTCATATAGGCGCATCATATTTTACTAGAAAAGAAGACTTTTATATGCTTTTGTATTTATATGCCAACACTGAAAATATACTTTATTACATATGCGACAGAAAAAATACATTAAAACGTCCAAGTGTTAACAGGTATGCCATGAAAACAAAAAGCGACTACATAAAAGCAATAGATAATGGTCTATTTAACACTGAACACTATGAAGAAGAAATGAATGTTATACTAAATGAAATTAATAAAGATAGATATAAAGGCTTAAATTTTAAAAACTTAGGAACTTACTATAAAAACACAATTGAATTTAGAATGCCTAATGGTGAAATAGATTTTAATGAGCTTTTACTAAACATAAAACTATTTGCTAGACTTATTGAAGTAAGCCATGAATTAGTAAGCCATCCAAATGAAGATTTTTATAAACTTGCAAGTGTTAAATCTGAAAAAGAAAAATTAAATATTTTATTAGATTTATTATTTACTAGTGAAGAAGAAAAAAATCTATATAAAGAAAGATATTATACAAATAAATTATTAGAGAAAAAAACTCAAAGAAAAATTCTAGAAGACTTAAAATCAAAAATTATAAAACAAGAAGAAGTAGCAGTTGAATATGATAAAGAAACTCACACATTAAAAAAGAAAGTATTGTAGGTGTAATATGATAATAGGTAGTATTGATAATTTAAAAAAATACAAAAGTATAGACCTAACTGATTGTAAAACAAGACAAGATAAAATAGTTAAAATATTCAAAAATCTAAAATATAATACTGACAAAGATATCTTCTTTAAATATTTAACGAGTGATGAGAAAACAAAGTATCTATTCTATACATCATACGATAATATTGCATCATACATAACAAAAAAACATAAAACTATATTTAAAAACATAAAAGAGATTATTAAAGAAAATCCTAGTGTTAATGAATATGACTTAAAAAGAGTTATGGAAGAAATAAAAAGCGAAGACATTAAATACGAATATTTATGTTCTATATACAGTATTATGAACCATTTCTATTTAGAACAAGCAGCTACTATTTTCAAAGATAATAAATATATTATTAAATTTTACCTAAACAAAATTAGATACTCTAAGTATAGTGTAGACTATGTAAAAAGAGTATTATCTGACACTGGTAAATCTTACTTTCTTAAAGACTTTAATGATGAAGAAAAAGCTAGTATCATACTATATATACAAGACAAAAACATTCTAAAAAAGTATGTAGATGCTCCTTATTTGTATAAATATCGCTCTACTATCGTTGCAAGAACAGAAGATACTAATTTAATATTAGATAAATTCATACAAATAGATAGTCTTACATTTAAATTAAACTTGATAAACAAAGTTAAAGATAATGATTTAAAAAAGATGTTAATCTGTATGTTAGATGATAAAAACTTAATGGAATTTTTAATATCTAATGAAACAAACTTATCAAATAGTGACTTAGTTAAAAAACAATGTGAAACTACTTTAATAGACAAAAATATTACTATAGGTGTAGAATTAGAAGCTTGTAATGAAGATATTAAAAACTTTAATAAAACAAAAACTGTATTTAATGATTTCAATATAAAACAAGATTTATCAGTTAAAAGTGGTTTTGAAATAGTAAGCCCAATATTACATTACAACTTAACAGATATGAATAAACTATATCAAGTTTGTGAACTATTAAAAAGATGCAACTTTTATACTGATCAAAGTTGTGGTGGTCATATTCATATAGGTGCATCTTACTTTACCAGTAAAGAAGATTATTATATGTTAGTTTATCTTTATAGTAATGTTGAAAACATACTTTATTATATAACAGACAAAGAAGGAACTATTAAAAGGAGTAGTGTAGAAAGATTTGCAATGAAAAGCAAAGAACAATACCTAAAAGCAATAGATGAAGGATTATTTGACAAAGAACACTTAGATGATGGAATAAAAGATACATTTGATGAAATAAATAAAGACAGGTATAAAGGTTTAAACTTCAAAAATGTAGGTAGTGAATACAAAAATACAATTGAATTTAGAATGCCTAACGGAGAAATAGAGTTCACTGAACTTTTATCAAACATCAAATTATTTGCTAGACTTATAGAAATGAGCCATAAATTAGTACAAATGGATAAAACAGATATAATAAAACAAAAAGCATTAAAATTAAGCTCTACTAAAGATGAACTAGAAAAACTAAACCTTCTTTTAGAAATACTTTTTCCTAATCCAAGTGATAGAATAATATACTTAAAAAGATACAAAACAAACTACTCTTTAACACAAAAAGAAACTGAACAAATAACTTCTTCTTTAAGAGATAAACTATTTTATGAAGTAGTAGCTTACGATGAAGAAAATCATTCTTTAGTTAAAAAAATAATATAGAACTAATACTATATTATTTTTTATTGCCGTGATATAATATATATGAAAGGTAAACATATGAAAAAAAGAAGATTAAAGAAAAAATATAGAATACTACTAAATAAACTAGAAATCCTATTGTTTCTACTATTCATATTTTTAGTATTTAAGTCACTATTAACAAAAGAAGAACCTACTAAAAAACAAATATTAAAGATTAATACTGATACTATATACTTAACTATAGATGAAACTTACACCCTTACACCAAAAGTTAAAGTAGTTTATAATGTTACTAACCCAGAAATAATTAGCATTAAAAACAATACTGTAACAGCTTTAAAAGACGGAAATACTAAAATTGAAGTAACTTACAAAGAAGAAAAAGAAGTGATAGATGTAGTAGTAACTAATTTATACACATTACCAAAAATAAATAATAAAAAACCATATCTTACTTGTAATTTGTATACAGCTGAAGAAGAAAGTATACTTGACTCTTCACTAAAATTCAAAATTAATTCTAGTGGATACAAAACTAGGGCAGGCGTTGTAACTTCCGCCAGATTTTTAACCTTACAATTTAAAAATAGAATATCATACTTTTATGAAAATGGAAGACTAGTTAACTATGGGGACCAAGACTATGCTGATGGAGAAGGCAGGTACTACCACGAAGGATTATATCTAACTGAAAACAAGTTTAAAACTATTAAAGCCAGTGTTAACGGCCCCGCTGCTTGGGGTTGCCCTTTATACGTTGATTTATTTGAAAGGAAAGAAAAAAATGGCCTAGACTGCAGTGGCTTTGTATCATGGGCTTTACTAAATGGTGGCTTTGATGTAGGGGATGTGGGCGCTGGAATTGACCCAGAAAGAACTGACGACCTAGACGATTTAGGAGAAAAAATGAAAGTAAATGAAAGTGACTTCGACCCATCAAAAATCAAAGTTGGAGACCTATTTAGTAGGTATGGCCACATAGGAATACTTATCGGAAAAGATAATGATACATTCTATATAGCTGAAGCATTAGACTACGACTTACACGTATTAACTATGACTTCTAAAGAAATACTAGAAAGTGAGTGGCTATATGTAATATTAATGGATGACCTTTACAAAAAAGATGGTAACTTAAAAGAAATGTGGTAAACTAAATACCATATTTTTT
>ENA-ORNF01002606-ORNF01002606.1-human-gut-metagenome-genome-assembly--contig:-NODE-2606-length-13179-cov-3.390506_pt1 | contig 13179 bp, 5 predicted proteins | sample MGYA00242110_ERZ509012 | MGnify/ENA primary metagenome ERZ509012 (study PRJEB26280, sample SAMEA2338714) | human gut metagenome | biome: human gut; feature: human-associated habitat; material: faeces... | reverse complement strand
AGAACTAAATTATAAACAATTGAAAATCAGCTGGGACTAAGTGCCCAGCAGTGATGTCTGAAATGAAAACAACAGCCAAATAAATGAAAACAAATATGCTGTTTTGTAGCTATTTATAAATGGATATTTCTTTTCAATTGCTTTCATTGTTTTCAATTGATAGGTTCTTATTCGGTACATTTTTGTTTCTTATTTGTTCCTCATTTCGGATTATTATTTCTACCTTTGCAACATAAATAACGAATAAAGGAATTGCTTATGCCACGAGTGAAAAAGCCGACGAAAGTCAAAGAGCCAATCCGTCTTCGGATGAAACCATTGAGTGACGGAAGTAAGAGTTTGTATTTGGATATATACCGCGACGGAAAGCGAACATACGAGTACCTCAAAATGTACATCATCCCGGAAACGGACAATAATGCCCGGAAACGGAATCAAGTTACGATGGATGCAGCCAATGCAATCAAGTCGAAACGTATCATCGAATTGACCAATGGGGAAGCTGGTATAGAAAATAGGGAAAAGGTATTCTTGCTTGATTGGATGAATACGTATAAAGAGAATCAGGCAAAGCGAGGGAAAAAAGACGGAAACCAAATTTCAGTTACCATTCGCATCTTGAAAGATTATGCAGGAGAACGAATGACTATGGATAAAATAGACAAAACATTCTGTCAGGACTACCTCGATTATTTGATGACGGAATACCGTCCCAAAGGGAAACGTGTGTCGAACTTTACACTCCACACCTACTACCGTATCCTGAACGGAGCTTTGAATGCAGCCGTGCGTGCGGAGATTATCAAAGTAAATCCGTTTACCAAAATCAATAACTCGGATAAGATTCGCCTGCCGGAGAGTAAACGGTCGTATATGACTATCGAGGAAGTTCGGGCATTGATTGCCACTCCGATGAATAATGAGGCTGTAAAGTCCGCCTATTTGTTCTCCTGCTTCTGCGGATTGCGTGTGAGTGATATTGTCGGATTGAAATGGAAAGACGTATTCGTCGATAGAGGGCAATACCGCTTGGCTGTGTCCATGCAGAAGACCAAAGAACCGATTTACCTGCCGCTTTCTCCCGAAGCGTTGAAGTGGATGCCAGAACGAGGAGATAAGACAGCAGATGATCATGTATTCGATTTGCCAAGCCCGTCGATGATGAACCTGCTTATCAAACCGTGGGCGAAAGCCGCAGGAATTGACAAGCGATTTACATTTCACACAGCAAGACATTCAAGTTTTCTTTTCTAATTGAAATACAGACAATTGGAAAATATCTATACTATAATAGGTAACGATTTAGAAACGAGCGAACTACGTATATTTGTCATGTTTTGCATTAAGTCTAAAGAACACTTTTATTACACTGCAAAGATAGTATTTTTTTGTTTATCTGCAATTTCCCTGATTGTAATTTTAACTGGCAATAGCAGGTGCTACAGCAGGTTCAACAGGCAATTTTGATAAACCTTATTTCATATTTTCCTAATTAATGTAGCAAATCCCATTCAGGGCTGTTCATCAACTCCACGCTGACGCAACGCGGGTGCAATATTTTATGGAAGATGTTTCGCAACGGAATGCTGGAACATTACGGGCTGTTTCTGAATCTGGAGACGATGAAGGTGAATCCAATATCTGTGTAGGTTTACCTTATAGAAATGAAAGGTATTAAATGATAACCAAGCAGAAATGCAATCACATAATCTCTTATGATGACGGTGAAGATAACCTGCTCAAATTCGATTAGAGCAAGGCTAAGATTTCTGAAGAGATTCTATCTTTATCATGTTCTTGACAAAGTAGCACATTCCCGTCCAGCATTGTAATGTGTTTGATTGCTTAGTTCTTATCTAAACTTTGAAAATTTCATTGATAATCAACTGGCTATATTCGCCTATTTTGCTACAATGTCCTTTAGTTTTAATCTTTCAAAACGACATTTTTTTGTACTTCAGCATTGAATAGATGTCTGTTATTTAAATGAAGTTTTGACATTATCATTTCTCCTTGGCACTAGCAGTTTGTATACGTTTCATAAAGAAATAGTATCCAATTATTATTATTTATTCGGTAAACACTAATTATATTCTGATGGCAGACATCCATATTCTTCCTTAAAGTACTTGGCAAACTGCTTGGGGGACAGCCCCACCTGATAAGCTATTTGAGAGATACTGAGTTGACTCTTCTCCAATAATTGTTTTCCGCGTTTAAGACGTAAGATTCTCATAAACTCCAAAGGAGACTTCCCCGTAATAGACATCAACTTCTTATATAGACCACTCCGGCTAATACCTATCTGCGCGCTGAGCTCCTCAACGGAAAACTCTGAGTTATCCATATTTTCTTCCACAATGCGGATAGCCTTCTCTATTAATTGTTCATCCAGACTGCTAATCGTTATTTCGGATGGAGATACCTCCATCTTGCCGAACTTTTCATGGTTGCTCTGTGTCCATTGCAGCAACTTCTGAATCCGCAACAATAGGATGTCGAGGTTGAAAGGCTTGGTGATGTAGTCGTCGGCTCCTTCGCGCAATCCGCCCAACACATGTTCTTCGGCGGTGCGGGCGGTCAGCAGGATGACGGGGATGTGCGAGAACCGGATGTCCGTCTTGACGGCATGGCATAATTCCAGCCCGTCCATGACAGGCATCATCACGTCGCTGATTACCATTTGTACAGACTGCTGCGACAGGATCTCAAGTGCTTCCTTGCCGTTGGAAGCCTCGAACACCTGATAGTGTTCTTTCAGGCATCCCACTAGGAAACGGCGGAAATCGTCGTTGTCCTCCACCACAAGAACCGATATGCCTTCCTCTTGGGAGCCGTGGCAAAGCTGCCTTTCCTCATTCGTCCCGCCCACGACAGGCAAGGTAATGACAAAGATGCTTCCTTGCGGCCGATTATCGGTTATCCGGATGGTACCTTGGTGCAAGGTCACGTATTCTTTAACGATATGCAATCCGATGCCGCTGCCTACATACGTTGTGGCGGCGTGCTGTTCCTGAAAGAAACGGTCGAACACTTTTTCCTTGTTCTCGTCCTTGATGCCAATGCCTGTATCGGCCACTTGTATGCGTACATGTTCTTTTTCCGACACACGTATTTTATCGACCGTAACCACCACGCTTCCATCTTCCCGATTGTACTTGACGGCATTGGACAGAAGGTTGAGCAAAATGCGTTGCATCTTGTTTCGGTCAAAGGACATGCTGATATCGGCATCCATCAGGTTTAACTCCAACTGTATGCCGTTTTTAAGAGACAGTTCCTTGAAGGAATCGCAAGTCTCTTTGACAAAATCCGACAGGTTACCGTATGAAAGAGAGAGTTGGGCTTTCTGCTTATCCAGTTTTCGGAAGTCAAGCAACTGATTGACCTCGTCCAGTAAAGCCACCGCATTGCGATGAATCAGCTCCAAGTCTGCTTTCAGGTTTCGGGCCGACTCCGAAGCCAGCAACTTTTCGAGCGGAGTGATAATCAAAGCCAGCGGAGTACGAAGGTCGTGACTGACATTGGTGAAGAAACGCATCTTCGCCTCATCCATTTCATGCTGTTGCGTTATCTCCATCTCATGCTTTTGTTGTTCCATCAAGCGTTTGTGCTTTCTTTGGGTATTCCTTAATATAAGAAGGAAAAGAAAAATGACCATCAGCGCATAACACCCATACGCCGGCAACGAAAGCCAAAACGGAGGACGGACGTGAATAAGTAAAGAAGATACAGGATTGTCGTATCCGTTAGGCTCATACACTTTTACTTGCAATCGGAAGGTCCCGTAAGACAAACGGTTGAAATGAATGCGGTTTCCCTCCAGCTTCACCCATTCCTCCTGTTCTCCCAAGCGATAGGCAAATTGCTGCTTGTGCCGATTCTGATAATCCATGGACGATACCTCCAGCGCAAAATTACTATCGGAATAGTCCATGGTTATCTCCTCTAATAGCTGAATGTTTTTGGGGAGCAGGATGCGTCCGTTGGAAGTACGGGAACCGACTTCCATTTTCTGATTCGCCAACAGCAAGTCGGTAAATACAACAGGATTCCCGGAACGATTGTAGAAGTCGGTTGGCCGGGGAGTTATTTTCAAATATCCGCCAATGCCTCCCATCAGGATTTCCCCTTGCCCGGTGCAGGTAATGGAATGTGAGTTAAAAGTCATATCGCCAATACCGTCTTCTTCAAAATAGGGGTAACACAAGTAGGATGAAGACTTTCCCGTCGGAGAGGCCGCCACCCAAATATTTGTTATTCCATGATCGGTCGCCACCCAAATGTTCTTATACTTGTCTTCCGTCACGGCACGAATGCACTGGTGCGACAGCCCGTCTTCTATAGAAAGGTGTATCATTCCATCCTTTTTCTCGTCAAAAACAGTCATTCCGGTACGAGTACCAATCCACAACAATCCACGACTGTCATAAAACAGACAGGTGATATAAGAATCGGGCAAGGACTGAGTCCCAGCTTTATTCCCTGTTAGGGGAACCATCTTTCGCGTATAGATATCCATGGAATAAAGTCCGCTGCTGGTTCCGACATACAGGTTACGTCCTCCCGAATAAGCCAGATCCATGATACTGTTCGTTTGGAGGATGGAAGAATCCATCGTATAGGCGGTAAAGTTCCCATCGGCATCCATGGCATACAATCCTTGCATAAACGTACCGAACCAAATGGTTCCGTTCGCATCTTCCGCTATGCGTCGGATGTATTTCAATGAAGCGGGAGCGGCATTACGCAAGGGAATGAACGTTCCTCCTTGTTCATAAAAAGCTCCTCCTCCATAAGTTCCGAACCAAAGCCTGCCCTTGGCATCCAGACACGAACAAATAATCAAATCGGAAGGGATGGAGTGTTTTTTCATTTTAAAGCGCGTATAAGAGGCCTTGCCCGCATCCTGTCGGATTAGCCCCTCTCCATCGAACCCCATCCACAGGTTTCCTTCCTTGTCTTCCTGCAAGCATTTCACGTCTTCCTGTTCCGGCAAGAAACAAGTGTTGAAGGCTATTTTATCCAAAGCGGCAAAAGATACTCCCTGTTTGCCCGTTCCTACCCACATGGTGTTCTGATTGTCTTTGAAAAAACAATTGATATGATTGTCGGCCAATGAAAAAGGATTCTCTGATTTCTTGTTTATCCGCACCAATTGCTTGTCTTGATTGTAACTGATATAAACTCCTTTGTCATCCGTTCCAATCCATAAATTGCCGTCCCCGTCATCCATTACGGCAGTTATCAACGCATCTGTCACTTCCTGCCTACCCACGTAATCTATCCATTGTTTTTGATTGGTATCATAACATTGCAAGCCCGAAGCATGCGAAGCGTAAAACCAAAGCCTGTCCACCGTATCTATATAAAGGTTATATTGCAAACCGGAAGAGATGGTTCTTCGTGTTTCCGGACGGATATGTTGAAAGTTTGAATCGATGCGGGCTATTTCTCCATTCGAGAAGAGCAGATAGGCACACGAACGCCGACAAACAACCTGTTGCATTTTTTCCTTTCCAGGCAGTTGAAAGGTATGCAACTTACTCTTTGCAAAATCATAATGGAACAACGTATCCATCACGGTACACCACAGGTTGTAATCCTTATCGACAGTAAGATAGCTCACCTCTCCCGTTATTCCATATTTATTTAAGACAGGCTGTATCTTGTTCTCCAATTTATCTTGTTCCCGATCGTAGATATAATAACTGACGGGACCTTTTATCCAAATATTGCCTGCCGCATCTTCTGCGATAGATTCAATGTCATTGTTGTAAGCCCCTAATTGGGTCGTTGTGTATTTCTTGAACTGATAACCATCGTATCTGTTCAGACCGTTGAGCGTGGCAAACCACATGAAGCCATACTGGTCGCGCAGAACAGACCGTACATAATTATCCGAAATCCCGGACTTCACATCAAGATTTCTAAAGTTTAATCCGTCGTGCGCATATACAAGCCCACAGACAAAACACATCAAAATCAGGAGCAAGTTCTTTTTCATCATATCAGTATTAGGTTTAACGCTGCAAAGTTATAAAAATCAAATGGGATAATAGAGGCAAACACTATCCCAAATGAGTAAAAACACTTCCCAAATTGATAAATACACAATACGGATAGTCTGATAATCAATTGAAGAAGCCGATCTATATCTTTCCTCATACATTTGCCAGCACAAAAAGAACCGAATTTAAATTTAATGAATAACATGAAGAACACCCTTGTAACCCTATGTCTTTCCGCAGTACTCTGCGGTGCGTGTTGTACAGAAACGCAACAGCAGGCATCTCCCTTTGTACAAGTTGAAAAGGGAATGTTTGTCCGTGATGGCAAACCTTATAAATATATCGGTGCCAACTTTTGGTATGGAGGCATTCTTGCTTCCGAAGGTGAAGGAGGAAATCGTGAACGCTTGGTTCAGGAACTGGATTCCTTAAAGAGTATAGGTATAGACAATTTAAGAATACTGGTAGGCAGCGACGGTGCCCGTGGAATTACCTCGAAAGTAGAGCCTACGCTCCAGACAGCACCGGGTGTTTACAACGATACCATTCTTGCCGGGCTGGACTTTCTTCTTTCTGAAATGAAAAAAAGAGACATGCTGGCAGTTCTCTACCTGAACAATTCCTGGGAATGGAGCGGCGGGTATAGCCAATATCTGGAATGGGCCGGAAAAGGAAAAGCCCCTGTCCCAAGCATAGACGGATGGCCGGCATTCATGGATTATGTTAAGGAATTTCCAAACAACAAGAAAGCAAAATCACTTTTTGCCGACTATGTAAAGGATATCATTACCCGAATCAATAGGTATACAAACATAAGTTATGTGGAAGACCCCACAATCATGTCATGGCAGATAGGCAACGAACCTCGTGCGTTCTCGGGAGAAAACAAAGAGGCTTTCGCTATCTGGATGGCTGAGGTTAGTCGTTTCATCAAGTCGCTCGACCGGAATCATCTGGTCTCAACAGGTAGCGAGGGCAAACATGGCTGTGAGGAAGACCTCGCCCTGTTCGAGCGAATCCATGCCGACAAGCACATTGACTATATGAACATTCATATCTGGCCCTACAACTGGGGATGGGCGCCGGCAGACAGTTTGTCGGAAAAGGCAGAGGCAGCGCAGTTGCAATCGAAACAATACATAGACGAGCATCTGGAAATAGCACAAAAATATGGCAAACCGTTGGTTTTGGAAGAATTCGGTTATCCAAGGGACGGGTTCCGGTTTGACAAATCAGCTACAACACAGGCACGAGATACCTACTATCAATACATATTCAGCCTGATAACCGATAGGACCGCGCAATCAGCCGGACTGACTGGATGCAACTTCTGGGCATGGGGCGGACTGGCTGCCCCCAAGCACTTATATTGGCAAAGAGGAGATGACTATACGGGCGATCCGGCGCAAGAGCAGCAAGGCCTGAATTCGGTATTTATGTCCGACAGTACCACTATAGCCATTATCCGTACTGCCAACCAACAACTGAAACAACATTCATTTTAACTATTTATACCATGAACAGAAACAGAAAAATTTGGATTGCCGGCTTCATGCTGTACCTGTGTACCGCATCCATGTTTGCACAAATCCGCGGAAATGAAATCCGCGTGGTGGTCTCGCCCGATCATTCGGACTGGACATACCGACTGAAAGAGAAATGTACTTTCACCATTCAGGTGTACAAAGCGCAGAATGTATTGCCCGATGTGAAAGTGGACTATGAACTAGGCCCTGAGTGGTATCCCACAGAAAAGAAAGATGGAGTATCACTGAAGGATGGAAAGCTGACTGTCAGCAGCAGCATGAACACTCCCGGTTTTCTTCGTTGCAAAGTGAAGGCGTACGTTGGCAACAAGACATACGACGGCATGGCAACCGCCGCATACGCTCCGGAATCCATCCGGGCACATGCCGTAAACCCAAGCGACTTTGACAACTTTTGGGAAGGCACTTTGAAAGAAGCCCGCCAGGTACCTTTGTCTTCCACCATGGAACTGCTACCGTCACGCTGCACCGAAACGGTCAATGTCTATCAGGTCAGTTTCCAAAACATCCGTCAAGGCTCGCGTACTTTCGGTATTCTCTGCATGCCTAAAGCTTCCGGCAATTATCCGGCACTGCTCCGTGTACCCGGTGCGGGAGTGCGTCCCTACTACGGCGATGTGGAAACAGCTGCCAAAGGTGCCATTACTTTGGAAATCGGTATTCATGGCATTCCGGTAACCATGCAGCAGTCTGTCTATGACGAACTGGCATACGGGGCACTTTACAATTATCAGTATCAAAATGATGACAATCGTAACTACAGTTATTACAAGCGTGTATTTGTGGGTGCCCTGCGGGCGGTCGATTTCATAACCTCTCTTCCCCAATACAACGGCAAGGCCTTGGGTGTAACCGGTTCCAGTCAGGGCGGTGCGTTGTCTATGGTTACAGCCGCATTAGACAAACGGGTTACGTTCTATGCCGCCATTCATCCTGCCATGTGCGACCATCGGGCACACTTGCAGAAGGTAGCCGGAGGCTGGCCGCATTATTTTTACTATTTCCCGACTCCTACCCCGCAACGAATCCAAACGGCAGATTACTATGACATGGTCAACTTTGCCCGCCGGATTACGGTGCCCGGCTGGTTCAGTTGGGGATACAACGACGATGTGTGCCCACCTACTTCCACATACGCCGCTTACAACAGTATCACCGCTCCCAAGGAACTTCACCCCTATCTGGAAACCGGACACTACTGGTATCAGGAACAATACGAGCAATGGAGCCAATGGCTGTGGGCGCAAATGGGATTATAAACAAGAAACATTTAATTTTATAGAAAGACACAATATGAAAAGAAATCTTCAAAAAGGCATATTAGTCACCAGTGCTTGTGCCGCATTTTTATTGGGCAATGTACAGTAGGCTTACGCCGTTGCAGCAGATGCCATCGAGATTGTACAACAAAACAAGAAGATTGCCGGTATCGTGGTTGACCAAAACGGTGAAGCGGTAATCGGTGCCAATGTAATACAGAAAGGAACAACCAACGGAACCATCACCGACATTGACGGTAAGTTCACCTTGGAAGTGCCTGCAAAAGCCGTACTGACCGTCAGCTTTATCGGATATCAATCGCAAGATGTAGCTTTAAAAGGAAATGAAACTCAACTTACGGTTACGCTCAAAGATGATACAGAGGTATTGGATGAAGTGGTAGTGGTGGGATATGGTACGATGAAGAAGAGAGATTTATCCGGTGCGGTATCCCAGATCAAGAGCGATGACCTGATGAAAGGAAATCCGACTGATTTAAGCCAAGGATTGGCCGGTAAGGTAGCCGGCGTACAGATTAATGCCGCCGATGGTGCTCCCGGTGGTGGAGTAAGCATTCAGGTACGTGGAACCAACTCGTTCTCTACCAGTTCGCAGCCTTTGTTTATTGTGGACGGAGTTCCTTTTGACGCCGGTTCCACTCCGGCCAGCGATGCCAATCAGAACAACAATAACACTTCAAACCCTTTGTCGTTCATCAATCCACACGACATTCAAAGCATTGAAGTGTTGAAGGATGCTTCCGCCACAGCCATCTATGGTTCACGTGGAGCCAATGGTGTGGTGATTATCACAACCAAACGGGGCGAAGCCGGTTATGAGCAAGTGGAATTTTCAAGTAATTTTTCTTTTTCACGCATAGCCAACAAAGTGAAAGTGCTTGATGCTGCGACTTACGCCAGCTATATAAACGAACAAGACCTGAACAGCTACCAATACGATGGCAAGCCTTATGCCCAACTGTCTTATCCCGGAATGTGGAGCTATCCTTCATTGCCCAACGGAACACTGGATTATGAAAACGGCAAATACCTGCCTTCTCCTAAAGATTACCGTAATCCGGGTTATTATACCGATGAATACGGCAACCAGACTTGGGTGGGAGGAGCCGACTGGCAAGACCTGATTTATCAGAACGGCTTTTCGCAAGAATACAACTTGAGTGTAAGCGGCGGTTCGGAAAAAGGATGGCATGCCTTCTCCGGTAACTTCCTGAATCAGGATGGTATTATCAAAGAGTCCGGTTTTACCCGTTATGCACTGCGTGCCAACATCGGTCGCAAAATGTACAAATGGCTGGAAATGGGAATGAACATGAACTTTACCCACACTGAAACCGATTTCAGCAAAACAAACTCCAATGACTATGGTGTGATTCGTTCGTCATTGATTTTCCCGCCCAATTACGACCCGACACACATGGACCAGACAACCAATGACGAATTGAGCTGGCTGGCATCCAATCCATACGCTTACATCAATGATACAAAGGATCACCTGAAGGCCATCAATGTATTCACGTCATCGTATGCAGAAGTCAAGTTGTTCCCTTTCTTGAAATTCCGTCAGAATTTAGGTATCAGTTATACCAACCACAATCGCGGTACTTACTTCGGTCAGCAAACCCAAGAAGGATCGGGACAGAACGGCATCAACGGTAAAGCAGGACAATCGGACAATTGGTACATGGGAATCACGACCGAATCTTTGTTCACTTTTGACAAGACTTTCGGAGTGCATGGCATCAATGCCGTAGTAGGTTTCACGGCAGAAAAGACCAATTGGGGCAGCAAGTCAATGAGCGCCACCGGATTTCCCAATGACTTGACACAAGACTATGACATGAGCCTCGGTACCAAGCCCGGCAAGCTGCAAAGCGACCGTGGCGATGCGGCATTGGCTTCTTTCCTCGGCCGTATCAATTACACCTTGCTGGACAAGTATATCTTTACCGCCTCCTACCGTACCGACGGTTCCAGTAAGTTTACTGATGCCAACAAATGGGCCGGTTTCCTTTCGGGTGCCTTTGCATGGCGCATGAGTGAGGAGAAGTTTATCAAGGACTTGAACATCTTCAGCAATTTAAAGTTCCGTGCCAGCTATGGTGAAACGGGTAATCAAGGTATCGGCAGCTATCGTACCCTGCCTATGCTGAGTGTTGCTAATTATCCGTTTGCCGGTGGCATCAACAGCGGTTTTGCCCAAGTAGACTGGCGTGGACCGGTAGCCGATGACTTGCGTTGGGAAACGACTGCACAATACAATGTAGGCCTCGATATGGGTTTCCTGAATGGACGCATCAATCTGACGGTGGATTATTACCACAAGAAAACCCGCGACCTGTTGCAAGAAGTGAAGATCCCTTTGAGTACAGGTTTTGCCAACATGATGGTAAACAGTGGCTATGTAACCAATGAAGGTCTGGAAATCTCAGGTAAATTCTACCTGTTGCAAAACACACCGTTGAAGTGGAACATTGATGCCAACATCTCTTTCAACAAGAACCAGATCGGCGGTCTGGAAGCCGACCAGTTCGCTACCCGCTTGTGGTATAAGGCCGACGAGGTGTTCTTGCAACGCAACGGTTGCCCCATCGGTACCATATTTGGCTATGTAGAAGATGGCTTTTATGACAATGAGGCCGAAGTCCGTGCAGATCCGTTGTATAGAAATGAGACGGACTCTAAGGTTAAAAGCATGGTAGGTGAAGTGAAATACAAGAATCTTGATGACGATCCTGTAATTGATAATCGAGACCGTCAGATTATAGGTAATACCAACCCGGATTACCAATATGGTATAACCAATACATTGGAATGGAAGAACTGGACATTCAGTTTCTTCTTGCAGGGTACACAAGGTAATGACGTGTTGAATGTCAATCTTAAGAAATTTGATATGGCCAGCGTGGATAATATGCCTTATTTTATTTATAACAATCGTTGGACTGCCGAAAATAGGGCAAATGCCAAATGGCCGCGTGCCAATAGAACCAGTACACGTTCTATGAAGGCATCTGACCGTTACATTGAGGATGGATCTTACTTGCGTTGCAAGAATGTCAGCTTGAGCTACCGTTTCCGCCATCCGATGAAGTTTGTGGAGAGTATTAATTTGGTTGCCAGCGTTTCCAATCTATTTACAATTTCCGGTTATAGTTGGATGGACCCTGATGTGAATTCATTTGGTAGTGACCCTAAACGCAGAGGTGTGGATATGGCTTCTTATCCAAGTGCCCGTACATTTAATTTTGGTGTTCAAATTGGATTTTAAATAATGATGACTATGAAATTTAAGAATATATTAATGGCATTGGGCTTAGGCTCCATGTTGATGACTTCTTGTACGTTGGATGAAGAAGTATATACATTTATTTCAGGTGAAGACTTGTCTGCTGATGGTGAGTATGAACTGTTGGTAAATGGCGCTTACCAACCGTTGGCCTGGATGTTTGAATGGGGTAGTTATGATTCTGCTACTAATTATGATAATGACTATCAGACAGGGCCGGGTTGGGCTTTTAAAGAAACCGGTACCGGTAACTTTTATAACAATGGTAGTATAAATAATGTGTTTGCATATTATTCAACCGCCATTCATCGTGCCAATTACCACTATTATCTGATTGACAAGATGACCAATGTACCTGAGAAAGCCAAGAATAATGCGTTGGGTGAACTTCGTTTTCTCAAGGCATGGTCGGAGTTTGAATTAGTACGTCGTTTTGGTGGTATTCCTTTGTTTAAAACTTCTATTGGTGAAGGTAACAGCAGTTACCAGCCCAGAGCTTCCGTCAAGGAAGTGTATGAGGACATTATAGCCAATTTAAAGGAGGCTGAAACGTTGCTGATGCCTCGTACAGACTCGGATTATAAGAAAGGGCATGTATTTCGTGCGTCAGCCAAGTCGCTGTTGGCTTTAGTCTATGCTACGATTGGTTCTGCTTCGATGGAGAGTGGCAAAGTCATGGTAAAGGGTGGTCCCGGCAAGGTTACGAATCCGGATGGAACAGAATCGGCATTGATGCCTCAGGAAATCTGGCATAACAAGATTCGTCTTCCGGGATATGAAGAGTTCAATTCTCAGGAGTATTACAAACTGGCCAAAGAGAAAGCAGCCGAAGTGATTGCAGAAGGAGAGTGTGTGTTGGCTTCCAGTCAGAAAGAATTATGGAAAATCGACAATAAGAACGGGCCGGAATTCCTGTTTACATTACAGACTTATCCCGAAGGGGATAATCTTGCCGGAAACTATATCAGCGAATCGTATTACGGCTATTGGAAAGAGGATAGAACTCTGGGTTCTGGTTATTATACTTATCGCGATCACTGGCTGCAGATGTT
>ENA-ORNF01002596-ORNF01002596.1-human-gut-metagenome-genome-assembly--contig:-NODE-2596-length-13228-cov-4.446747_pt1 | contig 13228 bp, 10 predicted proteins | sample MGYA00242110_ERZ509012 | MGnify/ENA primary metagenome ERZ509012 (study PRJEB26280, sample SAMEA2338714) | human gut metagenome | biome: human gut; feature: human-associated habitat; material: faeces... | reverse complement strand
AACCATTACCGGATAAACAAAATTACATACAACGGAGCTTCCATAGAATTCTCGTTTGTCGGTTCACGGACAGACCCAGTATCCTTTTATCTTTCAGGACAGAAAGTAACAGAAAACTCTTTGCTGAAAACCATAACCTGTAAGTTTGGTAATACCATATTGGGAACTTATAAACTCAATTATAGGAATGAGAATCAAACGACGCTTAAACAATCCCTATTGGAAGAAATTGAGTATCTGAGTGGTGTGAAAAGCTTTCCTCCCTTGCATTTCTACTATGGTAAGGGAAATAAGACAACAGGTTATGACACCCATTCTTTCGTCTGTAAAGGTTATGTAGGGACACCTTCTCCAAAACGTTTTGTCGTAGCGCGGAATGCTGACCACGGTAAAGCTGACTTAATTGTAGCAATACCCGATTATCAAGATACTCATCAAATATGCTATTAATGAAACAAGGCCCTATTGTCATAGGACTATATTTCCAAAAGGTATATGATGATTATCGTCCCATATTCATCAGTTATCCATTATGGAAAGACTCGTTAAAAGATTGCATGCAGTTCTACATATTCCATCACGAATTTCGGAACAATAAAAATCTCCAATTAAATGTACCTATATTAAACCATCAAAGTAAATTATTAAAATATCAAAGTAATTTTACAGAAGCTGTAAAGTGTGTACAGTCACAGTCATCCAATTTGTTACAAGAAAATGTCTATGTAAAAGATATTTTCAACTATTTGGATTATCTGAGGGAACATGATCTTCTCATTAAACTCCAAAGATTTGATGGAAAACGTGAATTATTGGTTTATAGTATGATGATAGCTCTTTACACGAACAATGAAGACTTGCTTCAATGGGTTTGCAATAAAACCAAAAAGCAAATCCAAACTTGGGATAAAGAATACTTTAAACAATGTTATGGTTACGATTTAGAAACATGGGAGACAGAACTTTATCAACTAATAGACCAACGAGAAGAAATCATGGAACGGATTCGAATCAATTCCATGGACAAAAGGATTGCCAAACTGAAAGAATCTCATCTTATTATATAAAAAAGCGTATGGCAAAAAGAACAGAAAATAAAAAAGAGAATGGTTGCTACGCAATAGGCAAATGGTTTGCATGGGTCGTGGCCTTGCTCGTTACAGGCTGTAGTCCGAAAGTGGCCACGGAAATCTATCATTCTTATCCCGCTACGCAAGCTGACGACGTACAAGTATTCAAAACCGGAACGAACCGGCCTTACTCTGCCGAACTCCTGGGCAAAGTGGCTGTAAAAGGAAACGGATATACCGCACATTTCAGTTATGACCAGGTCGTAGCACTGGCCAAGGCTGAAACGGCCAAAGTGGGAGGAAACGCCTTGGCTATCACCGAACATAAAGAACCTACCATTCTCGTTTCCTGCCACCAGATAAAAGGGGAAATGCTACGCATGAAAACCCAACAAAGGGAACAAATAAGGAAAGCAGACAGTTTGGAATTGGCCGGACGGAAAAGCATAAAGCCACGTAAGCTCCCGCCCCCACTTCCTATCCATATCTACGGGAACGGAGGTTTTGGCCATGTGTTCAGCAAAGCTTACCATGACATTCCGGGCGGCCTCAGCGGCACGTTCAAAAACGGGGTGGATTTCCAGGGAGGAATCGACTGGGTGGGTAAAAAGTTCATGGGTGTAGGCATTCTCTATTCCGGTTACCGATCCGGGGCATATCATACCAACTTCGTACGCAATCCCGATTACCCCAAGGAACAAACCGCCAATCCCAAAAGCCGGATGCACTTGGATTATATCGGACCTGAGTTCGTTATGAGGGCGGCCAACAAACATTGGTCATTACGATACGGCATCGGAGTAGGCGCCTTCATTCTGAATGTTGAGGAGGAGATGGATTTCAGTATGGGAAAAACTGTAAAAGGGATGGGATTGCATTACCAACTCTGTGCGGACTACCTACTGAGCAAACACGTCGGCATAGGAGTGAACGCAGGAGTGATTTATGGAAATGTCTATGACAAAAATGGAGTGATTCCCGGCTCCATGGACCAATCCGTAGAGTTCTACCGTATCTTTATAAACGGAGGACTGCACTTTTATTTTTAAAAGAAATCCAGCGGCGAACGCACAACCAACCGAGTTTTTAAGTAGTTTTGCAATGTCTAACATCAACAGCATGAACTGACGGCATGATACGCAAATTTGATTTTTTAGTGATAGGTTCGGGAGTAGCCGGAATGAGTTACGCCCTGAAAGTGGCCGATGCAGGCAAAGGCAAGGTGGCCATCGTATGTAAAACCACATTGGAAGAGGCCAACACGGCCAAGGCACAAGGAGGAATAGCTTCCGTGACCAACATGGAAGTGGACAACTTCGAGAAACATATCAAAGACACCATGATTGCAGGGGATTTCATCAGCGACCCTGCAGCCGTGGAACAAGTAGTGAAAAACGCACCGCAGGGCATACGAGACCTTGTGAAATGGGGCGTAAACTTCGACAAAAACGAAAAGGGGGACTTCGACCTGCACCGCGAAGGCGGACATTCGGAATTCCGCATCCTGCACCATGCTGACGACACAGGTTTTGAAATCCAACGCGGACTGATGGAAGCCGTACGCCGCCATCCGAACATCACGATTCTGGAAAACCACTTTGCCGTGGAAATCATCACCCAACACCATTTGGGTATCGAGGTGACTCGCCGCACGCCGGACATCGAATGTTACGGGGCATACGTCTTAGACCCGGATACCCAAAAGATAGATACTTTCCTTTCCAAAGTCACCCTAATAGCCACCGGTGGTACGGGAGCCGTCTACGCCACTACGACCAACCCCAACATTGCCACGGGCGACGGCATCGCCATGTGCCACCGCGCCAAGGCCATCACCGAAAACATGGAGTTCATCCAATTCCACCCCACCTCGCTCTACCATCCGGCCGAAAAGCCCAATTTCCTCATCACGGAGGCGATGCGGGGTTACGGCGCGATCCTGCGTCTGCAAAACGGCGAAGAGTTCATGGACAAATACCACCCGATGAAATCGCTCGCACCGCGCGACGTCGTGGCCCGGGCCATCTACCGCGAAATGACGCGCCGCGGCGAGGACTTCGTCTACCTCGACGTGACGCACAAGGACCCCGATTCCGTCCGCAGCCACTTCCCCAACATCTACGAGAAGTGCCTCTCGATCGGCATCGACATCACGAAGGACTGGATCCCCGTCACCCCGGCGGCCCACTACTGCTGCGGCGGCGTGCGGGTCGATACCAACGGGCAGACCTCCATCAAGCGGCTCTACGCTCTGGGCGAAACCTCCTGCACGGGACTTCACGGCGCCAACCGCCTGGCCTCCAACTCGCTCATCGAGGCGGTGGTCTACGCCGACCAGGCCGCACGCCACACCGCCTCGCTCATCGACCGCACCGACTTCCAGGAGGGGATTCCCGACTGGGACTTCGAGGGCACGCAGCACACCGAGGAGATGCTCATGCTCATCCAGTCGAAGCGCGAGGTACAGTCGATCATGTCGAACTACGTCGGCATCGTGCGCTCGAACCTCTCGCTCAAGCGCGCCATGCGGCGCCTCTCGATCCTCTTCGAGGAGACCGAGGAGCTCTACAACAAGACCAAACCCAACCGCGAACTGTGCGAACTGCGCAACATGATCGCCGTGGCCTACCTGGTCATCAAACAGGGCCGCGAGATCAAGGAGTCGGTCGGATGCCATTACAACATAGATTACCCCAAGCAATAACGCATGACCCTACAGGAAGAGATCACACGCCGGCGGACCTTCGCCGTCATCGCCCACCCCGACGCGGGTAAAACCACCCTTACGGAAAAACTGCTCCTCTTCGGCGGCGCCATCCACGTGGCCGGAGCCGTCAAGAGCAACAAGATCAAGAAGGGGGCCACCTCCGACTTCATGGAGATCGAGCGCCAGCGCGGCATCTCGGTGGCCACGTCCGTCATGGGCTTCGAATACGAAGGCCGCAAGATCAACATCCTCGACACCCCGGGCCACGAGGACTTCGCCGAGGACACCTACCGCACGCTGACGGCCGTCGATTCGGTCATCATCGTCATCGACGGCGCAAAGGGCGTCGAGGCGCAGACCCGCAAGCTGATGGAGGTCTGCCGCATGCGATCGACGCCGGTGATCGTCTTCATCAACAAGCTCGACCGCCCCTCGAAGGAGCCCTTCGACCTGCTCGACGAGGTCGAGAAGGAGCTGCACATCCGCGTGCGGCCGCTGGCCTTCCCCATCTCGAACGGCCCCACCTTCAAGGGCGTATACAACCTCTACGAGAAGAACCTCTCGCTCTTCACCTCGGACGAGAAACTGACGGCCGACGCCTCGACGGTCGAGATCTCGGACCTCGCGTCGCCCGAACTGGACCAGCGCATCGGCGCCAAATATGCCGACCAGCTGCGTCAGGATGTCGAACTGGTCGAAGGGGTCTACGACGACTTCGACCGCGAGGCCTACCTGCGAGGCGAACTGGCCCCCGTCTTCTTCGGTTCGGCCGTGAACAATTTCGGCGTGCGCGAGCTGCTCGAGTGCTTCATCCGCATCGCCCCCTCGCCGCGCCCGGCCCCGACCGAGACCCGCACCGTGGAGCCCTCGGAGCCCAAAATGACGGGCTTCGTCTTCAAGATCCACGCCAACATGGACCCCAACCACCGCGACCGCATCGCCTTCCTGAAGATCTGTTCGGGCACGTTCGAGCGCAACCGCAACTACCTCCACGTCCGCAGCGGCAAACAGATGAAGTTCTCTTCACCGACGGCCTTCATGGCCGAGAAGAAGTCGGTGATCGACTTCGCCTATCCGGGCGACATCGTGGGCCTGCACGACACGGGCAACTTCAAGATCGGCGACACCTTCACCGAGGGCGAAAAGCTCAAGTTCACGGGCATCCCGTCGTTCGCCCCCGAGCAGTTCCGCTACATCGAGAATGCCGACCCGCTGAAGTTCAAGCAGCTGGCCAAGGGCATCGACCAGCTCATGGACGAGGGCGTGGCACAGCTCTTCACCTCGTCGCTCAACGGCCGCAAGATCATCGGCACGGTGGGCGCCCTGCAGTTCGAGGTGATCCAGTACCGCCTCGAGCACGAGTACAACGCCGCATGCCGCTGGGAGCCCATCTCGATCTACAAGGCCTGCTGGATCGAGAGCGACAACGCCGCACAGCTGGCCGACTTCAAGCGCCGCAAGCACACCAACATGGCCGTGGACAAGCACGGACGCGACGTCTTCCTGGCCGACACGAGCTACGCCCTGGCCCTGGCCCAGGAGAATTTCAAGGAGATCCGGTTCCACTTCACCTCGGAGTTCTGACCCACGGAGGAAGGGGGCTCCGATGACCCGGGACGGTAATCCGCCCCGACCGGCCGGTCTGCCGCCGGGATCGACACCCCGACGCCTCCAACCGCTCCAACATACAGATCGGGCCGCTGCCGGAATCCCGGCAGCGGCCCGATTTGCATTTGGCCCAAGGCTGAGCGGCACCCACCGTCCCGCCCGCCTCCGGCGGATCACTTCACGGAGTCGATCTCCTTCAGCAGCTCCTCGACAGCCGTCCGCAACTGCGTATCCTCCCCCTGCACGACCGTCTCGGGCGCGTTGAGCACCAGGATGTCCGGATCGAGCTGCTTGTTCTCCAGATAACTGCCGTCGGGCAGGCGGTAACCGATAATGGGAATGCCGAAGACCAGCGACGGATCCTGCAGGGTCTCCCACGAGACGCTGGTCATGGTTCCCGGCACGGGTGCGCCGACCAGCTTGCCCAGTCCCTGGTGCTTGTAGACCCACGGCGTGCCGTGCGCGTTCGAGTAGTTGGCCTCGCACTGGAGCATGATCGAAGGCTTGTTCCACCGCCGGCTGGGCATGTCGCACGCCTCGCGCCCGCGGATGACCTGCGTCACATACTTCCGGCCGCTGAAGAGCACCTCAATGTCCTCGTGCAAGCGGCCGCCGCCGTTGAAGCGCGTGTCGATCACAATGCCGTCGCGGTCGTTGTAACGGCCCAGGATATCGGAATAGATGTCACGGAAACTCTCGTCGCCCATCGAGCGGATGTGCACGTAACCCAGACGTCCGTTCGACCAGCGGTCCACATCGGCCGCCCGCTGCTTCACCCAGCGCGTATAGAGCAGGTCGGAGAAAGCTCCGGAGGTGATCGGCAGCACGACCTCCTCCCACCGCTCGCGGCTTTCGGGGTCGTAGAGCGACACGAGGGTCTTGCGGTGCGCCTTGCCGTTGAGCAGCAGCGAGCAGTCGTTCTCGGGGGTCACCTCCTCGCCGTCGATCTTCTCGATGACGACGCCCTTGCGGACCTTCGAGTTGGCGTGGTCGAACGGCCCCTTGGCCACCACCTCGGCCACCATCAGCCCCGCGCCGATGGCGTGCACCGTGCCCGCTTCAATAAAGAATACATCGCCCTTGTGAATATCCACATGGTTGAGCACCTGTGGCAGCGGAGTAGCGGCCGCCGGTGTGCGAGACGTTGAGCTCCCCGAGCCACTCGCTCAGCAGCTCGGCAAAATCGAAATTGTTGGCAATGTGGGGCAGGAAGCGGCGGTAATTGGCCGTCATGGCCTCCCAATCGACCCCGTGCATCTGCTCCGTGTAGAAGCGCTGCTTCTGCTGCATGTAGACATGCTGGAACATGGCGGCACGCTCCTCGGCCAGATCCATCTTCATCCGCGCCGAGAAGGTCACCGGCTTGAGATTCGACCCGTCGAGCTTGCGGAGCTGCCCGCCCAGGAGGAAGATCGTCCCCTCGCCGTCCATCTCGAAGCGGCCGTAACCGGCATTCTTCGACACCAGCAGCGGATCCCGCTTGCGCAGGTCGAGTTTCCAGAGGTCGAAACCCTTCTCGAACGACGCCAGGTAATAGAGCGTCTCGCCCTTCTTATCCACGATCGCCGAAGCGAGGTTCGACGAGTTCGGCGTCAGGCGCGCGATGCGGTCCTCGATTCCCTCGAGCTCGACCACGATCGGCTCAACGGCCGGCGTCTCCTCCTTCTCCTTCGCGGCAGCCTCCTGTTCCTTGTCCGACTTCTTGCCCTTCTCCTTGGCTTTCTTCTCCCGCTCGGCCTTCTCGCGGGCCTTCTTCTGCTCCTCCTCGAGGGCCTTGCGCAGTTCGTAGTCCTCCTTGCTCAGGCGGAACTTGTCGTAGGCATCCTGATTGAGGAAGACGAGCATCACGTCGCTCAGCGAACCCCACGAAGCGTGGGCCCGCATGCCGTAGCGGTCGGTCTCGAAGAGGATGGCATTGCCGTCGAGCACCCACTGCGGCGACGAACTGAAGTAACCGCTGCGGGTCAGGTTCGTGATCTCACCGCCCCCCGCGCTGACCAGACCGATATCCGAATAGGGGTCGTGGCGGTTGCCGATGAACTCGAGGGCAAACCACCGCCCGTCGGGCGACCATCGATAGTCGAAGCCGCCGCCGGTCCCGTACCACGTGCTGCCGTCGGTGACCTGGTGCACCTTCTTCGAGTCGAGATCGACGACCATCAGCCGGTTGCGGTCCTCGATGAAGGCCAGCTGCTTGCCGTCGGGCGAGAACTGCGGGCAGGTACGCTCGAGTTTCGACTCGGGCAGCAGCCGCTCCTCGCGGAGCACCGTCGCGTTGGGGAATCCTTTCTCCTCATCGCGCACGATCGTCGCCCGATAAAGGTCCCATTTGCCGTCCCGCTCGCTGGCATAGACCAGCGTCCGGTTGTCGGCGCCCCACGTCACGTCGCTCTCCGTGGCGGCCGTCTCGGTCACCCGCTTCGTCGTGCCGTACTCGACCGAGGTCACGAAGAGTTCGCCGCGCACCGTGAAGGCGATCTGCTTGCCGTCGGGCGACACGGCCGGGTCCGAAGCCCCGGAGGTGAAGTGGAAGATGGTCTCCTGCCCGGCATCGTCGCGCGTAAGGTCGATCACCACCTTGCGGGGCTTGCCGCCGGCCGGCTGGGTATAGATCTCGCCGTTGTAGGCATAGCACAGCGTGCCGTTGTCACCCACCGAAAGGAAACGCACGGGATGCGTGCGGAAATGGGTCACGGCAGTTACCTCGGCCGGGTTGTCCAGCGGGAACGAGTAGACGTTGAACGACCCTCCGTCGCGCTCGCTGAGGAAGTAGACCTGCGCCCCGTCGGGTGAAAGCACCGGATTGCGGTCCTCGCCGGCTCGCTGCGTCAGATTGACGTGGCTGCCGTCGGCCGGACGGTAGAGCCAGATATCGCGGGTGATCGACGAGGTATGGTGCTTGCGCCACTCGTCCTCACCGCCCTTGCGGTCCTGATAGAGAAAAAAGCTGCCGTCGCGGCCGAAGCAGACCGCCTCGGCCGGAGTGCCCAGCACCTGTTCGACACGTCCGCCCCCCACGGGCACACGATAAAGTTCGGGCATCGAAGATTTCGGGAACAGGGCACTGGCGGCCGGATCCTGGATCGAGGCTACGAAAAGAACATATTCCCCATCGGGCGAGAAGGCCGTGGGGACCTCCGAGGCGGAATTGAAGGTGATCCGCCGGGCGGGACCGCCCTCGGACGACATGACATATAGGTCGGAACCGCCTTCGCGGTTGCTGGCAAAGGCGATCCGCGTCCCGTCGGGACTCCAGACGGGGCTCGATTCATACGACTCCTGCGTGGTCAGCTGCACGGCCTTGCCGCCGTCGGCTGCCACCTTGTAAATATCGCCCTTGTAGCAGAAGGCGATCTGCTGCCCGTCGGGCGAAATCTTCACATCGCGCAGCCACAGCGGCTCGGCGGCAAGCGCCCATTCCGCCGCCAGGCCGAGGGCCATACAGAGAAACAGCTTCTTCATCGGTTCTTGGTTTTTGCGGTAAAACTGGAATTATTCCGTGCTAAGATAGGAATTTATCCGCGAAAAGCCCGCGAATCGACCCCGAAAATGCGTCCTTGAAGCCCGGGCCGCACCGCGCGCTCCGCCCGGCGGGGACACAACGAATCACCGGCCGAGTACGTCCCAGAACCGCGCGGGGAGGTGGATGTTCTCCACCCGACGGGCCGCTTCGAACAGCGGGGCGATCTCCGCGGGCGTGAAACCCGCAATCCCGCAGCCGATCTCCGTGACGAGAAACGTCATCCGGGGATGCTGCCGGGCGAAACCGATGAACTCGTCCACATAGGGACGGATCGTCTCCACTCCGCCCTGCATGGTGGGGATGGCATAGCTCTCTCCCTGCAGCCCAACCCCCTGTCCCCAGACGGCCCCGAACTTCAGGCTGGCCAACCGGGCAGCACCTCCGCCGTGCATGCCCGCCAGGTTGCTGCCGAATACGAATATCTCCCCGGGCCGAAGCTCCGTGATGCGGTCAGGTGTCGTTCTCATAGTGATGCGTTTTGTTGTAAAGATACAAAAAAATACAACCGCCGCGACAGGAGTATTTCGCAGCAAACAAGCCATTACCCCGTCCGTCGGGTATTGTGTACGGGATCGGTATTGGATTGACTTCCAAAAGATATCCGAACGAGTTCACCCGTTTGTCCGCCCGTCCATCCCTGGTCTCGCACCGTTTCCGCCAATAAATATAAGATTATCAGAAAAACAAGCACAAAAAATGACAGACTCCGCAAAAGGTCTTACGGATGAACCCTTCCGCAAAGTCTGTCACTTTTTATTCGGCAAGCGCAAATCAGATTCTCTTAAATGTATATGTTATTGCTGCTTTATAACCGTCATCGTCTATTTCCTCGAAAAGGACGAGTTGCGTTTTCGTTAATTGTTCGATTTTAAATGTCCCATTATATTCATATTCTTGGGGAATTGTCAAAACATTGTTTGAGATAGAATATTTTAAGGGCCATTCTTCCTGCAATTGGTTGTTTTCATAATAATTAAAACTTTTGTATGTGCCCGATCCATCCTCATTGAATGTGTAGGTGTAATAGAACCCGTAATCGTCGTTCACATCATCGATCGGATAGGTTATATCCTTATCGAATTTACCCTCTCCTGGCACAATTTCATAGCCGACCTCACGTGTAATCTGCCATGTTCCGACGATCGACGCATCTTTGTTATCGTCTTTGTCATCATCGGAGCATGCCGAAAACGAGACTGCCGCAAACAGAGCGGCCGCAAAGAAAAACAACTTTTTCATCGTTGCAATAAGTTTTTGTTTGTCGTCCCAGCACCCGTACGACGGTTAAAGTTTGGGTTTAAAGAAACAGAAAGCGTGGTGCTGAAGACTTATTCAGTTGATGAGGTCGTAGGAAACCTTGTAGATAAATAAGCAACAACACCACGCCGTATCCACGAATGGATATGACGCGGCAAGATGTTTGCCTATCCTCTCTACTTGATCAGAATTTCCTACGTTCCATCAACGAGAATAAGCTACACTCTCCGTGTATTCAATATGTTACTGCAAAAGTAACACATTCGGCGGAAAATGCAAAACATCTTGCCCGTTCGGGTGTTGTTGCTCGTATTTATGATTCTATGGTGCAAGCATAGCCGTATTTATTCTGTCGCTACATAAAAACAGACCCTGCAGTCGGTCATCAGTCCGTCTGGCAAAGTCTGCGCCTTGATTCGCCCCTTTTGCTCGGCAACAATCATCTGCGGGGTAAATTCCTCCTCGTTAATCTCTTTCGCCAAAATCTTCCCGTTGTACTCGGATTCATATTTCAGCATGATCTGGCGAATCAACTGTCGATTCGGACAGTTGGGTTTGGGTTGGTTGGTGTCAAAATTCCAGAATTTGGGATCGACCGACACGCCCAGACTCTTCATCGTACGGCGTCCCTCTTTGGAAATGCGGAGCATCAGCGGGGATTCTCCATTTGCAAGTACCTTGTACCTGTAACAAACGACGGAAACACAGGTTTTCATCGGTTTTGGTTGACTTCTTGGTTGACTTTTTCGCGTCAACCGTGGCGTCAACCGCCCGTTCAGCAGGCAGGCGCAACAACGAAAAAGGCTCGACAATCATGTGATTGTCAAGCCTTTTCTTCAGTCGGGGTGACTGGATTCGAACCAGCGACCACACGCCCCCCAGACGTGTACTCTAACCGGACTGAGCTACGCCCCGATCCTTGCCCTCCGGGAGAATTACCTCTCCGTTTGGGACTGCAAATATAGTACTTTTTTCAGAAACAAACACATTTCTGCCATATTTTTTTCTATTTTTGCGGAAATGAAACGAATTTCACTCCTCCTGGCCCTCCTGACCGCCCTCTGCTTCGGCAGTTGCGGCACTCCCCGGCTCGATCCCGGGGCCTTCACCGAGACCATATATGCCCCGGCCTACGCCACGGGATTCGACATACGCGGGCTCGCCGCCGACAGTCTGTCGCTCGCGGACCGAAGCGCAGCCTCCGAGGCCCCGACACTCATCACCGTCCGCAACCCGTGGCAGGGAGCATCCGACATCGAGCAGCACCTGCTCGTCCTGCGGGGCGACGCCGAAGCTCCCGCCGCATTCGACGGCACCGTGGTCCGCGCCCCGGTCGAGCGCGTCGTCTGCATGTCTTCGGGACACATCGCCTTCTTCGACGCCTTAGGAGAGACCGACCGCATTTCGGGCGTTTCGGGCATCGACTACATCTCCAATCCGCGCATTCAGGAGAACCGGCAGGCCGGGAAGGTCCATGACATCGGGTTCGACTCGAACATCGACTTCGAACGGCTGGCCTCGATGCGGCCCGGCATCGTCCTGCTCTACGGCGTAACGGGAGAAAACGTCGCCGTGACGGGCAAGCTCCGCGAATTGGGCATACCTTATGTATATGTGGGCGACTATGTCGAGAACTCCCCGCTCGGAAAGGCCGAATGGCTCGTTGCGATTGCCGAACTCTGCAACCGGCGCGAGACCGGCGCCGACACGCTGCGACACATCGCAGCCCGCTACGAGGCACTGAAGGCCACCCCGGCTGCCGGCCGCCCGAAGGTGATGCTCAACACCCCCTACCGCGACACATGGTTCATGCCGCCACGCAGCAGCTACATGGTCCGCCTCGTGGAGGATGCCGGCGGCGCATACATCTACCCGCAGAACGACACGAACGCCTCGCAACCCATCGACATGGAGGAGGCCTACCTGCTGGCCCGCCAGGCCGACGTGTGGATCAACGTCGGGGGCTGCAACACGCTCGCGGAGCTGACGGCGCAGAATCCGAAATTCGCCGACGTGCCGGCCGTGAAGGAGCGCCGCGTCTTCAACAACAACCGCCGCCAGACCCCGTCGGGCGGCTCCGATTTCTGGGAGTCGGGCAACGTCCGTCCCGACCGGATTCTCCGCGACCTGCGCACCATCTTTTCCGGTGGGAACGCCGACTCGCTGTGGTACTACAAACGCCTCGAATAGACGATGAACCGCACGGCCCTCCTCTTCACGCTGCTGACGCTGCTCACCGCCGCACTCTTCGTCGCCGACCTCGCCTCGGGCTCGGTTCCCGTTGCCGCCGGTGACGTCTGGGCCGCCCTGACCGGAGGCGCATGCGACCCCGCCACGCGGGACATCATCCTCAAGATCCGTCTGCTGAAGGCCGTCATGGCCGTTGCCGCCGGTGCTGCACTGGCCGCCAGCGGACTGGAGATGCAGACCCTCTTCCGCAACCCGCTGGCCGGGCCCTACGTGCTGGGCGTCAGTTCGGGCGCTTCGCTCGGCGTGGCGATCTTCCTGCTCGGGGCTCCACTGCTCGGAATCGGAAGCCATGCCTTCGTCCAATCGCTCGGCATCGCCGGCGCCGCCTGGCTCGGGTCGGCTCTCGTGCTGGCACTGATCATGGCCGTCAGCCGCCGGATCAAAGACATCATGGTGATCCTGATCCTCGGCATGATGTTCGGTTCGGGGGTGAGCGCCGTAGTCGAAATCCTGCAGTACCTCTCGAACGAAAACGCCCTCAAGTCGTTCGTCATCTGGACAATGGGGTCGCTGGGCGACGTCACGGGGAGCCAGCTGGCCCTCGTGCTGCCGATCGTCGGGGCGGGTCTCGTACTCGCGGTCGCAGTGATCAAACCCCTGAACCTGCTGCTGCTCGGCGAAAACTATGCCCGCACGATGGGGCTCAACGTACAGCGGGCCCGGACGCTGATCTTCCTCTCGACGGTTCTGCTGGCCGGAACCATCACGGCCTTCTGCGGGCCGGTCGGTTTCATCGGCCTGGCCGTGCCCCACATCGCCCGCATGCTCTTCGCCTCGGCCGACCACCGCATCCTGATGCCGGCCTCCCTGCTG
>ENA-ORNF01002594-ORNF01002594.1-human-gut-metagenome-genome-assembly--contig:-NODE-2594-length-13230-cov-3.289108_pt1 | contig 13230 bp, 11 predicted proteins | sample MGYA00242110_ERZ509012 | MGnify/ENA primary metagenome ERZ509012 (study PRJEB26280, sample SAMEA2338714) | human gut metagenome | biome: human gut; feature: human-associated habitat; material: faeces... | reverse complement strand
TAAGTCATTGTTCAGTTTTACGATTGCCATAGGTTCAATAAAAAGAGTAGAACCTGTTGAAGACTGATCGTGAATGAGTCCCTGTACCTGTCCACGATATTCCGCTTTAACAGGTACACAATAGCGGTCTCCACGCATGGTAATGATTGCATCCTGCAGATAAGTGCGAAGGGAACCGTTGACCAGTGTAGTTAAAGTGGCGTGTACTTTGTCATTGATGTTATTAATGCTTCGACGAATTTGCTTCAGTGTGGAACTGGCATCATCACTGTATTCATCTTCGCCGATAATACAGCGGTCGATTTCATTTGAAAGTGGTGTCAGTGGTTCAAGCAGGTTAAAATATTCATCCAGGCAGTCGCAAGCGTCCTCTTGTGTATCATGTCTTCCGTAGGCCTTTACCCTGGCTGCATTTACAAGCAGGCGGGAAATACGGAGAAGTTCTGTGCTGCTGAGTGAGCCACCAATCTCCAGACGCTTCATGGACTCTTCAACCGGTGCAGCGTCACCAAACGAGATACGTCCTTTTTGCACGATTCGTGTATAAGCGGCAGCAGTCTGTTCCTGATAAGTGTTGATCTTATGAAGGTCTGTCATTGGCTTCAAACGACGGCAGAGCTGCCCTCCACGGAAAGATGGCGCTTCTTTTTCAAGAAGAGCAATGATCTTATCATATTCCAGTTTAAATAATGTTTTTTGATTCATTTATTTTCCTCTGTCATTTCAACTTAATACTAATTTTTTAATCATGTAGCTGTTCACAATACATGTGAACAATAACTATTTCCGAGTCTTATTGTACCTTATTATTTCATTAAATAAAAGGCTTTTATAGATATTGAACAATCTATATGAATCAGTTATACTAAGTAATGGAAATGTCCGTGTCGGTTGATTTTGTAGTTGACACGGAAGTGAACAGTCACGAATGAGGTTCATGTCAATGTCAGAAAAGAAAAGTAATGGTCAGGTTCCGGAAGAGGGTCCTGACGGGAAAAATTTAGAACAGTCAGAAAAAAAGGAATCTTTTGCATTTCTCGAAGAGACGATAAAACCAAAGAAGATCAGCAGACAGCAAGGAATGAAACAGCTCATCCGGATTGCAATATGCGGACTGGTTTTAGGAGGCTCTGCGTGCCTGGGATTCTTTGCATTGCGCCCGCTTGCACAGCATTTATTTCCTGAAAAGACACAAGTTGTGACAATCCAGGAGGACAATCAATCAGAGGAAGATTTAGCAGAAGGTGGCGACACGACAGAGCAGAATGACGCGCAGAATCAGCAGGAGATCAGTTATGTACAGATGATGTCCAAAGCATATGAGAAAGCACTGACAGCGAAGAAGAGTGTGGTATCTGTTACGAAAGGAGCAGAACAGGAGAACTGGAATGCAGAAGCGACCGGAATTGATGAGAGCGTATCGGGTGTGATCGTTGCAGATAACGGACAGGAGATACTGATTTTGTCCTATGCTTCGATCTGCGAAGATGCAAAAGAGTGGTGCGTTACATTTTCAGATAAATCAGAATATAAGGCAAGCCTGAAAAAAAAGGATAAAAATAGTGGATTTGCAATATTTGCGGTAGATAAAAAAAGCCTTTCAGATGCCACATGGAGTGCTTCAAGTGTAGCATCACTTGGCAATTCGAATCTGACAGAACAGGGTGATGTTATATTCGCACTGGGAAATATTTTCGGTTATGCCGGAGGAAGCGGTTACGGAATTGTCAGTTCGTCAAACTATAAAGAAATCGGACGCGACGGAGAGTATAGTGTGATTGCGACCGATATGAGCAGTGCATCCGATGGAACAGGTATTTTATTCAATCTGGATGGAGAAGTGATCGGAATGATTTCTTCTGATATTTGGAAAGACCGGGGAATACGTACCGCAAATGCTTATGCGATTTCAGATCTGAAGTTGGTTATCCAGCTGTTAGCGAACGGTGCAAGTGTACCTTATATCGGTGTGTCAGGAACAGCAGTGACAAGTGGAATTCAGGAAGAAGAGGGCATGCCGTCAGGAATCTATGTGATTGACGTGGCAGCAGATTCACCTGCAATGGCAGCGGGCATACAGAGTGGAGATGTGATCTGTTCTGTGAATGGAGAGAAAATTGTAAGCATGAGTGCTTACCGTAAACTGATGCTGACATGGAAAGTAGGAGATCAAATCAAAGTGGAAGGGAAACGCCGAGGATCTGAAGGATATGTAGATATTAAATTTGATGTTACGATTGAAAGTAAAGAATAACAAGTGAAAGAGGCAGAAAATGAGATTTATAGATGGATTATGCGAGGGAGAAACAATCAGGAATGTATATCTTTGTAAAGGAAAACGTTCCGCAGAGACAAGAAATGGAAAGCCGTATGATAATCTGATCCTTCAGGATAAGACAGGAACATTGGATGGAAAAGTATGGGATCCGAACTCCCAGGGAATCGCAGATTATGATGAGAAGGACTTTATCGAAGTTTTTGGAGATGTGATTAATTATAACGGAAATCTTCAGTTGAACATCCGCCAGATCAGAAAGGCGGAAGAGGGAGAATACAATCCGGCAGACTATATGCCGACAACAGATAAGAGTGTAGATGGAATGTACGAGGAACTGACAGCTTATATTCGTCAGATCTCTAACAAATATTTAAGACAGGTGCTGGAATTCTACTATATAAAAGATGAAGCATTTATCAAAAAATTCAAGGCACATTCCGCAGCGAAGACAGTACATCACGGATTTTCCGGAGGATTGCTTGAACATACACTCAGTGTAACTCGTATGTGTGATTATTTTGCAACAAGCTACTCTATTTTGAATAGAGATCTGCTCCTTAGCTCTGCAATTCTCCATGATATTGGAAAAGTGAAAGAACTTTCTGATTTTCCGGACAATGATTATACAGATGAGGGACAGCTGATCGGACATATCGTGATCGGTGTCGAGATGATCGATGATGCGATTCGTTCTATCCCGGACTTTCCGGTGAAGCTTGCTCATGAGCTCAAGCATTGTATCGTGGCACATCACGGTGAACTGGAATACGGTTCTCCAAAGAAACCGGCACTGGCAGAGGCAGTGGCACTGAATATGGCAGATTCAACAGATGCAAAGCTTCAGACATTGACAGAACTGTTCAAAGGAAAAACAGGAACAGAATGGCTTGGATATAACCGTCTGTTTGAGTCTAATTTAAGAAGAGCATCCGAGGATTAAATCTAACAATGCGAAGCAATCCGTGTATCATAGGGGTCAAAATACCTTTTGACCCCAACATCTTTGTATAATTAAGAGTAAAATAGAAGAGAGAAAAGAATGAACAAGAATGATATTGTAACAGTTGAAATAACAGATATCGGAATGAGCGGGGAAGGAATTGGCCATGTGGATGGCTACACGCTCTTTATCAAAGACGCAGTGATCGGTGATGTGGTTGAAGCGAAAGTCATGAAGGCAAAGAAGAATTATGGCTATGCTAGATTGATGAAAGTTATCACACCGTCAGAATATCGCGTAGAACCAAAGTGTGCATTTGCCAGAAGATGCGGAGGCTGCCAGATCCAGGAAATGTCTTATGATCGTCAGCTTGTGTTTAAAGACCAGAAGATTCGTGGCAATCTGGAACGAATCGGTGGGTTCACAAAAGACCAGATCGATACAGTGATGCAGCCGGTTGTTGGAATGGAGCATCCGTTTGGTTATCGTAATAAAGCACAGTTCCCGTTCGGAACGGACAAAGAAGGCAATCCGATCACGGGATTCTATGCCGGAAGAACACATGATATCATTGCAAACACAGATTGCGCTCTTGGCGTAGAGCAGAACAAAGAGATTCTCGAGATCATTTTACAATATATGCGTGAAAACAAGATCAAATCGTATGACGAGAAGACTGGAAAAGGTCTGATCCGGCATGCATTGATCCGCTATGGATTCAAGACAAAAGAAATTATGGTCTGTCTTGTGATCAACGGAAAGAAACTTCCGAAAGCAGAGCGTCTGATTGAAAAGCTTATTCAGATTGAGGGCATGACAAGTATCACGATCAGTCCGAATACACGAAGAGATAATGTGATTATGGGAGATTCCTATGAAATTCTCTGGGGACAGGGATATATTACAGATTATATCGGAAATGTAAAATATCAGATTTCCCCATTATCATTCTATCAGGTAAATCCGGTACAAACAGAGAAACTATACGGACTTGCACTTGAGTATGCAGACCTCAAAGGTGATGAAACCGTGTGGGATCTGTACTGCGGAATCGGAACGATTTCCCTCTTCCTTGCCCAGAAGGCAAAACAGGTTTACGGAGTTGAGATTGTGCCGCAGGCAATCGATGATGCCAAAGAAAATGCAAAGATCAATGCGATTGATAACGCAGAATTTTTCGTCGGGAAGGCAGAAGAAGTCCTGCCGGAATATTATGCAGAGTATGAGCGAGAGCATAATGGCGAGACAGCTCATGCAGATGTGATCGTTGTGGATCCACCGAGAAAGGGCTGTGACGAGACACTGCTGGAGACGATCGTGAAGATGCAGCCGGAGAAGGTTGTGTATGTAAGCTGTGACTCTGCGACCCTGGCAAGGGATCTGAAGTATCTGTGTGAAAATGGGTATGAGATCAGGAAAGTAAGAGCCGTGGACCAGTTTGGACAGACAGTGCATGTTGAGACGGTTGTTTTGCTTTCCAAGGGAGTGGTCGACAAGGATAATTTCAGAAAAGTGAAAGTGGATTTCTCTTTGGAAGATATGGATTTGACTGAGCTTAGGGGCAAAGCTACATATGCTCAGGTGAAGGAGTATATCCTTAATGAGTTTGGTTTAAAGGTATCTTCACTTTATATTGCACAGGTAAAGAAAAAGTGTGGTATCGAGACTGGAGAGAATCATAATCTGCCTAAGTCAGAGAATGCTAAGCAGCCACAGGTGACTCCTGAAAAGGAAGAAGCTATTATGAAGGCGTTTAGGCATTTTGGGGTAATTTAGGGGGAGATAGTATGGCACTTGAAGAATCAGTCTTAAATGATCAAGTAATTGCAAGAATATTATTAAATGATTATGGTCTTCACCTTTTGGATGTACATGTTATCCCATTTGGTACTGCTAATTGTTTTAAAATAACATGCTCGGAAGGAAGTTATTTCCTGAAGGAATATCAAAGTTGGTTCACACTTGAAGATATAGAAAGAGAAGCTCGTATTGTTGAATTTTTGACCGTAAAGAAATATCCAACTGCTTTGTTTCTTAAAACCTTGGAAGGTAAATTTGGAATCTGGCAGAGTGGTCATGTGATAGGGGTGCAGGAGTTTATTGAGGGTGATACCTATACAAACAAGTTGCCTCATACAATGCTTATTGAGAGTGCAGCTTACTTGGGTAAACTGCACAATATACTTAAAGAGTATCCTATGAAAAAAAGTATGGACGAGCAATGGGTGAAAGGATTCTCTGCAAATGAAGCTTCTGCAAGATGCGACGAACTATTGGATATTTTAGAAGATAACAAGTCAGATAAGTATTATGAGAGAATCAGAAATGATTTGATTTACAAGAAAGAACTTAATATGAAGTTGGAGAATATGAAATCCTACTTTTGTGGAATTACATATTCATCGTCACATGGGGATTATACTGCGTGCCAGTTAATCGGAGAACATGGTAAAATAAAAGCTGTTATAGATTTTGCTTCTGCTGTATCGCTGCCGGTAGTATGGGAGATAATGAGGTCATACATACAGTCATCAGAGGCATGCAAAGAGGGAAGTCCGCTCGATATAGACGACTTTCTTTTATTTGTTAGGGAATATAGTAAGTATAGTTTGCTTTCTAAAAGAGATTTGGAGGCCATGCCGTATGTTTATTTATTTCAATTAGGACGTAGCGTTTATGGATTTAAAGAATATTTGCAAACTAAAACTGAAAACAAGGAAAAACTTTTGGTATTTGCATTTTGGCGTACAGATATATGCCGTCAAATGAGCGAAAGAGTAGAAGAGATTTCTCACGCACTGGTTGAATTGATATAAATGGTTGAAATTTTTTAATAAGGTAACTAAGTAGTAGGGCTATATAGAAGGAATAGACAGAATATGTTTATGCAAATAGAATTAAGCAAAGACTGGAAGAAGGTCACTCCTATTTCCAAAGGCTGGTCCAGTGATAAAAAATATCTGGTCGAAACGGCTGATGGCAAATTGCAGCTTCTTCGAATCTCAGATATAGATGCATATGAAGCTAAAAAGAAAGAATATGAAATTATCACAAAGTATTCCCGACTTGGTATCAATATGTCCATACCGTTAGAATTCGGGACCTGTAATGAAAGTAAGAACGTATATATGCTGCTTAGTTGGGTAGAGGGTCGTGACTTGGAAGAAGTGTTGCCGAAACTCTCAGAACAGGAACAGTATAAGCTTGGTCGTCAAGCGGGAACAATCCTTAGAAAGATACACTCAATACCGCTTGATCCGGCAGATGTTCCTGCAACAACGAAGCGCGAAAAAAAGTTGATGCAGTTAGCACGCTATGAAGAATCTAATGTGAGAATTTCCGGCGATGAGATAGCTGTCGCTTATGTAAAAGATAATATCAATTTTATTTGGCGGAAATCGCCGGTGTACATGCATGGGGATTTCCATCCGGGGAATTTGATTTATATGCAGGATGGTTCTATAGGTGTAATCGATTTCAACAGATGGGAAGTGGGAGATCCCTATGAGGAGTTTTACAAGCTTGAAAGCTTTGGTATAGAGATAAGTGTTCCGTATTGCATAGGACAGATTGATTCTTATTTTAATGACGATGTTCCTGAAGATTTCTGGACGGCGAATGCGGTATATGTGGCGCAGGCATCATTATTTTCCATTAAGTGGGCCGAGAAGTTTGGACAGGATGAAATTGATGGAATGGTAAGAAGAGCAAGAAATTCTATAACTAATTTCAATGATTTTAAAAATACTGTCCCTAAATGGTATTCTGATAGATCAGATATGAAATAAAACAAATAGTAGAGGAGGACAGCGGCAAATTATGCGTACAGAACAAGTAGAACTAACTGTATTATGCTTAATACATAAAGATGGCAGTTATTTACTGCAAGATAGAGTAAAAAATGATTGGAAGGGCTATACACTTCCCGGAGGGCATATTGAACCGGGTGAATCTATTGTTGAGGCAGTGATTCGCGAAATGAAGGAAGAAACTGGACTTACGATTAAAAATCCACGTCTTTGTGGGGTAAAGCAGTTTCCAATTGATGGAGGGCGTTATATCGTATTCCTTTTTGAAACAGACCAGTTTGAGGGAGAACTTGCTGATTCTGAAGAAGGTAAAATGCACTGGATTAAGGATTCAGACCTTTCAAACGTAAACTTGGTAAATGACTTTGAAGAACTCATTGAAGTTATGTTGAATGATAGCCTGACAGAGTTTCAATATGTTATCGAAAATGATGAGTGGATCATTGTAAAAAAATAGTCCGTACTGATGGTTCAGTTGAGCTAAACGACAAATCCATTGTGAAGGTTATTCCTTCGTGAGATATTTATATTGAGAATGGAGGAAGGAGACTTTTGCTATGTAAAAAATAGGTCAAATTATTTGTACATATCGTAAGCTCAACGGCATCTCACAAGAGGAACTTGCCGGGATTGTAGGTGTATCAGCAGGAGCGGTTTCCAAATGGGAAAGAGATATTTCACTTCCCGATTTGGATGTTCTTTGTAGTCTTGCAGACTATTTTCAGATTACAGTCGATGAGCTATTAGGGCGGAAAAAGAGAAAAATAACAGATATTCAGTTTGAAAATGAACGGGAAGCAAACCGTTATTATGTAGCATTGGAATTGATTGAATGCTGTAAAACCGCTCGCAATTTCGGTTTACTGGCGGTAGAGGAACAGTTGAAAGGGAAAGAGGAAAGCATATATTCTTTTTTGAGATTTGCTGTTTATTTCCTATTGGATGGATTTTACAAGCAGATAACGCCTATGGACTGCAAGCCGTATCTTGTACGTTATGCAGAAGCTGAAAAGGATTCAAGAACAGCGAACATGATTTGCGAGGTGATTGTACTGATTTTTTCCGGAGAGAACGAAGAGATAGTGAAGGACGTTATCAGTTCATTCCTAGGCAGAAAATATGCGGGCTTATTCTGAAGAAGGCACAGTTAACGAGAGATGAGCAAATAGAAAAAATAGCGCTCATGGATACCGGAGTAGAGGATACAGGGATATTAGATTCGCTGCTTAATACAGATGATTATCATATTCAGATGATGCTTAGGCAGATGGAAAACGATGAATTCCTCCAAGCTTTGGCTGGTACATCCAAAGAAATACGAATTCGTTTATTGCAGAATCTATCAGACAGATTGGTGTTATTGCTGAAACTTTGCAAAATGTGCAGGGGAATGTTGACGATATCAGCGAAGCGCAAAGAAAAATGCTTAACATAATTAATGATATTAATGTTAAGCAATAGTTATCAAAAGTTTTAGCATATTCATATTATCACTAAGTAGTAGCTTTTTGATATAGCGGCGGTCTGTAAAGCAGACTGCCGTTAAATATTTATAGAAAAATATGAAAAGCAGTGAACCTTTTTCAATTTCACGCGACTATAGGGTGAAGCTTCAAAACAGATAGTCATTATCTGGGACAGTAATACTGCATTGGGGGACTCTAATGGAAATAGAAGAAATGTTGGCACAAGCTGATTACTTGATGCATATAGCCGGCAGTAAATGTGATTCCTGGGTGGATGCGCAGGACCTTGTACAGGAAACAATATTGGACGGATTACATGCTATAAGGAAAGGCAGGGATATTAATAATGCCAGAAACTGGCTGTGCACAGTACTTAACAGAAAATATTATGACCTGTTACGTGAAAAATACCGTAAACCATTAGAATTTTATGGGATGGATTTCGATGTCGCGATGGAAGAAGAAAATAATCAGGCATCAGATGTAGATGAGGATGGATTGACGGAAGAGGAAAATCTCAGACGTTCCGTTGCACATCTGACAAAGCTATACCGTGAAATCGTTGTAAGACATTATTTTCATGGACAGGAAGTAAAGAAAATCGCGGATGAATTATCACTGCCTGAGAACACGGTAAAAAGCCGCCTTAGACTTGGCAGAGATAAATTAAGAAAGGATCTGACTATGGAAAAATATGAAAAGCAGAGTTTTGAACCAGAGGATTTGTGGATTTCAAGCACTGGTTATATTGGATTGGACGACCAGCCGCACTCGTTGGTTAACAATGATAAAATTGCAATGAACTTATTGATTTTGGCATATGAAAAGCCGGTTACGATACCAGAACTTTCGGATGCAATCGGAATATCTACTGCATATATTGAACCTGTTGTAGAGCGCCTTGTTGAAGGCGAACTGATGAAGAAGGTTGGAGATAAGGTATTTACAAATTTTATTATTTACAATCAAAAGGACTCGACAAATACACTAGAATTGCAAAAGAAACTGGCTGGTGACTTATGTGGAGAGATTTGGAAGCATGTTGAAGAAGGACTAAGAGAATTAAGATTATCGGCTTATTATAAGAAGCAGAATTCATCACAAGCTATGAAATTGGAGGGATACTTTGTCTTACATTCTGTTTACAGAGCTGTGATAAGAGTCAGGGATGAGGTTGCCGGAAACGGTTCGAAGTATGATTATCCGGACAGAAAAGATGGTGGCAGATGGTATGCTATGGGAACTCGTTATCCTGCAAATTATGACTATGACAAGAGTCCTCAGAGTGAATATGGTATTAGCGGTGAGGCAGGTGGAAACTATGAGAATCTGCTTGGAGCGCGTATGATTGGCTTGTATGATTATGATACGAAAGCTTTGGGAAAAACGCATTCTGCTTATCATTGCGTAGGAAATTGGAATGATGCAAGAGAGTCAATAATGAAATTCTTATACGCGGTATATTGTGATAACGAAGCCTTTTTATCTGGTATATCTCAAAAGCTCCTTACAAATATTGATACATTTATTGAATTGGACTTTGTGGAAAGATTAGCAGAGGGAAAACTAATCTTAAATGTTCCAGTACTTAGTATGGGTGAAAAAGGACAGTTCTATGAACTGACGGGAGCATACACTGACAAACTATGTACTGTATTTCATGATCAATTCATTACTATGATTAAAAATCCTGTGGTAGTTCCAAAACAGATACAAGCAGATGTACCAGATTTCCTTCGATACATAAATACTTGTTGCTATTTCCCAAGTGCCTTGATTTATGAGGCGAGGGAAAGAGGTCTTTTCTTGAAAGACTATGAAAAACCGGTTCCACCGGTGATAATGTTTGTAGATGTGGAAGAATAGAAATGTCCTGTTGCCTATGAATGTAAAGTTTGTTATTCACCTTGTTTGTATCTTTTTGAAGGGTGCTTCCCAAAAGATTATTATGTCTATATACTCAATTTGGTTTGATTTTACACAACTAATGAGTAATTGTATTTTTTGGTATTCGCTAGCATAATCTAATTAGAAGCTTCAAAATATAAGAAAAGTATTGGAAGGAAATGTTGATTCCACGCTTGATTACCTTGAGAAAGCAGCCGAGTATGCTATAATTTATGATTCACTTCCGGAAAAGATTAATATGACCTCTTCGCTTCTTAAAGGAACTGTTATAGAACTTAATGATGTCTTTAAGAATTTTAGTTGGACTGAGTGTACGGAGCTTAATGAAAAACTAAAACAGGAACGATATGATATTGTGAGAGAAACAGAACGCTTTAAGAACATCATCAAGCAAATTGAGGAGTACGTGAGTGTAGCAAAATAGAATTGATTGGGCAGATTAGCAAAAGAGTATTTTTGTAAAGGCACATTTTACCGGAAATGGTAGGTAAAATGTGTCTTTTGTATGTTTACTTCTTTTTTCCTCGTCCATTACCTTTTGGCATCTTAAAAGCATCTGAATATCTTTGAAGAATATCCGTAAAGGTTTTGAATTCATAGGGATCCATTTTAGAGAAGTTAATCTTAAATATCTTACTGTACATAATCATTTGAGCCTGTGTTGCGTTATCAGCCTTAGATTTGACATCTGCGGAGAGTAAGGCAACGTATGAGGAAATCAAGACATATGTGGCTGAGCATAATGATGGTATGAAAGTTTCAAATCTGTATATTGCACAGGTTAAGGCTAAGTATGGAATTATAGAGCGTGAGAATTACAATAAACCTAAATCTGATGAAGCCGGACAGCCTGTTGGAAAGCGTAAGAGAGCATACTCCATTGGTCTAAGGAAATTATTTAAAGGCCTGCAAAGAATTTACCTATATTCAACTGTCAAACTACCGTGGTAATTTCAGCTGACGCATAGTATAATTATTACTGGTTTGATTATTTATTAGCATAATTAATTATACCAAAAAATCGCTCAGACCTCACGGTCTGGTCGATTTTTTCTATGGGAGTTTTTTTACAGCCCCCTTTTTGTGCTTCAAAGAAAAATTCAAATTATCATGTCAGTGTAAAAGTGCATCTATGTGCATTACTAATTCTAAATCATCTTTTGAGAATTTTTCCAATACATATGGATTGTCTGCTATAGGTAATTCTATATATTTCTTACGGAGCGAATGAAGTTCTTTCAGAAAAGTATCTCTCTGATTCGTACAAAGAGATATGTTTGTCTGCATGGCATTTACAAGTCCATATTGGTAGAGCTGTAATAGAGAATATTCGATTGCTGTTTGGATATTCTTGTAGTGTGAGTAGGAATGAGTCTTATCATAAACAGCGGTCATAGTGGAAATTATGGCCTTGTGGTAGCCGGCAGGATTTTCTGACTTGGAGGCGGAATCCGGTGTGGCGGAGTATTGATAGAGCGGTTTTTTGACAGTGCCTAAGGTGCGGCAGTTCAAAAATAACTGCATCATAACTTCCATATCTTCTAAAATTGTATGTTCACGGAAATGAATCTGAGCAAACAGTTCACGTCGGAAAATGCGACTCCACAGATATCCACCGCCAGAAATCAATAAACTACGCTTTTTATCATCTAAAACACCAATACAGTTGTCGGGGGTCATTAGAAGAAGGGAATCGGTAGCCTGCTGGTAATAAGCACAATCTACCATGTCATAATCATGGGTGACAGCATGTGTATACATGGTGTCAAACATGGTAGGGTCTGCAAAATCATCACTGTCTACAAAACCAATATAATCACCTGAAGCATAGGAGAGACCAACATTTCTTGCTCCGCCTGGACCAAGATTATTTTCGAGGTGAACTAATAGTATTTTGTCCGGAAATTGTTGCTCACAGGCAGTTAGAATGGCAGCACTATTATCGGTGGAAGCATCATTAACTAAAATAATTTCAATGTCATTGAGGGTTTGGTGAACCAGATTTCCGAGGCAGGCATTCAGGGTATGCTCGGCATTGTACACGGGGACTATGACAGATACTTTTGCGTTCATAGGTAAATCTCCTTTTTAAAATTTAGAATATAGATATAGTATTATTTTTAGTTGGGAAAAACAATCGCAAAAATCTCACGAAAGCGTTGCTCGAAGCTGTGGAATTCGCGGACTTTTTTACGACCATTCTGTGCAATCTGATGGCGTTCTTCTTCGTGTGACAGATAGTAGGCAATTTTTTGGTTGAGGTCATTTAAATCTGTGTAGTAGACAAAATCCTCATCAGGAACATAATAATCTAAAAAATCTGCCTGAAAATTTGTGAGAAGAAATCCACCGGCACTCATAATGTCGATTGCACGAAGCGGAATACCGGATTTGATACTCTTTAGTGTGATGTTCAGGTTAATCTTACTGTGATGAAAGACATAAGGCATTTCGCGGTCATAGTCAACGGAGCCCATATTTTCAATTCCCGGAGCAGAGAAATCGCGGTTTAATGTGTAGAGCCGGAGTGGGTGTTTAGAGGCTACGGAGGTCAAGGTTCGGATACGGTCCATTTCTGCTAATTTTCTACCAATAAAATAGGTACCGTAAATATATTCAGGGGTCTGAATTCCGGTATTTCCTGCGTGATAGGGCATGGAATTTTCCATTTCACAAATGATATCATTTTTTAATACTTCTTCAATAAAATAGTAACCATACACTTTTAACTGTGCTTCCATGATGCCATTCAGATAGCCCTTTGCATAATCACTCAATCCGTTGAGACGATCGAATAAGTTGTGATCCTCGTTATAGAGGGAACCAACG
>ENA-ORNF01002588-ORNF01002588.1-human-gut-metagenome-genome-assembly--contig:-NODE-2588-length-13253-cov-6.596378_pt1 | contig 13253 bp, 9 predicted proteins | sample MGYA00242110_ERZ509012 | MGnify/ENA primary metagenome ERZ509012 (study PRJEB26280, sample SAMEA2338714) | human gut metagenome | biome: human gut; feature: human-associated habitat; material: faeces... | reverse complement strand
AGGAAGATGGTACTATAAAAAGTAAGAGGCATGATTCGGAAAAGAGAAGATAACGGTAAAAATAACGATAAATAAAGAACCAGGGGTGGTTACATGAAAAAAAGAATAGTTGCCGTGACTTGTGTGCTGATGTTTTGTCTGGGGTTGATCGGATGTGGGACTGAACGAGCCGACAAAACGCAGCAACTGATCCGGGGTGCGGCACCGGGGTATAATGACGGTCTCATCCGGGTGGGGATGATCCAGACGGGAAAAGAGTCTGACTGGAGAGATGCCAATACCAATGATTATCTGAATACTTTCACCAAAGAAAGAGGCTACGATCTGATCTATATCGACGGCAATTCCAGTTCGGAGCGCCAGGTAAAAGCCATGTACGATCTGATTCAGCAGAAAGTAGATTATATTATCCTGCAGCCCATCGTGGAGACCGGATGGGAGGATGCCATATATGCCGCAAAGGAAGCTGGGATACCGGTCATCGTAGCGGATCGTAAAATCGCTGTGGATGAAACGGAATACGTGTCCTGGATTGGTTCGGATTTTGAAGAGGAAGGCCGGAAAGCTGTAACGTGGCTGGATCAGTATTTAACAGAGCAGGGACGGGAAAACGAGACAATCCACATTGTCCTGTTGGAAGGAACTGAAGGAGCTACCGCTGCCATCGGAAGAACGAACGGTATTTTACATGGAGTGGAGGAACATCCGAACTGGACCATCGTAGACAGGGGATGTGCCAATTTCACTCAGGGAGAAGGCCAGACCTATATGGAAAATCTGCTCAGCAAAGGAACGGTAAAGGATATTGATGTTATCATTTCGGAAAATGATAACATGATCTTTGGTGCCATGAAAGCACTGGACCGGAACGGCATGAGCTATGGGCCTGAGGGAGACATCGTTATGATTTCCTTTGACGCTTTGTACGAAAGCTTTGAAAATATGATGGCGGGGAAATTACATGCCACCGTGGAGTGTAATCCGCTGCTGGCATCCACTGTGGAGACGGTCATAGAAGAACTGGAAGCCGGCAGAGAGGTGGACAAGATCTATAACACTGAGGAAAACATCTATACCTATGAAAATGCAGCCGACTATATAGATCAGAGAAAGTATTGATTTCCGAGGATTACGAATGAAAAAATCATTAAAGTATAAAATCGTTCTGGCTATTGTCATCATCGTATGCATTATGGACGTGAGCTTCATATTTGTAAACTACGTCAATTATATGAATGTCAATCGGAATTACACAGATTCTCTGGCGCAGACTGTGGCGAATACCTGCAGACTGGTGGTAGACGGAGACAGCGTAACGGGCTATCTGAACAACAGACGGAGAAATACGGCGTATTACGAGGTATGGAATAAACTCATTGACTATCGCAACACCAGTGAAAATGTATTGCAGATCAGCGTGGTCAATTTCAGGGATGGTGGAGGCTGTTATGTGTATGACACAGATCTGACAGAAAACGGAGCATTTTTAGGAGATATCCGCCCCTATGATGAGGTACAGAATGCTATAAAAGACGAGTTGATCGCATGTGAGAAAATAGAACCGTTAGAGTATAACGGAAGAAGCGATTACTACATTCCGCTGAATTCCTCATACAATATTCCGGTGGCTTATATTATCGTAGGAATTTCCACAGAAAATGTCAGAAGGGAGCAATTGACTTATTTAGGGTATATTACCATCATTGTTACATCGATTACGGTGCTTTTCGGAGTCTTTATGATCTGGTTTATGCAGCACAATGTGCTGGGACCGTTAAATGCCATGTCCAAGGCGGCTTCCAGCTATTCTATTGCCATTTTGCGGGATGGTAAGGAATCTCCCATCAGCCGGATGAACATCAGAACCGGAGATGAACTGGAACGGCTGTGTGAATCCATGAAGAAAATGGAGCATGATATCATTGCGTCCAGTTCCCAGCTGGCTATTGCCGATTGGAACAGCAATCATGACAGCATGACGCAGCTCTACAACAAGAGACACTACAAAGAACAGTTAAAAGAACTGCAGAATGACTGTACCATCGGTGTAATTTATTTCGACATTGACAATTTGAAACGCATGAATGATACCTTCGGACATGAAAAAGGCGATGCTGTGATCCTGAAAGCAGCGGAATTTATCCGGAGGTATCTCACGGAGCAAGCAAGCGGATTCCGTATCGGCGGAGATGAATTTGTAATGCTGATCAGAGATTGTACGGAAGAAAAAGTACAGGAACTGGTAAGTACCATGCGTGGAGATGAGAAAGGAAATTTATCGGATGTAACAGCAGAGTTTTACTGCCGTCTTGCAATCGGCGGAGCCTTTCGCAAGACAGCAGAAACTCTGGAAGAAACCATAAAACGGGCAGATGATGAAATGTACAAGAATAAACATTCCGTGAGAAAAGTCTGAAATTTTAGGCTTTATTGAATAGTCAGCCGGAAGCCGCCATCATTGCCCTTCAGCCGGATCCGGTACAGATCATGATCCCATGCCGTTTTCAAACGTGCGTCCGTGATCGGCAGCGTTTCTATGGCGAGCAGATCAGCCCCTTCGAAGGAGGCAGATGCTTCTCCGATGGAGAGTTTACCGTCAGAAAGAATAACAGGTTTTTCATAAGTAATAAAATTAAGAATAACATCTTGTGCATTTGTGTGGTCTTCCAATACGACAGTGTTGGAAGGCTTTTTTAATGTCACCTTGCGGCTATAGGTCAGACCCGGTACAACGGCTCCGGCATCGGGATAGGCGGCAGCCAGTTCCATGGAAATAGAAGATTCCGTCCCGGTCAACTCTGTGATGACATTTTCTGCACGATACTCTTCACCATCTTTCTGATCTGTACCGCAGATCGCAGGCAGATTATGGTAGCCGGACTGCATGGTCCAGATCTCGTAGCGTCTGGGGGAGAAGGTCTTCTGCGTGTAGGTCTCCACACCGATATCTACGAGAACGGGCAGTCCATTTTGGTATAAGGTGATGCTGCCGGTATCATTATGGTTGTGACTGTCAGCATTGTCTCCGGCTTTGACTGCCAGATCCAAAGTATCGGAATGCACGAGGAACAGCCCCACGCTGGGATAATAGACATCCCGGTGGGAAAGCGTTCCGGAAGTGTCCTGTTTCATCAGCTCCTCATAATGAAATACGGTCTGCATGCGGTAGAACAGATTCCCGCCATTCACTTCATCTGTGACAAGCTGACCCTGTCCCGCCTGGAAATCTTTTGCGGCGAACAGGCAGAGATCCTCCTGCCCGGTGGCCTTGCCAAAGAGATATTCCCGTACTCCGGCACGCCCGGCGATGGGAGAGCAGTCAGCAAAATTGAAATAGTATTTATCATCTACATGTACATTTAGAATGTAGGCAGCAATATTTTTTACTTTCTCCCATTGGAACAGGGGAGCAAAATGTCCGTCAGTAACGGTGTTCAATACCGTCATGGCACCGTATAGGCACAGTCCCGCATGGCGATAATATTGGGCACCCTCCTCACAGCAGCCGTCGTTGCCGTAATCCTTGAGAAAATAATCACAGCTTTCAGCTGCTTTATACAGAATTGCCTGCAATGTGACAACTGTGTCAGACGTATTCTCCGGCAGGAACAACGGAGCATTTCCGCAGAATGTGCGCACCGGAGCGGACAACCGAGAGGACATTTCCACACTCCAGGGCATCAGGAACGTGGTCAGCAGTACATTCTGTGTACACCATACGGTCCAGTTGCACATAGGCTCATCGTCATGTCCCATCCACCAGAAATGTGCGGTCAGATAGGGCAGCAGGATCCGGCGCTTCAGATTGTCCTCAATGCAGGTCAGGATAAAAGGGCTGACAGCGTTGAATTCTTCTTCCAGCAGATAAGCCGCACAGGCCAGCAAAGCGCCCGTCTCGCAGGCGAACAGATCCATGACGGGTCTGGTGACATCCGGCAGGATCAACTGCGGGGTATCGCGGATATAGGAGTTGTGCGCCGGAAGCTGCCAGGCAGTCTCCTCGCAGATGGAATAGATGCCGTTGAGGATATCATCCAGAAAACGTCCCTGATGCTCTACACATTCTGCCTGGATCAGATCATTCAACGCATTACGCTTACCAAAATAGAGAGCCTCGAAGGCAGCGCGGTCCCCATCTTTTTTGAACCGCATATAATCTGTGGCACGTATCACCGGGAATGCATATCCCAGCTTTGCCTCTCCGGCCTGCACCAGCTGTTTTTTCAGGGCTGTAGGAAGTGCTTCGTAAGCCTTCCGGTCCGCAGCCTTCGGAAATGGGTGAAAAGGGTGGATATCCCCTTGAAAAGCGATTGCTGTTCTCAAAAAAGGTTTTTCAATAGTTTCGTCCTGCAAATTCATTTTCATAATGGTACCTTTCTGTCAATTCCGTAATTCATACACATTTAACTGTCGTCTATAATGGAAGCTAACTAAATTTATTGTTGACATATTCCGTGGGGGAGACACCTTCCACTCGTTTAAATACCTTGCTGAAATAGAAGGCACTCTCAAATCCCAGGGCCTCCGCAGCCTCGTAGACTTTCATATTTTCTGCTTCCAGCAGCCGTTTGGCTTCTGTGACCTTGCAGATGTTGATATATTCACTGAAGCCGGAATCGTTGTATTTGCTGAACAGCTGGCTTAAGTAATTCGGGCTGATGCCGAATACAGCCGCTACTTCATTCAGAGACAGCCGTTCATTCACATGCTCATTGATGTATTTCCGAACGTTGGTCACTATGTGGTTTTTGTAGTCTTTTCTGCGGGTCTGGAACAATTCGCACAGCTTATCACAGAAAAATTGCAGCCATTGGAGCACATGATCTACATTGGACTGCTTGTACAGGGAGCGGTAGCTGTCCGGGTCATCGGTGAAAAATCCGGAGACGATGGACTCTCCATCCTGCAGCAGGGAGATGGACAGATACAGGATATTGCCGGCGGCATCCAGTGCCTGCACATAATGCCCCGGATGATCCCGGAACAGATCGCAGAGAGATTGGATCGTGTTCTTAAGAATATCCGGATCATATTCCTCAAATGCCCGGGTAAGATCATTCTTGAACAGGCTGATATTGAAGGAATTTATGCCATTTTCCCGGGGCTGATCCGCATCGAAAAAAGCAATAGCGGTATCTGCATCGGTATTCTGGAAAGACTGTCTCGCATACTGATAGGAATCACAGATCGTACCGGGGGTCTGAACCGGAGTACCAATACCACAGCGCAGGGTAACGTTATAATAATTTTGCAGGGTGCCGCTGATGCTCTGCAGAATATCCGTCAGACTTTCCGCATAATCTTCGGTGTCTACAGGATCCGCAAAGCAGAAAATCAGTGCAAAATGACGCAGATCCAGAGAAAGTGCGTAAAGCGGCAGATATTTTCCACCCAGCTCACGGATCATCTGTAGGGAAGTGGTGAACAGAGAAATCTGTTGTTCCGCAGACAATTGGTCAGCCTGGGGACTTAAGATCTCGCCGTAACAGCATATGTAGGACCCATAATCAAAATTCAGATTCAGATCTCTGCTCTGCAGCTGGAACTGTTCCTCAGATTCAAACAGATCATGCAGCAGGCTGATCAGAAATTTATCATAAAAAGGATGAATATTTACGGCGGAAAGCTGTTTTTTACGGGACTGGGAGATCTGGGAAAGTACCCGGTTGATTGCATTTTTCAGTACTTCCGGTGTCAGTTCCAGTTTGACCAGATAGTCGGAGACCTGATAAGCCAGGGCATCTCTTGCCATCTGGAAGTCTTCATAGCTGGTGAGGATGATAAAATAAGGACAGTTCTCCCCATAGCGTTCTCTGCATGCTTTCGCAAGCTCCAGGCCGCTCATGACAGGCATTTTGATATCCGTGATCACGATGTCGGGAGATTTCTCCTCAATGATCTTCAAAGCAGCCTGCCCGTTCATGGCAGTGCCGCAGATCTCTATATTCATTTCGTTCCAGTTCAGCATGGAACGGATTCCTGCCTGAACCAGGGGCTCATCGTCTACGATTAACAGCTGATACATACAAACTCCGTTTCTGGGCGTATGTCTGCCCGGCTTTAAGCATTTTCATCTGCTTTGAAAATGATATTGGGAATATGAATGGACATGGTCGTATATTCCCCCACTTTGCTTTCTATAGTGATACCGTATTCTGCGCCAAACTGATATTGCAGGCGCTTATGTACATTGCTGACACCGATCTCCCGGAAGAAATCTGCCGAGCTGTCGTCATTGGAACTCAATATTTGAGCGGCTTTTTCCGCAGTCATGCCGACACCGTCATCGGTCACATCGATCCGTATCCTGTCGGTAGTATCAGCAGCCTCATACCCTACATGGATCTGAATGTGTCCGGCACAGCCCTTGGGTTCGATACCGTGGAAAATTGCATTTTCTACCAGAGGCTGTAGTGTGAATTTAATAATTTCGTTGTTATATAAAGATTCGTCATCCACTTGAATATCCATGGTGATGGTGCCGCCGTAGCGGTAACTCTGGATGGTAAAATAATTTTCAAGCAACGACAGCTCTTCCCGGATATCGATCAGCAGACTGGTACCCTTGGAGATGCTTTTCAGCAGTCTGGACAGAGATGTCGTCATCTCAGAGATACCGTTGGCACCCTGTATGGTGGCCATCCATTTGATGGAATTCAGTGTATTATACAGGAAATGAGGGTTGATCTGGCTTTGCAGCATCTTGTATTCCAGATCCTGCTTTTGTTTTTCGTCCTCCAGACGCCGCTCCATCAACTGACATACATTTTCCGACAGATCATTGATCCCCCGGCCGATGTCTCCCAGCTCGTGATCCCATTCTATAGAAGAATCTCTGGAGAAGTCGCCCTCGGCGATCCGTTTCATGCGGGATTGCAGATGGGACACAGGAACTGTGATCATGCGGTTCATCAGGAGCATCAGTACAATACCGATGGACAGGATGCCGATCAGGATGCAGGCGAGGATTCCTATAAATAAAACAGCCTGATTGGTCTGCTCTGCGTGAGAGATGCTCTGACTTAAATAGCAGTCCGGCATATTTAAGGGGGCTGTGACCAGAATCTGTTCTCCTGTTGCGGAGCAGTGGATCCGGGAAATCTGTGTGTCTCCGGTGAGAGAATGGCTGCTCATATCTTCTTTCAGATTGTATTCCGGTTCGTATTCCCGCAGCTCATTGTTTTCATATATATAGGAATGACCGGCAATCGTCAGATAGAGATAACTGTCTTCCGGGCAGCTGTAGTCTTTTAAAGGGGTGGTAAACAGATCTGTGGATACTTCAATAAATAAGTAACCGGCCTGTTTGTTATTATACTGATAGGTAATAGGGCGGAGGATAGGCAGCACCTTTCGTCCGGCACGGTGAAAAGGGTCCGCAATAATCCCAGTCGAAAAATCATAATCATCTGCAGTCAGTAATTCTTCATAATAAGGAAGAAGCGGAAGCTGTTCTGCGAGATCCGCTGTAGAAGAATAAGTCGTAGCAACCACCTGCAGATAATGTTCCTGTGATACTACAGCAATTCGCGGCATGTAATTATAAGCACCGTTCCGGCTGCATTCTTCACTGAAGGAATCATATGTGGATACTGACAATACTGATCCCGGATTCGGATTGTGCTCAATGTATTTTGCAATGTTTGAATCCGTCTGGCAGTAGCGTACCAGACGGTAAACATCATCGATGCTGGAATCTATGGATTCCGACAACAGCCGTAAACTGGTCTCTGTGGACTGGATCAGCGTGTTCTGTAAATAGTGTTGGAAAATATAGTAACTGAACAGGCTGATCAACAGACACATTCCAAGGATCGCACTTAAAGTAAAAAACAGGATGCGATTTCGTATGCTTTTAGAGTGATAAACAGTCTTTTTCATGCATTCAGTATAACATAATAGAAGAAAAACGGTAGTTGAAAAAACAAGTTGCTAAAAAAAGTGCATATTAAAATAAAAAATTACATCTTAAGAAAGCACTTTCAGAAAAAATGTAAACAAATTATAAAAAATTGTGAATACTATTATAAATTTTTCCATGTCATGTCCCGGTTTTTTTCGTTATACTTTAGTTACAGTCAAGGAACCGGTAACAACGGATCCGGACCCGTAACATAGTATCAAATTAACAGGAGGGTTTACATGAAAAAGAAAGTATTAAGTTTAGTACTGACAGCAGCAATGATGACCACCATGCTTGCAGGCTGCGGCAGCTCCGATAACGGCAGCACAGCAGCTTCCACCGGTGAAGCACCCGCAGCAGCAACCACTGAGGCTGCAGCAGCTTCCACTGAAGCAGCGCCCGCAGAAGAAGTTACTTTAAAGTGGGCTATCTGGGATCAGGAGACCACACAGTACTGGGGTGACATTAAGGACGCATATGAAGCATCTCATCCCGGTGTAACCATTGAGATGGTAGACCTTGGTTCTACCGATTACATGACCGTTCTGGCAACGGAGCTTTCCGGCAGCGGATCCGATTTCGATGTAGTAACCGTCAAGGATGTACCCGGATATGCAACTCTGGTACAGAAGGGATCTATCCTTTCCCTGGATGATTACATCTCCAAAGATGGCGTGGATTTAAGCAAATACGCAGGTGTAACCGATCAGGTAACTGTAGACGGAAGCCTGTATGAGCTGCCTTTCAGAAATGACTTCTGGGTACTGTTCTATAACAAGGATCTGTTTGATGCCAAGGGTGTTGCTTATCCTACCAACGATATGACCTTTGAGCAGTATGATGCTCTGGCAAGAGAGATGACTGATACTACCTTTGGTTCTCAGGTATACGGTGCTCATTACCACACCTGGAGAAGTGCGGTACAGCTCTTCGGTGTACTGGATGGCAAACATACCATCTTAGACGGTAACTATGATTTCTTCAAACCTTACTATGAGATGGTTCTGAATCAGGAAGCTGACGGCGTATGCAGAAAGTACACAGATCTGAAGACCGAAGGTTTACATTATTCCGCAGCATTCTCCGGTGGAGATGTAGCAATGATGAACATGGGCTCCTGGTTCATCGCAACCATGATCTCCAACCTGAAGTCCGGCGAATATGATTCCAGCCTGTGCGGTAACTGGGGTATCGTTAAGTATCCCCATGCAGAAGGTGTAGAGCCCGGTTCTACTCTGGGTACCATCACCGGCCTGGCTGTAACCGCTGCAAGTGATACTCCTGATGCATCCTGGGATTTCGTTAAGTGGGTAAGTGGTGAAGAAGGCGCAGCAGTTATGGCTTCCAGTGGTAACTTCCCTGCAATGATGACTGATGAAGTAGTAGACATGATCTCCGGTCTGGAAGGATTCCCCACCGATGAAGCCAGCAAGGAGGCTCTGACTGTATCCAACCTGTACCTGGAAGTTCCTTACGCTCCCAATGTATCTGAGATCAACTCCGCTCTGGATTCCTATCATGGAAGCATCATGACCGGTGAAATGAGCATTGATGATGGTATTGCAGCAATGAATAAAGCGGTAGCTGACCTTCAGGCTCAGTAATGAAGATCTTCTCTATAAAAGTATTGAATGTTTGTTGAATGTTGAATAAGACTTAAGGGGTCGTACCTACGGCCCCTTTCTTATCAAAAAGACGCAAAAGATGACACAAAAAGCGTTTGAAAGGAGAATTGTTATGCGGAAATTAAGCCGTCAAACCAAAAGAGATCTGGTGGCCTACTCCTTTATTGCACCTAACTTTATCGGTTTCTGCGTATTTACTTTGATCCCCATTATTTTTGCCTTTGCCCTTGCTTTCATGAAGTGGGACGGGAGTAACCCGATCCAGTGGGCAGGCATCAGTAATTTTACAAGACTGTGGAAAGATACTTTCTTTATCGCAGCATTTAAAAACACCATTATCTATTGTATCGGTACCGTGCCTCTGACCATGATCGCATCTCTGGCACTGGCTATCGTGTTAAATCAGAAAGTAATAGGAAGAGGCATTTTCAGAACCCTTTCCTTTTTCCCATATGTCGCATCCCTGGTAGCAATCACCGCAGTATGGAAAATGCTGTTCCACCCCTCCAAAGGACCTGTGAACAACATTCTGTTGAATGTTTTCAATGTACCGCAGGATCAGCTTCCCCAGTGGTTCACCGGCGGACTGGTACTGTTCTCCATGATCCTGTTCAGTGTATGGAAATACATGGGTTATTACATGGTTATCTATCTGGCAGGCTTACAGGGTATTTCTTCCGAACTGTATGAAGCAGCCAGCCTGGACGGTGCGAATACCTGGCAGAAATTCCGTTATGTGACCTGGCCGCAGTTGTCCTCCACGACTTTCTTCGTAGTCGTCATGCTGACCATCAACTGCTTTAAGGTTTATGATATCGCCATCATGCTGGCAGGTGGCGGAAGCGGAGAACTGACAACGTCCGCAACCGTTCTTGTATACTACATCTATCAGAAAGCATTTATTGACTGGGATCTGGGCTACTCCAGTTCTGTAGCAATGGTACTGTTTTTGATGGTACTGTTCGTAACGATCATCCAGTTCCGCGGTCAGGCAAAGAGGGAGAAAGCATAATGGCAATCTTGGCTTTGAAGGTTCTCGATAAGGACAGCAACACCATCTGCGTCAGCAGTGGTGAGGGCTTCGTGGATCTGGTCTGCACCCACACCTATGAAGAGGGTGACCGGATCGTACTGGAGACCGACGAAAAAAATATACACGTACATTTACAGGTGGATGACGCTCTGGGAGATGCTTTCGTATACATAACCGATAATGTATCTTATGATGTTCCCTTCGGAGAAAAAAGGATCAGCATGTCGCCTAAAGTATTTTCCGGAAATAAACATTATCTCTATGCGGAAGTGGCAAGGGAAGACGAAATCACAGCCTACCGGAATCTGGCACTGAATCCGGCAGACCAGCATAAGGAGGTTCCCTGTTATCCCCACGCAACAGCCAATGTGGAGACCAGAGGTGAGAGCGTATTTGCAGCAAAAAACGCCATTGACGGTGTCCGGGCGAACCGTTCCCACGGAGAATGGCCCTATGAATCCTGGGGGATCAATATGCAGGATGATGCGGCCATGAAGCTGGACTTCGGCAGACCGGTACTGGCAGACAGGATCGTGCTGTACACCAGATCCGATTTTCCACATGACAACTGGTGGCAGCAGGTGACGATCCGGTTCTCCGATGGCAGTGAGCAGGAGTTCCCCTTAGAAAAGAGCAATCGGGCTCATGTACTTCCGATTTCTGAGAAAGAGATCACCTGGCTGGAGCTCTGTAACCTGATCAAAGCGAAAGATCCGTCCCCCTTTCCGGCACTGAGTCAGATCGAAGTGTACGGCAGGGTAAAATGTTAGGAGGCGCACAGATATGAAATCAGCACATAAAAAAGCCGTTTTAGGCAAAGTGGTCGTATATGCGATTCTGATTCTGATCGCAGTGATCATGATCATTCCGTTTTTGTGGATGCTTTCCGCATCTATCAAGAGCGACAGAGAAGTATTCCAGATGAATCCGTTTGTATGGATCCCGGCGAATCCCAAATGGGACAACTATGTGAAGATCTGGACGAAGATTCCCTTTGGCAGATTTGTGGGAAATACCGTATACCTGACATTGATCGTTACTTTCTTACAGTTACTGACCAGCAGCTTTGCGGCATATTCCTTTGCAAAACTGGATTTCCGTCATAAGAATGGACTGTTCCTGGCATACATCGCAACCATCGCAATGCCTTGGCAGGTATACATGGTACCTCAGTTCATCATGATGAGGAGAATGGGACTGAACGATAAGCTGCTGGCTATGATTTGCCTGCAGGCATTCTCCGCTTTCGGTGTGTTCATGATGAAGCAGTTCTATGAAGGCATTCCCGATGATCTGTGTGAAGCCGCCAGAATCGACGGTATGAGTGAGTACCGGATCTATGCCAGCATTATGCTGCCGCTGTCCATGCCTGCGCTTATCGCGCAACTGGTGCTGGCGTTTGTAAGCAGTTACAATGCCTACCTCGGACCGCTTTTGTATTTGCAATCGCCCGAAAAGTACACCCTGCAGATTGCGTTGCAGTTCTTCAAGGGGACGTATACGACGGACTGGGCGGTAGTAATGGCAGGCGCGACGGTGTCACTTATCCCCACGCTTGCACTGTATCTGTTCGGACAAAAGTACTTTATCGAAGGTATTGCCACAAGCGGCATGAAGTTGTAATTCGGCAAACGCCCTTCAAACACCTGCTAAATGCGGCGTGGCGTGCGAGCAAACGTAGAATTACCGTATTGCGATTGTTGTGCGTCGTTGTCGGCGTTTAAGTAAATCGTTCAGACTGTTCACGACGAAAGGAACATACGGCGCGATTGTCGGCGAGGTATCACCCAACGAAAAACGCCTTGATGGCTCCCTCCAGTCGGAGCAATACGACCTGCTTAAACGAAATTTCCCAGCCGCGCCCTCCTTCCGAAGTTTTCTTTTGGGTGACACCGCGTCAACAGTCGCAATGAAATTTGTTGCGTCGCGTATGCCTTCACTCTTTAGTGTTGCTTACCGACAACAACGCACTCTGTTGCAGACAAATAATGTTGTTTATTTGCTCACGCCGTTATACCCATGCAGGCTGTTGTGAAGTGCGCACCTCGTTACCGTCAGGAAAGCGGACCATTCGAAAAACACGAATGGTGCGTAGTTGTAAAAGCAGTAGCAAGCGGTATGCTGTGTACGTAAATTTTTGATACGTATACAGAATCTGCAGATAAAAAGTAAAATCCCATCCCCTCTATTCCAAACTTTTGGAAGTGGGGTTTGGCACGGGGCGTGCACCCGTCAGGAAAAGTAAATCCAACGAATACGCTTTGCGCAAGAAACAAGTAATATTCGCACCGAAGTTGAAAAACGCTTTTCGCAGAAAAGGGTGCGCCCCAACAATAACTGTATCAACATATTCCCCAAAAACTCTATTCTACGGAGAAAATATGAAAAAATTTCTGTATATGATTGTAGCGACGCTGATGTTTGCGTCGGGACTGTTTGTATTCGGCGGTTGTGCCGAACAGACAAATCTCGGCGTGGTTGAATTACCCTACTACGACGAAGAAGACGAAAAAACAGACTACAACAACAGTCTGTTTTATCGCAACGACCTTCTGGAAACGGGTGCCGACCCCTGTGTAATCAAGGTTACCGATGGTGAATACAAGGATTGGTTTTTCCTGTACGGAACGACCGACACCGCAAGTTGTACGGCATACGCCTGCTGGAAGAGCAAGGACCTGAGCAACTGGCA
>ENA-ORNF01002585-ORNF01002585.1-human-gut-metagenome-genome-assembly--contig:-NODE-2585-length-13275-cov-3.433359_pt1 | contig 13275 bp, 13 predicted proteins | sample MGYA00242110_ERZ509012 | MGnify/ENA primary metagenome ERZ509012 (study PRJEB26280, sample SAMEA2338714) | human gut metagenome | biome: human gut; feature: human-associated habitat; material: faeces... | reverse complement strand
ATGCTTGGAAATGATAAGGCTGGTGATTCAATTTATATTAAAGCAGGAGATACTGATATTTTAATTGACGCTGGTTCAAGAAAAGGTTCATCACAAACAACACTTCCTTATATGAACCAATATGTTAAGGATAATAAGCTCGAATATGTTATTATGACACACGGAGATCAAGATCATATTGAAGCATTTCCTAATATTTTAAATACATATTCTGCTGATACAATCATTTATAATCAGTATACAACTAAGACTACAAATGCATATAAAAATACACTCGTAGCCTTTAATAAGCAAAAAAATAATGGAGCAAACATTTATTATGCATCAGATTGTTGGAATAATACTAATGGTGCCTCAAGAGAATATAAACTTTCAACTAAGGTTACTATGTCTATTTTATATAATGAATATTATTTTAAAACTCAAAGAAGAACTCAACGTGGAAAAATGGCAGGGGGAAGCCGCTGTAAAGCTGATCGATGAGGGAAATACGATTCCGTTCATTTCCCGTTATCGTAAGGAAGTAACCGGATCCTTAAATGATGAGGTGCTTCGTAATCTGCATGAGCGGCTAACCTATTTAAGAAATCTGGAGGAAAAGAAGGAACAGGTTCTTGGCAGTATCGAGGAGCAGGGTAAGCTCACCGAGGAATTAAAGGAAAAGATTCTGGCAGCAGAAACCCTGGTTGTGGTCGAAGACCTGTACCGTCCTTATCGTCCGAAGCGTAAAACCAAGGCAAGTGTAGCGAAGGAAAAGGGACTGGAACCTTTATCACAGTTCATTCTTGCCCAGAATGCAACGGAAGGAGTGGAGGAGGAAGCCAGGAAGTATATTGATGAAGAAAAGGGCGTAAAGACCGTGAAAGAGGCACTTCAGGGTGCAGCAGACATCATTGCAGAGGGTATTTCGGATGAAGCCGATTACCGTGCCTACATCCGTGAAATCACCATGGAAGAAGGAACTCTCACAAGTACAGCGAAGGATGAAAAGGCTGAAAGCGTTTATGAGATGTACTACGCTTACGAGGAACCCCTTAAAAAGGTCGTTGGCCACCGTGTTCTTGCCATCAACCGTGGTGAAGAAGAGAAGTTTTTAACGGTGAAGATTGTGGCACCGGTAGAACGGATTATACAGTATTTAAAGAAAAAGGTTATTACTTCTGATAATGAATATACCACTCCGTTGCTTACAGCAGCAATCGAGGATGCCTATGAGCGTCTGATTGCACCGGCGATTGAACGTGAAATCCGCAATGATCTTACCGAAAAGGCAGAGGATGGCGCAATTTCCGTATTTGGAAAGAACCTGCAGCAGCTTCTGATGCAGCCACCGATTGCAGGAAAGGTAGTTCTGGGATGGGATCCGGCATTCCGGACAGGCTGTAAGCTTGCCATTGTGGATGCAACAGGCAAGGTACTGGATACCAGGGTGATTTTTCCGACAGCTCCGCAGAATAAGGTGGAAGAGGCCAAGGCAGAGCTTAAGAAGCTGATCCATAAATATCATGTTTCTTTAATCAGTGTCGGAAACGGTACGGCATCGAGAGAGTCCGAGCAGGTCATTGTGGAGCTGATCAAGGAACTGGATACACCGGTACAGTATGTCATTGTAAATGAAGCGGGAGCTTCCGTATACTCTGCAAGTAAGCTGGCAACCGAAGAGTTTCCGAATTTTGATGTGGGGCAAAGAAGTGCCGCTTCGATAGCACGCAGGCTTCAGGATCCGCTTGCCGAGCTTGTGAAAATTGATCCGAAATCCATCGGTGTCGGACAGTATCAGCATGATATGAACCAGAAGAAGTTGGGAGAAGCACTGGGCGGCGTGGTAGAGGACTGCGTAAACCGTGTGGGTGTAGACTTAAATACCGCATCCGCACCGCTTCTTGAGTATATTTCCGGTATTTCCAAACCGATTGCGAAGAACATTGTGGAATATCGTGAAAAGAATGGTAAATTTGCGAACCGTGCACAGCTTTTGAAGGTGCCGAAGCTGGGACCGAAGGCATATGAGCAGTGTGCAGGCTTCCTGCGTATCCATGATGGAGACAATCCTTTGGACGATACCAGTGTTCATCCGGAATCCTATGCAGCTGCCATGAAGCTTTTGGATAAGATGGGACTTACGATGGAGGATGTGCGTACCGCACAGAAGCAGGCAGCCCGGCAGATGAGTACGGCAGTGAAACCTGCTCCGAAGCAGAATAACCGGAATGACCGCAGGAAACAGATCGTGATCCATAATACCAATACGGCTATGGGGAAAGCCCTGGCAGCTGCTATGGGTGGTTCGGTGATGAACCTTGAAGAAAATGACTCTTCCGCAAAGAAACCGGTACAGAAGGAATCTGCGGCCAATACAGTCAATGCAATCAGCAGTCTTGAAAAGAAGATCAGGGATAAGAGCAGGCTGGCTGTAGAACTGGGAATTGGTGAAATTACCTTAACCGACATTCTTAAGGAATTGGAAAAGCCATCGAGAGATCCCAGAGAGAGCATGCCGGCTCCGATTCTTCGAAGCGATGTCCTCGATATGAAGGATCTGAAACCGGGCATGATTTTAAAAGGAACCGTCCGTAATGTCATTGACTTTGGAGTGTTCGTGGATATTGGTGTGCATCAGGACGGACTGGTACACATCTCACAGATCACAGACCGTTATATCAGGCATCCTCTGGAAGCAGTGAGCGTGGGTGATATTGTGGATGTACAGGTATTGTCTGTTGATGTGCCAAAGAAACGGATTGCACTGACTATGAAGATCAATCAATCAGGATCAAAATAAATAGCTCTTGCTATTTGAGATGAGATATGCTATTCTATGTCTCGAACAAAATAGAAAGTTCTTCGGGGAAGGTGAAATTCCTTACCGGCGGTATAGTCCGCGACCCGTATTCTTTAATTCTTTAAGAGTATGGCTGATTTGGTGAAATTCCAAAACCGACAGTAAAGTCTGGATGGGAGAAGAAATGCATGAACAGATGCGTGGAAACGCATTTGGCTTCTGATGTATGCAAGCCCCGGAAATTGATTTCCGGGGCTTTTTAACTGTGTAGGAAATTCCGTTGGGATTTCCTGCACAGTTAAATGCTCCGCTATCAGATGCGCAGCTCGCGGAGATGCAAATCCAAAGAAGACTTTCTTTTTAAAACAATGGCGTATGCCGGAAAGAGAGTGAGAGTAAATGGAAAAGAGTTTATGGTCTAATGTAATGGAGAATCTGGTGTTTGTGTTGGTGGCACTGGCGGTTGCGGTTGGCTTTGTGCTGATTGCATATCTGGTGGAAAAGTACCTGAAAAAGAAGAATCAGGACAGGGAACGGATACTTTCGACAAGAAAGATTGCCATGATTGGTGTATTTTCTGCAATTGCAATGGTGCTTCATATATTTGATTTTGCGGTGCCGGTTCTGGCTCCTCCGTTTTATAAGCTGGACTTCAGTGAAATCCCGGCGCTGATCGGTGCTTTTGCGTTTGGCCCGGTAGCGGGAGTGATGATTGAATTTATCAAGATTATGTTAAAGCTGCTGATCAAGGGGACGAGTACCGCATTTGTGGGTGACTTTGCAAACTTCGTCATCGGATGCAGCTTCATTCTGCCTGCTTCCATTATCTATTTATACAAAAAGAGCCGGAAGAGTGCATTGATTGGATCCGTTACCGGAACACTGATTATGACCGTGTTCGGTACTGCCTTTAATGCGATTTATCTGCTTCCGACCTTTGCGGTACTGTATCACATGCCGATGGAGGATATCATTGCCATGGGAACGGCAATTAACGGACATATCGACAATGTTGTAAGCCTGGTAATCTTCTGTGTTGCTCCGATTAATCTGATTAAGGGAACGGCAGTGACGCTGGTAACCATGCTGGTATATAAGAAGCTGAGTCCGATACTGAAGGGAAAACAGCATTCATAATTCTTAACAGGCGGATACGAAAGTCTTAAGAATTATTAAGCTTTCTTAATTCAAAGAAAAACCTCTTGACAATCATTGTATTAATAATATAATACAGATTGTACAGGAGGTTTTTTAAGTTTATGTGTCATACGACTAAGTCCTCACGCAGCTTTGTGAAACGGTACCGGGCAGCAGGATGGACAGAAGCGTAGGCAGGCCTGTACATAATGAAAATCGATGGAGGAGTATCTGTGGAAGAATTAATTACTATCCGGGATATGTGCAAGATCTACAATCCCGGCGAGAATGAGGTCAGAGCTCTGGATCATGTGAATCTGACCATACATAAAAATGAGTTTGTGGCCATTATCGGGCAGTCCGGATCCGGTAAATCAACCTTGATGAATATGCTGGGATGTCTGGATGTTCCAACAAGCGGAACGTACCTGCTGAATGGAAAAGATGTCTCACATATGACAGATGATGAGCTTTCGGACATCCGTAACCGGGAGATCGGGTTTGTGTTTCAGGGATTTAACCTGATCGCAGGACTGACCGCACTTGAAAATGTGGAGCTTCCCCTGATTTATCGCGGCGTTCCAAGGAAAGAACGCATGGAGTTATCCGAGCGTGCGCTGGAAAAGGTAGGGCTTGCCGGGCGGATGACGCATAAGCCGTCGGAAATGTCCGGTGGACAGCAGCAGCGTGTTGCGATTGCAAGAGCCATCGCGCAGGCGCCACCTGTTATTCTGGCCGATGAGCCGACCGGAAACCTGGATTCCAATTCAACACAGGAGATTATGGAAATTCTGAAAGGACTGCATCGGGAAGGCAGAACGGTTATTCTGATTACACATGACAATGAGATCGCCGCGAGAGCGAAGCGCAACATCCGTATTATGGATGGTAAGGTTGTGGCCGATTATGAAAACGAAGAAGGAGAAGGAGCATGAGCGATAATATCAAGCAGGAATCCGTAGAAAGCTTACAGACAAAGGAACAGGAGCAGCAGGCCGGAAGCAATAAAAGGACATTAGAAGCCGAAAATGACAAGGCGGCAAAGAAAGCCTTTAAAGAAAAGAAAAAGAAAGAGAAAAAGCCGGCAGACCCGGCGAAGAAGAAAAAACGCAGAAAGATCATTCTCTTTGTGGTGATCGGCGTACTCGTTCTGCTCTTTATCCTGTCAAAGCTTTTTGGTGGAAATGGGGCAGCGGCCGTGGTAACTACGACACAGGCGCAGATCGGGGATCTGCAGCAGACGATTGATACGAGCGGTACGGTGAAGACGGAAGAGAGTAAAGTTTATTTTTCCAATGTGGATGTGAAAGTAGGAGAGGTGAAAGCACAGGCGGGTGATGCAGTAAAGGCAGGCGATGTGCTTCTGACCTATGATGCCGATGATCTTGCCGCAGCGAAGGAACGGGCAGAATTAAAGAAACAGTCTGCCGAAGGAAGCTATCTGAATTCGGTGCAGACCAATCAGGAAAAGATTGGGGACTTAAGTGAAGCGAGCACGAATCTGGAAGTACTGGATCAGCAGATTGCAGATACCGAAGCCTATATCAAGAATCTGGAAGCTAAGATTTCTAAAAAGAAGAGTGATCTTGCCCATGAGGGGGCCCTGTTGCAGATCAGTCTGATTGACTGGCAGGATCAGCCGGATTCCGACGAATACCAGAATTTACAGAAGCTGGTACAGTTAAACAATTATGAACAGCAGAATAATGAACAGATCAAGAGCTGGCAGGACGAACTGGAAGTCTATAACGATATGCTGTCTGAGTATAAGGAATACCGTTCAGAAATGAAGTCCCAGAAGAGCTCAGCAGAAGCCGGGAAATTAACCGGTGGGGCGAAGGAAGAGCTGGAGGCCAATAATAAAACCCAGACAATGGATGTGGAGGACTCACTTGAAAACCTTGATGCCGCAGAAAATGGCATTGTGGCAGAGTTTGACGGTGTCGTTACCGAAATGAATGCCGTAGAAGGAGGAGCTGCTGCGAAGGGTGCACAGCTTCTGAAGCTGGAAAGCACCGAGGATGTGGTAGTACGGATCACCGTGACGAAATATGATCTTTCCAAGATTAAGGAGGGACAGAAGGCTATCATAACGATCGGCAGCAGGGAATATGAAGGAGAAGTATTGAGGATTAACAGGATGGCAGAACAGAATAACAGTGGCGCGGCTGTTGTTGGTGCGGAAATTAAGATTTTAAATCCGGACAGCGATGTCATTCTTGGCGTGGAAGCGAAGGTTGTTATCAATACCGAGAAGGTGGAAAACGCGGTTCTGGTACCGATCACTGCGGTGAATGTAGATATGGATGGTGAGTTTGTCTACGTGGTCGAGAATAATATTTTAGTAAAGAAGCCGGTTACGACCGGGATTTCCACTGACACTATGATACAGATTACAGATGGTTTAAACGCAGATGAGCAGATTGTCACAAGTGTTACGGCAGATCTTTATGAAGGCATGACCGTTGCAGCAATGCCACAGTAAACAGGAGCGGATGATATGGCACAGATTTGGGAATATATTAAGATTGCGCTGATGAATATTAAGAGTAATAAGGGACGGTCCGTACTCACGATGCTCGGTATTATCATTGGTATTGCTTCCGTGATTATGGTCATTGCAATCGGAAACGGTGTCCGCGGACAGGTTAATGACGAGCTGGAAGGACTCGCAGGCGGACAGATTGCTTTTTATGTTGACAGTACAAGAAAAGAGACTACGGTAACCTTCGACCAGGCAGACTTCGATGCAATTGAAGCAAATGTTGCCCATGTAAAGGGAGTTACGCCACAGCTGTCTGCATGGGGAACCGCAGAAGGGCTAAAAGGAAATTTTGATATCAGTATGACGGGTGGTGATCCAGGCCTGCAGTATACATCTTCGGAACCGATTGTAAAGGGCAGATATTTTTCACAGGATGACTGTGATGCAGGCGGCAATGTCTGTGTAATTACAGAAAGCAGCGCGGTTTCTCTCTTTGGAACAACGGATGTGATCGGACTTACCTTTGAGGCAACCTTTTGGGGTGTGACTCAGGAAATGCGCGTAATCGGAGTAAGAAAGGATACCGCTTCATCACTGATTTCAATGGCCGGCGGAGGAACTGAGACCATTACGGCAGAATGCCCGTTAAGCTTTATGGGAAATAAATTATATTATGATATTGATGATTTTTCTGAGTTTTATGTGATTGCGGATAACAGTGCTTATTGTACGCAGGTAGCACAGGATGCCCTGAATCTGCTCGAAGCCCGTCATGGTGTCCGTGGGGAGAACCAGATTCAGATGCAGAGCTTTACCGATGTGTCCTCGCAGTTTGACTCGATCCTCAGTATCATTACGGTTTTTGTGTCCTTCGTGGCAGCAATATCGTTGCTGGTTGGAGGAATTGGTGTTATGAATATCATGCTGGTATCGGTAACGGAGCGTACCAGAGAAATTGGTATTCGTAAGGCGCTGGGGGCAAGAACCGGTTCAATCCTGTTGCAATTCCTTGCTGAGGCAGGAATTATCACCCTTATGGGAGGTGTGATCGGAATTGTCCTTGGTATTCTCGGAGCAATGGGAGTCTGCTCGATTGCGGGAGTTACAGCCGGCGTGGATCCTGCGGTTGTGATTATCGCAACCCTCTTTTCCTGCGGCGTAGGTATTTTCTTTGGAATTTATCCTGCCAGAAAAGCAGCTAAATTAAGTCCGATTGAAGCACTGCGGCATGAATAGCCATGCGCGAATAATAAAACCTGTTTGCATGTTGTGAGATTTTTAGTATAATAGGATAGAAGAAAAGCATCGGCTTTCCTGCCGGTGCTTTTTATGTAAGGTACTCAATGAATGCAGGTCGAAGACGCAGCATGAATTTAGTGCAGCAGGTAAGGCTGAATAAGCAGATAAGGCAGAATAAATATTAATTAAGAAAGATTTGGAGAAGCAGCATGGAAGTTTCCTTTGATGTAAAGATTACCCCGGGGGTCTTATATGATTATCTGTTATATCATACTTATACCGGAACAACAGGACTTTTAGGAACCATAGCAGGTGTACTGCTTGTGGCAGCATACTTTATGGCAGGCAGTATATTATACCTGATTTTTGGTGTGGTGGTGCTTGTGTATCTTCCCTGGACATTATTTATCCGGTCGAAGAAGCAGTATCTTGCAAATCCTGCATTTAAGGAACCATTACATTACACCTTTAATGAAGAAGGAATGACGGTTTCCCAGAAGGATACCAGCGAGCAGATCGCATGGGAGAATTTATATAAGGCAGTATCCACACCGAAGAGCATTGTATTATATACGTCACCGGTCAATGCCTCCATTTTTCCAAAGAAGGATTTAGGAGAGCGTAAGGCAGCTTTGATTGAAGTGATTTCCACACATATGCCACCGAAAAAGGTAAAAATCCGTGGGAACTGACAGGAGAATTATGAATAGCGGACAGGATATTTTACAGAGCATGATTGAAAAACATAAAATAATTTCGAAATCTCCTGAGGATACCTTTGCTTTAGGAAAGCAGATTGGTGAGAGTGTGGCACCGGGCAGTGTACTGACGCTGGTTGGTGATCTTGGCGTTGGCAAGACGGTATTTACACAGGGACTGGCAGAGGGACTCGGAATTTCAGATGCGGTGAACAGTCCGACCTTTACGATTGTACAGATCTATGAAGAGGGACGGATTCCTCTGTATCATTTGGATGTATACCGGATCGGTGATATTTCCGAGATGGATGAAATCGGGTATGAGGATTATTTTTACGGAGATGGGGTATGCCTGATTGAGTGGGCGAACCTGATTGAAGAGCTTCTGCCGGAGCGATATGTGGAGATCCGGATTGAAAAGAATCTGGAAAAGGGATTTGATTATCGTGAAATCACAGTATCACAAAAAGAGTAACAGTTCGGCCTGGCTCTTTCATAAGCTGCCTAAAAGAAAAATGATTTTGAGAGGAACCTGAAATGAAAATTATTGCAATTGACAGTTCGGGACTGGTTGCTTCCGTTGCCATTGTACAAGATGAGGAAGTAATTGCAGAATATAATGTCCAGTATAAGAAAACACATTCACAGACCTTACTGCCCATGCTGGATGAATTAAAGAGGATGGTCGATCTTGATTTACAGACGGTAGATGCCATTGCAATTGCCAGTGGACCTGGTTCCTTTACCGGGCTGAGGATCGGTTCTGCGACTGCCAAGGGACTTGGGCTTGCACTTGAAATTCCGATTATAGAGATTCCGACACTGGATGGTCTTGCCTGCAATCTGTATGGGACAGACAAGGTGGTGTGTCCGATTATGGATGCCAGACGGAATCAGGTTTACACAGGTTTGTATTCTTATATCGAAGACGGACAAAGCGATGAACAGGAGCAGAGTTTTCACTATACACTTGTTCCCATTCTTTCCCAGTGTGCAGTTCCGATTGAAGAAATTGCAGAGAAGTGTAATGAACAGCAGAAGGAAATCATATTTTTAGGTGATGGAGTTCCGGTATTTGCGGAGCAGTTAAAAAACCTGATGAAGGTACCCTACAGCTTTGCACCGGCACACATGAACCGGCAGCGGGCAGCCTCCTTTGCATTCCTTGCTTTTGAAAAGCTGCGTAAGGGGGAAGTGGTTCCGGCAGCAGATCATGCACCGGAATATCTGCGGCTTTCCCAGGCAGAGCGGGAGAAGGCAGCAAAGAGGGAGAAGCAATGATTACAATACGCCCTTTGGAAGAAAAGGATGTAACGGCGGTAAGTGAGATTGAGAGCCGGACATTTTCGATGCCATGGAAGGAGAAAGATTTCCTTGAAATGGTGAAAGCGGATTATGCATATTATTATGTAGCAGAAGAGGATGGGGTGATTCTTGGCTGCTGTGGTCTGCGGAATATGGCAGGCGAAGGAGAAATCACCAATGTTGCAGTAGATGCACCGTTCCGGAGAAGAGGCATAGCCGGAAAACTCCTTGCACATGCCTTGAAAGAGGCTGCACAGCACGGAATCGGGGACTGTACCTTAGAGGTACGGGTAAGTAATACTCCGGCCATTCATTTGTATGAAGAATTCGGATTCCGGGGAGAGGGCATCCGCCCGGACTTCTATGAGAAACCGAAGGAAGATGCACTGATTATGTGGAAAAGATAGACAAAACATGAAACACTTACCACTGGTTCATAGAAAAAGTTTCTGTATAATGGTATTGTAAGGAGGAAAAACGATGCGTATTTATATGGACGAAGGAAAAAACATTCTGAAGCAGGTGGTATGTAACCAGTGTGGTAAAGCTTTAAAAGTCAAAAATGGAATTCTGGTGGAAGGTGTTTTTGAAGGAAACCAGCAGTTCGGTTATTTCAGCAATAAGGATGGAATCCGTCATTCCTTTGACTTGTGTGAGGAATGTTATGATAAACTAATAGAAGGATTTACCGTAGAGGTTACTAAGGAGGAGGTACAGGAGCTTCTTTGAAAGCAGCAGACGGTAATCAGGGAGGAACAGGTTAAATTATGCTGGATATATGCTTATTGGGAACAGGCGGAATGATGCCGCTCCCATATCGATGGCTTACATCCATGATGGCAAGATATAATGGGACAAGTATCTTGATGGACTGTGGGGAAGGAACCCAGATCGCAATGAAGGAAAAGGGGTGGAGCCCCAAACCGATCGATGTCATCTGCTTTACCCATTTTCATGCAGACCATATCAGCGGACTTCCGGGAATGCTTCTCACGATGGGAAATGCAGAACGGACAGAGCCGCTTCTTTTGGTGGGACCGAAGGGGCTGTGCAAGGTTGTGGCATCCCTGCGGATCATTGCACCGGAGCTGCCGTTTGCCATTGATTGCCTGGAGCTTACCGAGCCGGAGCAGACGATCCACATGGATGGTTTCCGGATTGAAGCCTTTAAGGTAAACCACAATGTTCCCTGTTATGGCTACAGTATTGTGATTGACCGGATTGGTAAATTTGATGTTGACAAGGCTGTCAGTTTGGGACTTGAACGTCGCTACTGGAGCCGCTTACAGAAAGGTGAAACCATTGAAATTGATGGAATGACATATGTGCCGGAAATGGTTTTAGGACAGGCACGTAAGGGATTGAAGGTTACGTATTGTACCGACACCAGACCGACGAAGGGAATTGTCGGGCATGCGAAGAATTCGGATCTTTTTATCTGTGAAGGAATGTATGGGGAGCCGGATAAGCAGCAGAAGGCCAAAGAGAAAAAGCACATGACCTTCTATGAGGCTGCTGAGATAGGAAGACAGGCGGATGTTGACCGGATGTGGCTGACACATTACAGCCCGTCGCTTAATCGACCGGAGGAGTATCTGGATGCTGCCCGGAAGATTTTCCCAAGAGTCGAAGTCTGTAAGGATGGCAAGACCATTGAGCTTAACTTTAAAGATGAGGTTTCGTGATACTCATGGACCATATAAAGAAAATCGTAATTCTGATAAAATATGAATTGACAGAATGAGTGGTAATCGTAATTTCAAAGTTATGAATTCATAGTAAATAATAAAAAATATGGAGAAGAGAAAAAGAAGGGAGGAATCATATGTCACAAAGAGGACGCAGGGCCATAAAAGGAATCCTGATTGGACTGGTTCTGATCGCACTGGTAGTGGGATATTACTTTTATTTATCAAACCGCAAACCCAAGGAAGCTGCGGAAGACACCGAAACTACCGTATCGGCTGTACAGAAGCTCTTGTTAAAGAATATTGATGATGATTATCCCCCGACTCCGAGAGAGGTTTTGAAGTTATACAGTGATATTACGGTGTGCTTCTACAGTGAGGACTATACTGATGAGGAACTGACACAGCTTGCCCTGCAGATAGAGAAGCTGTACGATGAGGAGCTGATCGCCAATAATACACCGGATCAGTACCAGAAGAATCTGCGCTGGGATATCAAGACGATGAAGGATAAGAACTTACGGGTGACAAGCTACAGTGTTGCATCGGCAACGGATGTGGATTATTTTGATGCCGGTGGAAGAAGCTGGGCGAGATTGAGCTGCACCTATACCATACGATCCGGTAAGGAAGCCGGACTTGCCAGGGAAATATTCCTGCTTCGCAAGGATGACATGGGCCATTGGAAAATTTATGGCTGGGAGGCGGCAAAGGAACGATAAGATTACCGGAATGAGGCATGAGTGGCAGTAACACAATAAGTGAGGGTTGAACATGGAAAGGGATGTTTACATACTGGCAGTTGAAAGCTCCTGTGATGAAACGGCAGCAGCAGTTGTAAGGAACGGACGGGAGGTGCTTTCTAATGTGATTTATACACAGATTGCACTTCATACGGAATATGGCGGTGTGGTTCCGGAGATTGCATCCAGAAAGCATATTGAGAAAATTAATCAGGTGATCGGGCAGGCACTTAGAGATAGTGGAAAGAAGCTTAAGGAGATGACTGCGATTGCGGTAACCTATGGCCCTGGACTTGTGGGAGCTCTTTTAGTCGGGGTATCCGCCGCTAAGGCAATCAGCTTTGCAACAGGAATACCGCTTGTCGGAGTACACCATATCGAAGGACATATCAGTGCCAATTATATTGAAAATAAGGATCTGGAGCCTCCGTTTATCTGTCTGGTGGTATCCGGAGGACATTCGCATCTTGTTGTGGTTAAGGATTACGGGGAGTATGAGATTATCGGAAGAACAAGAGATGATGCGGCGGGAGAGGCCTTTGATAAGGTGGCCCGCGCCGTGGGACTGGGATATCCCGGCGGTCCTAAGATTGATAAAATTTCAAAAGAAGGTAATCCGGATGCGATTCATTTTCCCAGAGCCAAGGTGGCAGAAAATGAATATGATTTCAGCTTCAGCGGTCTGAAATCTGCGGTGCTGAATTATCTCAATTCCGCCTCACAAAAAGGAGAAGAGATATGCCGCGAGGATGTGGCGGCAAGCTTCGTTTCGGCGGCGGTAAATTCTGCCGTAATCAAGCTCGATATGGCACTTGAGCGCCATCCGGAGCTTCATGCGCTCGCACTTGCAGGCGGCGTCGCCGCCAACTCTCATTTGCGTGCGGCGCTTTCGGAGCTTTGCAAAAAGAGAGGAATAGTCTTCCACTATCCCGAGGTGAAATACTGCGGCGATAACGCGGCTATGATAGCCGCAGCCGGATATTTTGAGTATCTCGCGGGGAATTTTTCCGATACTTCGCTCAATGCGAGTGCGTTTTTCACAATATAAAAAGCGAAATAAGCGAAACTTTTTCATTTGTCAATAGCTTGGCGTGAGAAAAATGAAAATCGGCAAAATATAGAATTTTTATATTGCGATTTGTGCGTAATTTCTTTTAATACATTTGTATAAAAATCTGAAAATCGGCTTTTTATTCGC
>ENA-ORNF01002582-ORNF01002582.1-human-gut-metagenome-genome-assembly--contig:-NODE-2582-length-13295-cov-2.466088_pt1 | contig 13295 bp, 7 predicted proteins | sample MGYA00242110_ERZ509012 | MGnify/ENA primary metagenome ERZ509012 (study PRJEB26280, sample SAMEA2338714) | human gut metagenome | biome: human gut; feature: human-associated habitat; material: faeces... | reverse complement strand
ATGAACTCTGTCTGGGATGCCGAGCCGGATGCCGAAGCCGTGGCTCTGCTGGCGCCTTACAAGGCCCGGATGGACAGCGTTATGTATCATGTGGTGGGAACCGCAGAAATGTCGATGGACAGATTCCGGCCCGAAAGCCTTTTATCCAATCTGATTGCAGATGTACTGCGTGAGGCTGCGGTGGAAGTGCTGGGCAAACCGGCCGATATGGGGCTAATCAATATCGGTGGAATCCGGAACTCCCTGACGGAAGGAGACATCACTACCGAAAACATCTATGAGATATTGCCTTTTGAGAATTCGCTCTGTGTGCTGACGATGAAAGGCTCTGCCATGAAGCACTTGTTTGAAAACATTGCGGTGAGACTTGGTGAAGGGGTGAGTGGTATACAGTTGGAAATCAGCAAGGATGGCAAGCTGCTCCAGGCTTCCATTGCCGGCAAGCCGGTGGAGGATGACCGTGACTATACGGTTGCCACGATTGATTATCTGGCTGATGGAAACGATGGAATGACGGCTTTCCTGCAGGCGGATAAAAGGGAGTGCCCGGATGGGGCTACACTGCGTGGTCTGTTCATGAAGTATGTGGAGAAGCAGACGGCAGCCGGCAAGAAGGTGACTTCGCGCATGGAGGGAAGAGTGGTCGTTAAAGAGTAAGCATTAAAAAAACAGAAGTTCTATGAAACATATGTATTCCTTGGCAGCCCTGCTGCTTTTCATGCTCCCCGCATCGGCACAACAAGAGGAGCGTGTCATTACTGAAGAACCCCTTTGCCTGGTGTCCACCGATTCTGTATCGTCCGGCCAATCCGGAAAACAACTGTTTATCCTGCACACCAGCGATACGCACAGCCGTATAGAACCCATCAGCGCCGAGGCTGCCGACGAGTATGCCGGGATGGGCGGTGTGGTGCGCCGTGCCGGTTTTGTAAAGCAGTTTCGCGGCAAGCATCCGGATATGTTGCTGCTGGATTGCGGAGACATCTCGCAAGGCACCCCTTATTATAACTTTTTCAAAGGCGAGCTGGAGGTCAAGATGATGAACCTCATGGGCTATGATGCCATGACGATAGGTAATCATGAATTTGATTTCGGACTTGAGAATATGGCGGAATTGTTCCGTATGGCGGATTTTCCCGTGGTCTGTTCCAATTATGACGTGACGGGTACGGTACTCGAAGGGCTGGTGAAGCCTTATATCACCTTGGTGCGCGAAGGGGTGAAAATCGGAATCTTCGGCCTGGCCCCTAAGATGGAAGGGCTGGTGCAGGCGGATAAATGCATAGGCATTGTCTACAACGACCCGATAAAGGTGGCCCAGGAAATGACAGACCTTCTCAGGGAGAAGGAGAATTGCGAGGTTGTGATTTGCATGTCTCATTTGGGTATCCGCAGTGCAAATCCCGAAGGCGCTTCCGACGAGAACCTGGTAGGCAAGACGCGTGGCATTGATGTCATTTTGGGAGGACATTCGCATACTTTTATGGAAAAGCCTGCCGTTTATCTGAATGCGGACGGCAAGAGCGTTCCCGTGCTGCACACCGGAAAGAGTGGCATCTACGTAGGAGAAATGGTACTTACTTTAACTGAAAAATAGCATGATGAAAAGACTCACCCTCCTTTTATGGGTTGCAGGATTGTTTATATTGGGATTATCTTCACTTCACGCCCAGACGGGAGGCCCGTTTCTTCCTTCGGCTGCAGACAACCGGTGCCGGCAATGGGTGGACTCCGTGTTGTCAGGTCTGAATGTACACGAAAAAGTGGGGCAGCTCATCGTTGCCACCATTCCGGCCAGAGCAGACAAGGCCACGAAAAAGCAGATGCGCGAGCTGGTAAAGAAATACAAGGTCGGTGGCTTGCTGTTTTCCGAAGGTACTCCGGAAGAGCAGGCTATCTTGACCAATATGGCCCGGAAGGATGCCAAGATTCCCGTTATGGTTACTTTCGATGGAGAGTGGGGACTGTCAATGAGGCTGAAAGGCGCTCCGGACTATCCCCGTAATGCCGCCTTGGGATGTATCGAGGACAATGGCCTGATTGAAGAATATGGACGTGAGGTGGCCCGCCAGTTCCGCGAATTGGGGGTACACGTCAATTTTGCACCCGATGCGGATGTCAATACGAATCCGCTGAACCCGGTGATACACGTACGCTCCTTTGGCGAGAACCCGCAGCGGGTGGCGGAAAAGGTGGTGGCATACAGCCGTGGGCTCGAAAGCGGGGGCATACTTTCCGTTTGCAAGCATTTCCCCGGGCATGGCGATACGGATGTGGATTCTCATAAGGCGCTTCCTGCCTTGCACTACGACCGTGCACGCCTGGACAGTGTGGAACTTTATCCCTTCAAGGAAATGGTACGTGCCGGATTGGGGGGTGTCATGGTAGGCCATCTGCAAGTGCAGGCGCTGGACCCGGACGGGGTGACTCCTTCTTCCTTGTCGCGGAATGTGGTGACCGGGTTGTTGAAGGATGAACTCGGCTTTAAAGGGCTGGTGTTTACCGATGCCTTGGACATGAAGGGGGTGTCTGCCATTCCGCAGGTAACTACCAAAGCGCTGCTGGCGGGAAATGATATGGTGCTGGTACAGTTCAATACGAAGAATGCGGTGCAGGAGCTGGTAGATGCAGTGGAGTCGGGACAACTGAGTAAGGACGAACTTGATGCCAAGTGCCGCAAGGTATTGATGTACAAGTATATGCTTGGTTTGAGAAACCGCCAGCCGCAACTTCGGGTCAGCGGAATGAGCTATCGCATCAATACGGAGGAAGCGCAGGTGTTGGCTGCCAAGTTGCGCCGTTCGGCAGTGACTGTATTGAACAATTATTTCGATGTCCTTCCACTGGCACCGGTGGAAGGTGATATTGCCGTGCTCAGCATCGGAGAGAAGGAGGCGGATGCTCCCTTTGTGGAAGCTATGAAAAAGAATGCAGGCATCAGCCATTTCCACTTGCCTTGGAATGCCGATGAGGCTCTCTGGCAGGAAGTGCAGGGGCAGTTGGCTGCTTTCCGTCGCGTGGTTATCAGCATCACCGGTTCGGCTTATGTCAGCGACCGTGATGTGGCCTTTCTGGAAGGCTTGAACTTGCGTGCTCCGCTGGTCTATACTTTTTTTACCTCTTACCGTACATTGCAACCTCTGATGCCCGCACTTGCCAAATCCAGCGCTGTGGTGCTGGCACATTCGGCAGAGACGGATTTGCAGCAATACGTGGCTGATGTTCTTTTTGCCAAAAAGCTGGCCAGTGGCAGAATGTCGATGAGTATCGGTAAACTGTTTCCAGCGGGAACGGGCTGTATGATTGAGCCGGGCATGAAACCGGGGAAGACTGTTCCGGAAGATTACGGCATGAAGTCGTATGTGCTGCAAAGTATCGATGCCGTTGCCCGAAAGGGACTGGAAGCGGGAGCTTATCCCGGTTGCCGCGTGCTGGTGTGGAAAGACGGACTGCCGGTATATGACAAAGGCTTCGGAACCCACTCTGATAAGGATACCACTACTGTCCGTTCTTCGGACCTTTTTGATTTGGCTTCGCTGACCAAGACTACGGCTACGTTGCTTGCCGTCATGAAACTGTATGATGAGGGCAAGATAAAACTGGATGACAAGGTTTCCGCTTATCTGCCCTTCTTGCGCAATGGCAACAAGCGGAACATTACCATCCGCGAACTTCTGTTCCACGAATCGGGGCTTCCTCCCTATATCCGCTTCTACCTGGACATCATAGACCCGAATTCGGTACACGGTCCGTACTCCCAGAGTTGGGTGGACGAGTGGCATCGTACGCAGGTAAGCGAGCATAGCTATTATTGTTCCGATTTTAAGTTCCGGAAAGGGATGGTGTCCGACAAGAATACACCGGTCTATACCCTGCACATGGCAGATGGCATGTGGCTGAACAAGAGTTTCAAGAATTCTATCCTTCAGCGGATAGCCAAGTGCGAGTTGGATGGCAAACGTTATGTTTACAGCGACCTTGGCTTCGTGCTGTTGCAGCAGGTAGTGGAGAAGGTGACGGAGCTGCCGATGGATTTGTACCTTGCCCGTGAGTTCTATGCCCCGATGGGATTGCAACGTACTATGTTTCTGCCTTTGACGAAGTTCACCAAAGCGGAAATCATGCCCACGGCATCCAATGACTTCCTGCGTCGCCAGGATATATGCGGATATGTGCATGACGAGACTGCTGCCTGCATGGGTGGGGTGTCCGGTAATGCAGGACTTTTCTCTACGGCCGAAGAGGTGGCAAAGGTTTATCAAATGTTGCTGAACGGCGGTGAATTCAATGGCAAGCGTTTCTTGAGTGAGGCAACCTGCCGTTTGTTTACGACGGAGAAATCCGCCATCAGCCGTCGCGGTCTGGGATTCGACAAGCCGGATGTATCCATTGTGAAGCGCAGCCCTTGTGCTCCTTCCGCTCCGGAAGCGGTATATGGACATACCGGATTTACCGGTACTTGTGCTTGGGTGGACCCGGAAAACAAGACGGTGTATGTATTCCTCAGCAACCGCTTGTGCCCCAATGTATGGAACACGAAACTGGGTGACATGAATATAAGAAGAGATATCCAGGAATTGATTTATAAAAGTATTATTCCGCAAATCCCCTAAAAACAATCTATCTATAAGGAATGAAGAGAATATACCTGCTTGCCTATATCACTATATTGTGTTGTCTTTGTCCGCTTCTGAAAGCGCAGCTTGGCCCGATGCCGTTTACTCCGGTGCCGCCGAACGACCCTTCGCTTGTACGTCTCTTGAACAGTGACGTGCGGTGCAGGCAGTGGGTGGATTCCGTCATGCAGCGTCTGACTCTGAAAGAACGCATCGGACAACTGTTCATCTATACGATTGCCCCCCAGCAGGACAAGGCCAACAAGGAACTGCTGCGTAAGGTGGTGGAGGACTATAAGGTAGGCGGTCTGTTATTCTCCGGCGGATTGATGCAGAACCAGGTGATGTTGACCAATGAGGCGCAGCGGATGGCGGAAGTTCCGCTGATGATTACCTTTGACGGTGAATGGGGACTGGCTATGCGCCTTCGCGGTACTCCGAACTTTCCGCGAAACATGGTGCTGGGCTGCATACAGAACGATACACTGATTTATGAATATGGGCGCGAGGTGGCCCGCCAATGCCGTGAACTGGGGGTGCAAGTGAATTTTGCTCCCGTAGCGGATGTGAATATCAATCCCAAGAATCCGGTTATCAATACCCGTTCCTTCGGTGAAAGTCCGTTCAATGTGGCGAACAAGGTTGTTGCCTACTCCAAAGGGTTGGAGGATGGTGGTGTACTTTCTGTCAGCAAGCACTTTCCGGGGCATGGGGATACGGATGTTGATTCTCATAAGGCGTTGCCTGTGCTGCCTTTTACCCGTGCCCGTCTGGACAGTATAGAGCTTTATCCTTTCAGAAAAGCTATTCGTGCCGGATTGGGAGGAATGATGGTGGGGCACTTGGAGGTGCCTACCATAGAGCCGCAAAAGGGGCTCCCGTCTTCGCTTTCGCGTAAGGTAGTTTCCGGTCTGTTGGTGAATGACCTCGGCTTTCAGGGGCTTGTCTTTACGGATGCCCTTGCCATGAAAGGGGTATCGGGTAATGAAAGCATCTGTTTGCAGGCGCTGAAAGCCGGCAATGATTTGCTGCTTGTCCCCCGGCGTATTAAGGAAGAAGTGGAGGCTGTGCTTGCCGCTGTGAAAAAAGGGGAGCTGACAGAGAAAGAGATAGAGGCGAAATGCCGTAAAGTACTGAAATATAAATATGCCCTTGGGTTGGAAAAGAAACCCCATGTACAGCTTTCAGGTTTGGGGACCCGCATCAATACTCCGAAAACGCGTGATTTGATGCGCCGGCTGAACTTGGCGGCCATCACTGTGCTGGATAACCGGGACGAGGTACTTCCGCTGGACCCTTCCATCGGTGAAGTTGCCGTGCTCAATGTGGGAGAAGCGCAGGAAATCCGGCCGTTCCTCAAGGAACTGTCGCAGTATACCCGTCCTGTGGAGTTCCGTTTGGGCAAGAATCTGCCGGAGGCTGACGGGAACCGTTTGAGAAATGCGCTGGCCAAGTACAAACGTATTCTGGTCTGTGTCACCGAACACCGTTTGACGCCCTATCAGAATTTCTTTGCAAAGTTCGCTCCTGACGTACCGGTGGTTTATCTGTTCTTTATTCCTGGCAAGCAGGTATTGCAGATAAAACAAGGGGACGCTGCTGCTGAAGCGGTGATTTTGGCACACTCCTCCAACGAGGAGGTACAGCGGCAGGTTGCCCGGATTGTTTATGGCAGCGCTTGTTCAGAGGGACGCTTGTCTGCCAGTATCGGTAGTCGGTTTGCTGCCGGTGCGGGAGTGACGCTGACTCCTCAAAGCGCCCCCCGCTTTGTACCCGAAGAGCATGGTATGAATTCCCGTCTGCTGGCTGAAATAGACAAGATAGCTGAAGAAGGCATTCGTGAAGGGGCTTACCCCGGCTGCCAGGTGGTGGTGCTGAAGGATGGCAGGGAGATGTATAATAAAGCTTTCGGTACCCACGTCTGGAACGAGGCCGGAAGCAAGGCGCTTCCCGTAAAGAAGACGGATGTATACGACATCGCCTCGCTGACAAAGACCACGGCCACACTGCTTGCTGTGATGAAGTTGTACGATGGCGGACGTCTCAGCCTTACGGACCGGGTGTCAACCTATCTGCCTTTCCTGCAGGATACGGACAAGAAGAATATTACGGTACGCGAGCTATTGATGCACGAGTCCGGTCTGCCTTCCACCTTGCTGTTCTATCAGGAAGCGATTGATGAAGAGAGCTACACCGGCACTTTGTTCAAGGCACGTCCCGATGCCCGGCATTCCGCACGCATCGGACGGCAGACTTGGGCGAACCCTAAGTTCCGCTTCCGCCAGGGACTGACGTCGAAGGTGCAGACACCGGAACATACAATGCAAGTGTCCGACAGCCTTTGGCTGAACCGTTCCTTCAAGCAAGAGTACTTGCAGAAGATTGTGGATACTCCGCTTAGAGATAAACGTTACCGTTATAGTTGTGTGGGCTTTATTTTGTTGCAGCAGTTGGTCGAGGCGCGCACCGGCATGTCTATGGACGAATATCTGGCCAAGGAATTCTATACTCCGATGGGATTGGAGCGTACGGGGTATCTTCCTCTGCGCTTCTTGAAGAAGGAAGATATTGTACCTTCATCAACAGATCCTTTCTTGCGTAAGACTACCTTGCAAGGATTTGTACATGATGAATCTGCAGCTTTTCAGGGCGGCGTTTCCGGTAATGCCGGGCTGTTTTCCACTGCCGAAGAAGTGGCAAAAGTCTATCAGATGTTGCTGAATGGGGGTGAGCTGGACGGTAAGCGCTATTTGAGCAAGGAGACTTGCAGGGTATTTACTACCACCGTCTCAAGGATAAGCCGCCGGGGGCTGGGATTTGATAAGCCCGACCAGCGTAATCCCCAGAAGAGTCCCTGCGCAGAGTCTGCCCCTGCTTCTGTCTACGGCCATACCGGTTTCACGGGCACTTGCGCCTGGACAGACCCGGAGAATGGCTTGGTTTATGTCTTTTTGAGCAACCGCACCTATCCGGATGTGTGGAATAACAAGTTGATGAGGCTGGATATAAGGACGAGGATTCAGGAAGCTGTATATAAGGCGATGCTGGGAGGAAAAAAATAACTGGTACAATTAAAAAGAGCCTCCCTTGCTCACGCAGGAAAGGCTCTTTTCTTCTTCAATTTTGAAACAATTAAATTCTATCTGTTAAGCTTTAAGTGTGTGTCTTATCAGAACGCAATACCTACGCGCAGACCGAAATTGCTCAAACCGTCTACGCTGTACGTAAAGAGGTCACCTTTGTTCGTACCGTAGCTGTAATAGGCTGCGAAATGCAAGCCCGGTCCATAAGCCCAAGGATACACATTGAAACCAATTTCAGGAGATACATAGAAACCCCATGTATCTTTGTTGGCTTCGAATACGTTGAAAGTTGACTTCAACTGTGCATATTCAGCACCCAGTTTTACACCGGCATACGGCTGGAATGCACCTCCACGGTTCCATACATAGCGGGAGGCCAGACCGAAAGGCAACTGGAATGCAGTGTGCTGCTGGTCGGTATTCAGACTGCCGCCTTCGCCTACGGGAAGTGTCTGGCGACCGAAATACTCATGGTTGCTATGGTAGTTCAAGAAAGCTCCCAATGCAAAATTGTCTGTCAGGAAGTAACCGCCTTCAAAATTCATCCCCCAGCCGCTTGATTTGTCGGCGAAGTTGTTGCTGAGGGGAAAGTTATATTGCCAGTCGATATTGGCATAACCGTTATCGGTCATCTGTGCCTTCGTCGGTAGGGCGAAGACGAGAGCAAGAGCGGCAACCGCAAATACTCTCAAGGAAAGATATTTTATTGTTTTCATACTTTGTTCTTGTTTTTTTGGTTCAATGGCAACTTCCCAGTCCGGAAAGGATGCTGCCGTATTATTCTTGTTACCTTAATATTGGGTAACCCGTCATTTGTCACTTATAGCTCGTAGCTTGTCACTACTTGTTAGTCAGGTAAGTTGATTGAGTGAAAGCTTGGTTCACACCTTGCACGGCAAGTTTGGTATTGACAGAAGTAGAACCACTCAGCAAGCCGCTCATATAGCTGGTCCACAGAACAGGAAGTTTCTCGCTCTGGCCTTGCGGCGCCTCCAGATTCAACAATTCGCTGATAAAGGAACCGGTGCTGTAGGAATAGTTCACGGCATAGGGATAATACCATCCGCCCCAGTTGCCCCAGTAAGGAGCATCCCAGTAGCCTGGATAGTTCCACCACCATTCGGGACGTCCGTAGTCGGTGAAGTAATAGGTACTTCTGACATAGCTTACCTGCAAGCCAAGGTCGGCTTCTTCCCGGTCATCCACACGGATGTAGCCGCGGCTGTTCATGTTAGCAACATAAGCGCTGAGAATTTCCTGGGCATTCTCATCTTTCCAGTATTCGGCGTTTTCCTTATCACCGATGACCAGAATGCTGTCCGGCAAGTAATAAGTTTCGAAGGTTTTGAAATCCGCCTTCTTGTCATAGTTGGTATAAACCAGATAATTATTGTCCAGCTTATCCATGTCAGGGTCTTTTTCGCAAGATGCAAGCGTCACTGCAAAGACCGCTAATAATAGGGGAATAAATTTCTTCATACTTTTATAATTGTTTAGGTTTAATATAAATTCCTGCCCTATGGTACCTTAGGCTTTTGTGAGAAAAAACAAGATAGGATATAAAAGGTTCACGTAGAGGTATGTTAAAAGTGATAAAGGAATAGGGTGACAGCACTTTTAACGTAACTGTCACCCTATTGCACTTATCATGTCATTACTTTATCACCCTATCATCTTTTCCATATCCGTGCTGTCCATCCTCCTCCGGGTGCCATGTGTATGTTCAGCTTGTCCCTCGAGGTCACGGTGCGTACTTCTTTCTTGTAGTCGGTTGCTTCCCGGTCGGCATTGATGCCGTCGGAAAAGATTTCGGCTTCGTAACTTCCTTCTCCGAGGAAGGAAAGGTCGATGGTACAGTCGCGTGGTGTCCAGTCGGTCATGGAGGCGATGTACCAGACGTCTCCCTTGCGGCGTGCCAGTGTAAGGTATTCGCCTACTTCACCGTCCAGTGCCACGGTCTCGTCGAAAACGGTAGGCACTTTGGCAATGAAGTCCGTGCATTCCTGCTCCTTCATATATTTGCTGGGGCTGTCGGCAAGCATTTGCAGCGGGGCTTCGAAGAGGGTGTACATCGCCATCTGGTGGACGCGCGTACCCTGGCTCATCGGATGGTCGTTGACGGCACGGAAGGTTTCGCGGGTTGCGTTCATCATGGCTCCCGGTGTGTAGTCCATCGGGCCGACAAGCATGCGCAGGTAGGGAGCAGTCACGTCATAGCGTGGGAAGTTGTGGAGGGGGGCTCCGTTCACTATCGGTTCCCATTTGGCATTCTCCAGTCCCTTTACACCTTCAAAGTTTAGGACGTTGGGATAGGTGCGCTGTATACCGTATGGCTTGAGGCCATGCAGGTCCAATACCAGGCGGTGCTCGGCGGCGCAGGCTACAATACGTTCTACAGACTGTACCAGTGGCTGGTCGTCACGGTCGAAGAAGTCTATCTTGAAGCCTTTGATACCCATCTGTGCATAGTGGCTGAATGCAGCTTCCGTATCTTTGGCAGAGTTTCGCCAGCTTGCCCAGAGAATGATGCCGACGCCCTTCTGGTTTCCGTAGGCTACCAGTTCCTTTAAATCGATATTCGGATTCAGGTCTTTCAATAAGGATTCGTTTCCGCTCCAGCCGTCATCGATGATGATATATTCCAGGTTGTTGTCGGCGGCAAAGTCGATGAATGCCTTATAAGTCGGGGTGTTCATGCCGGCTTTGAAGTCTACGCCAGTCAAGTTGCAGGTGTTCCACCAGTCCCAAGCCACTTTGCCGGGTTTAATCCAGGAAATGTCTTTGATGCGGCAGGCGGGGGCAAGACGCTGTGCCATGTCGTTGTCGGCAAGCTGCGTGTCCTTTTCGGTGACGAGCACCACACGCCAGGGGAGCTCCTGCTTGGCACAACGGGCGATGTAGTCTGCACGTTTTGTCGGTATCAGGTTCAGCCGGTTGTGTCCGCCGATTGTTTCTTCCAGCGGATAGGGGGCAAATGCTGCCTGCACTCCTTGACGTGTCTGGGGATTTACAGTGAGGAACATGCCGGGATAGTTTTCCAATCCGGCTTCCATGATAACGGCTTTCTTTCCTCCGTCCAGGCAAACCATCAGTGGGGTGATGGAGAGTGAGTCGGTGTGCATTTTGGACAACGGGGCTTCGTCGTAGTAAGACTCGAAAGAGAAGCAATAGCGCTCACCGTTGCGGTTGTCGTTTATGTAAGGTACAAATGCCTGGTAATCCTTGTCGAAATTGAAGTCCGCTGTTTCGTTGAGGACGATAAACGGCTTGTTCTGTTCGGAAATGAAGCGATAGGCAGCGCCGTCATCGTATGCGCGGAACTGTACGCTGTAGCCTCCGCGGCATTTCAGTGTCAGCTGGTTGTAGACATCCTTCACACTTGCTTTTTTATAGAGGGGAGTGGGGAAGGAGGACTCCACGGACTTGCGTTCTGCACGGATTACTTTTACATTTTTACCGAAAGTTATTGCTTTCTTGGCTGATTTTTCATCTCTGCCTTGCAGGGCGATGGCAGAGGGTTGCAGCACCGTGGTGCCGTCGTGTGCAATCTGCCAGGTGAGGGCTTCTCCGGCATCTACCGTAACGGATAGTTTTCCGTTGGGTGATGCAAGTTGGTATTGCTGTGCACGGACCGTGCCCAAGCAAAGGAATAATAAACAAAAGGTTTGAATAAGGAGGCTTTTCATGTTGATTTATTTTTGAATGATTTTCTTTATCTTCTCCAGTTCCTCGGCAGAGAAGTCTGTATTTTCAGTCGCTTTCAGGTTATCTGCCAGTTGGGTAACGGAGCTCGCTCCGATGATGACGCTTGTCACCAGGTCGTCCTTCAACAGCCAGGCAAGTGACATCTCGGCAAGGGTTTGCCCGCGTGAGGCAGCAACTTCGTTGAGTGCCTTGATTTTTTGCAGCGTCTCGTCGGTCAGTGCTTCTTTCTTCAGGAAAGCCCCCTTTGCCATGCGCGAATCTTCGGGAATACCATTCAGGTAGCGGTTGGTCAGCAGGCCCTGCGCCAGCGGGGAGAAGGCGATGAAGCCGGTTCCGTTCCCTTTGGCTTGCTGCAGGATACCTTCTTCTTCCGGTTCGCGGTTGAAGAGATTGTATCTGCCTTGATAGAGCAGGCAGTGTACATCCCGTTCTTTCAGGTATTTGTAGGCAAACTCGGCCGCCTCTTTGGGATATTTGGAGATTCCTACATAGAGTGCTTTGCCTTGCCGTACGATATCAACCAGTGCTTGCAGGGTCTCTTCAAGCGGAGTATCCGGGTCGTAGCGGTGGGAGTAGAAGATGTCCACATACTCCAGGTTCATCCGTTTCAGACTTTGGTTGAGGCTGCTCATCAGGTACTTGCGTGAACCCCACTCCCCGTAGGGGCCGGGCCACATGTCGTGTCCGGCCTTGGTGGAGATGAATAGTTCGTCCCGATAGGGCATGAAGGATTTCTTCATAATCATTCCGAAAGTCTCTTCGGCGGAACCGTAGGAAGGACCGTAATTGTTGGCGAGGTCGAAATGCGTGATTCCACGGTCGAAGGCATAGTGCGCCATGGCTTGGGAATTGGCAAATGTGTTCACGTCGCCGAAGTTGTGCCACAATCCGAGTGATATTTCCGGCAGCAGGATGCCGCTTTGCCCGCAACGGCGGAATTTCATGCCGTTGTTGTAGCGTTCGGCCGCCGGAGAATAAATTGGGTTTATCATGATATTGTATTTTGTGGGTTACCCCATTATTACTTCTACTGTATGCGTGCCCGGCAGATGGTTCACTACATTGCCTTCTATCGGCTGGCCGTCTACTGTGACGGACTTGATGCCTTTGCACACACCATCGGGATTCTTCACGGTAATATGATATTCTGCCCCGCGGAACCTACGCTTCACGTTGAAGCCTTTCCAGCCTGCCGGGATACAAGGATTGATTTCCAGACCTTCATACGAAGGCTTGATGCCGAGTATGAATTGCGTGATGGCATACCACATCCAGGCAGCCGTTCCAGTCAGCCAGCTGTTCTTGCCTTCGCCGGGGCGGGCGGCGTCCTTGCCGGCCACCATCTGGCAGCATACGTAAGGTTCTACTTTATGCAGGGCACTGTGTTCTTCGGTGTACGACGGGCATATCTTGCGGAAATACTCCCAGGAACGGTCACCCCGTCCCAGTACGGTTTCTCCGATGATGACCCACGGGTTGTTGTGGCAGAAGATACCTGCGTTCTCCTTGTAGCCGGCGGGATAGGTGGAGATTTCTCCATACTCCACAACATAGCGGGTGAAGGGTGGATTGTTGAGTACAATACCGTGCTCGCAGTCCAGGCGTTCCTTTACGGAGTCCAGCGCTTTTTTTACCATGCCTTCTTCCAGTCCGATGCCTGCCATGGTGCACCAGCCTTGCGATTCGATGAAGATTTGTCCTTCTTCGTTCTCTTTGGAACCTACCTTGTGGCCGAAGTAATCGTAGGCGCGCAAGTACCAGTCACCGTCCCAGCCATGTTTTTTCACGGCTTCCACCATGTTCTCTATATAGGTTTGCGCTCTGAATTGGAGCTGCTGTGTTAGAGGTGGCACTTTCTGCTGACGGGAAGACGCCTGCGGCCTAAAAAGTT
>ENA-ORNF01002579-ORNF01002579.1-human-gut-metagenome-genome-assembly--contig:-NODE-2579-length-13306-cov-6.077202_pt1 | contig 13306 bp, 7 predicted proteins | sample MGYA00242110_ERZ509012 | MGnify/ENA primary metagenome ERZ509012 (study PRJEB26280, sample SAMEA2338714) | human gut metagenome | biome: human gut; feature: human-associated habitat; material: faeces... | reverse complement strand
CCGCCTCCGAATCCACGATACAGCACAGGCTGGGATTTCTCCGGAAGGGAAGGGGTTTATGTCATGGGAACGCTCCGGGTAGGGGAAGGAACCGTCATCATGCCCGGCGTGGTTGTAGAGGGAGCCGTATGGGCGGGTGATGGCTGCCGCATAGGGCCTAATTGCCATTTAAGGGGGTGTGTATCTTTGGGGAATGGCTGTGTAGTAGGGCAGGGAGTGGAGCTGAAAAATTGTGTCATCGGCGACGGCACATTTATTCCTCATTTGAGTTATGCGGGGGATTCCATTATTGGCAGTGACGTTAATTTCGGCGCCGGAACGGTATGTTCCAATTTTCGCCATGATGGCGGCGAACACAGAATGGTGGCGGGAGGAAAGCTGGAATTTACTGGAAGAAACAAGCTTGGCGCTGTCATTGGAGACCATGTTCGGCTGGGTGCCAATACCGTCGTTTTGCCGGGGCGGGTTCTTCCTCCCGGTGCTTGGACCAGGCCGGGGGAAGTCTTCACGGGGGCATGAATCGGGGAAAGGAATTTTCTTAATACTGAAAAGGCCGCATGCGGAAAAACGTCTTCCCGCATGCGGCCTTTGGCTAATGGTTAAAGTTGCTTCAGCAGCACCGGCGGCGGCGCATCATCAGGGCGGCCAGCCCCAACAGGCCCAGGGAAGCTGTAGCTGCTTCCGGCACGGGAAGCACGACACCGTCATAAAATTTGACGTTGTTGATATCCATAGTGCCGTTCATGGGGCGGGTATTTCCAAAAGAAGCTCCAAACTGGGAGCCTGTCAGGGCGGGGGAGGATGGATTCCACCCGGTAATCGTACCTGCCAGAGCGCCGTTGACATACACGGAAAGCGTTTGGGAGGAAAGATCGGAAACGATGCTCAGATTAGTCCAGCTGTCCTGCTGGAGATCCGTCCAGGTCAATCCCGTATTGATATTCCCGCCAGTTTGGCCGCCGAACCCCTTATTGTAGAGGTAGAGTTCTCCGTTATTAGTGAATTCCAGCACCATGCTGTTGGATTCTCCGGAGACCGTTCCATTGGTGTACAGGCTGAAAATGTCTTTCCACCCATTGCTGGTGGAACTCAGGTTTTTCAGGTCAAAGCTCACGGTGAAACTGCCTTGGATACCCGTTATGTTTGAGTTATAGGGAGTGCCGGAACTGCTGCCGAACGTGGCGTAATCATTGCCGGAAGTGTAATTGAAGGAACCGTTCCAGTTGGGGGCGGTTATTTGTGCTCCTTCCGCAGTTCATTCCCAGGAATAGATAGGGGTAGCCGCATGGACCATGCCTGCCGCTGCCAGTAAAGATAAAATAATAAATGAGCGTTTCACGGAAATTCTGAAATATGGGTTAAAATCAATCCGATAGGAGGGTAGCGGATTATAAATCCGGGGTCAAATTATTTTTCTGAAAACAAATCATTTAACGGAAAAAATTACGGAGAAGATAAAAGAAGAGAAAACAGAAACGGCATTCCTGTTGGAAAGAAAACGTACATTTCCAATAAAATTACCGCATCCTGGGAAAAAAGAGACAATATCCGGATTTATAATCCGCACAAGGATATTGAAGAAATCTGATTCCCCGGAATGGATTTTTAAGAATGCTTAAATAATTTGAAAAACCTTTTCATGCAAGATATGCCCGGAGAAATTGCATATTACTATATATAGTATGCTTTTAAAAAAATACTGCCAAATATTAGGGTTTGACGGAGAAATGGCTTGAATCACAGGAGGCACTTGTGAGAGGATGCGAGGCAGATAAAAGCACAGACACATGAAGTTTACCATTTCCAAGCAAGTATTTCTCGACGGTCTGAGACAGGTTGCCAGCGTGGTGTCTTCCAAGACGACGCTGCCCATTCTTTCCAACGTCAAGATTGAAGCTGAAAACGGCCAGGTACGTTTTACGGCTACGGATCTTGACGTATGCATCACCGGCGTAGTTCCCGCGAACGTGCTGCGCGAGGGCACCGTGACTCTTCCCGCCAAAAAGCTGGTGAGCATCATCAGCGAGCTTCCTGAAGCCGAAGTCCAGGTGGACGTCAACCAGCGCAACCAGGCGACTGTGGAATGCGGCCGCTCCCAGTTCAAGTTGAATGGCCTTCCGGCGGACGAATTCCCCGAACTGCCGTCCTTTGAACAGGCGACCGTGTACCAGGTGGACCAGAATTTGCTGCGCGACTGCATCCGCCGCACGGAATACGCCATCTCTACGGATACGACCCGCTACGTGCTGAACGGCATTTCCCTTTCCTTCCGCAACGGCAAGATGACTCTGGTGGCTACGGACGGCCGCCGCCTGGCCCTGGCGGAAACCGCCCTGGAATTCCCGGAAGAACAGCAACTGGACGCCATTCTGCCCACCAAGGCCGTTGGTGAACTCCGCCGCCTTCTGGATGAAGTGGGGACCGTCACCATACGGTTCACCCGCAACCAGGCCGCTTTTGAAATCAATGATACGCTGCTGATCAGCAAGCTGATTGACGGCAATTACCCGAACTACCGCCAGGTAATCCCGACGGACTGCAAGGAAAGCATTGAACTGCCCTGCGGGGAACTGCTGGAAACGGTGCGCCGCGTGTCCCTCCTTTCCGTGGACAAAAGCACGAACATCAAGCTGAACTTCCGTGAAAACGAACTCGAAGTGGCTTCCAGCGCGGAAGGCGTGGGTGAAGCTCATGAATCTATGACGATCACTTATGCCGGAAGGCCGCTTTCCATTTCCTTCAACCCGGATTTCTTCATGGCTCCCCTGAAGACGATGGCCGGGGATACGATCATTACGTTGAACCTCATTGATGAAATGAGCCCGGGCGTATTGAAGATAGGTGATGAGTTCCTGTACGTGCTCATGCCAATGAGATCTCCCAACTGATTTTGATGGTACAAAATCATTCATACGAGAACAGGCGCCGTGCTGTCACGGCGCCTGTTTTTTATTGATTGAAAATGAAAGTGATGACTGGGTTATTCACATGAATGTTCTACGTGGAACATTTTTCATTTTCCACCGTCGTCAATAAACCGGACGGTGATTTCCGGGGGAGGGATAAAAAATAGGCGTGCCGGCATGGCACCAGAAAAAACGCGTATAAACACCTTCCGGCGCCGGGAACGTGCGGTTCAGGCGCAAGGGAAGGCACGGAGTGCCGCAGCGGGTCTAAGGAGGCTCCGCCGCGTCATTCGCTCAACAACCCCGGATCGGCGAACAAATCCGGAGCAAGATGGAAAGGATAGGAACCGGAGGCTTGCAGAATGGCTTCCCGTACGGGAGGCAGGGAACCGAAGCAGGAGGATTCCACATCCAGAATACGGCCGTCTTTCAGTTCAATCATCAGTCCGGGTTCAGATTCATGATCGGGCGTACATCCTATGCGCTCAATCAGTTCCCATGGAATTTCCTTGCGTGAAATGCTGTTGCCCCAGGAGATGGAGGAGGAAGTGATTGTGAGAAAATAAGGTCTCCCCAGAATGACGGGAAGCCACAGGAACAAGAGAAGAGCGCCGAGGAGAAAGCTCCACCATCCGGACCCGAAGAATGCCCAGGCCAGGCCGCACCCCAGGGTGCCGAGGAGTCTCCCTCCCAGCCGGTAGCTGCGGTAGGAATAATAAGTGTTCATGGATTGCGAAGTCAATGAAACGTCAGGCCGGCCAGGGAACGCGAAGCCCCCAGCCGTACTCTGTACGATACTCCTTCATTCCTGCAAAGACAAGATGATAAGTCAGGAAATCCAGTCCAGCATGTCCGGCGGCAGGGAACCGCGGGAGCGGATCAGGGAAAGGAAAGCTTCCTCCATTTCCGGAGGCGGCGGAAAAATGCCCGGCATGGCGCGGCCTGCGGCAAGCTCCACGGCGCCCAGGTTATGGAGTGCCAGGGGAGGGTCTATGTAGCACATTTGCGTAGGGTCCGGCAGAATGAAATTAAGGGGGCGGCCTCCGTTCAGCAGGCGGTTCTTCGGGATCTCCGGCCCCCATTCGTCCTCCACGCCCATATTGGCCAGCAGAACGCCGGAGGAGCGGGTCACAGCGGGGTCAATCACTCCTGACAGGGCATGCCGCCGCCCTGTGGCCGTGACGGCGCAAAAGGCATGACTGACTGCATTGGTAAGAGCTTCTCCATCCGTTGCGCGCATGAATGAGGCGGAGGACAAAGGGAGAGGTTTTTCCTCCACATCCGCCACGATAACGTTCAAGCCCCGCCTGAGCGCGTGCAGAACGATTCCGCGGCCCACTTTTCCGTACCCGATGACTACCAGGGTCCGTCCCGGGCCACTCTCAATTCCCAGCGCTTCCAGCGCGCGGAAAAAGCTTTCCCCGGTTCCCAGGCAGGTTTCTATCTGCTTGATTTTTCCGGCGTCCACCATCCACACGGGCTGTGTGCAGCACGTATAATGCTGCGCTCCGGACCGGGTCAGTTCCACATACCCGCAGCGGCTGGGAACATGGCTGAGCGCCCCGGCGCAGTCCATCACCACGTCATAGGGTCCGTCCGCCCGTTCCGCCTCCACCACGGGTATTCCATACCTGCCCAGCAGCGCGACCGTTTCCGGATCGTGGGGCATCACCGGAGAGACTGCTGCCGTCAACTCCGCTCCCGCCGCCAGCAGGGCGGCGTATTTGGCGCAGGTATTCCGGAATACGGGGGAGGCGTCAATCACACGGCATCCCTCCAACGGGCGGCTTTCCGCCCACGTTTCACACTGGTGCAGAAGCACGGGAAATTCCTCCTGCCGGTAGAAGGGGGACAAATCTTCCAGAATGCGCGCCGGAGATACAGGCATGGCAAAAATTGTAAGGGTTCTACGGATGGAGGGCAATCTTTCTCCTCTCGTTTTCATAGAAAAACTTCGGAAAAGATGTATTTTTTGTTTAAGGGTTTTCAGAAGTTGCGGCAAATTCGAAAAGACAAACTACTGAATCATCAACCATTCTTTCTCCATGAGAGAGACATTTTTTACAGGAATTTGACTGGCGCCAAGCAGGAATGACATCCTATTGTGGATTTTTTCTAACAAATAGATAATATTAATGTCTGTAAAAGGAAGGCGCTGATTATAAAAATTATTATATTATATTTTGATGGAAAAAATTCATTATGTTTCATAGGCAAACAGAAATTCTCAAATAAACTTTATTGACACTGGCTCTGGATCATGCTACTGGGAAAATGATCATGGAGGATTGCTCTCCTCTAATTTCATCATCAATCCCAGTTCTTTAATGCCTTATGAATACTCCAACTACTTCTTCTGCCGGCACCCCTTCTTCCATCCCCGCTTACCGCAAATGGTACTTTGGCTCTACGGCCAAACCCATGCCGCGTGGCATGCGCGCCGCTCCGGAGCCCGATCCGCTACCGTTTGAAGCGATCCGGATCCATGAGGAAAGAACCGTGGGGCCGCCGAGCACGCCGGCGGACGGCTACAGCGCGCAAGGCACATTCACCATCCCGGAAGGAGCGGAGGGCAAAAAACTCTACGGCACCTGCTCGCTCTTCCTTGGGGTGGACGACTGGGGAATCCTGGAAGTAAAGGACTCCGGCGGCAACGTGGTGGCGCAGGTGGATCTGAAGGAAAACCCGCAGACGGCGGGCGAGCAGGGCGGGCACAAATACCACACGGGGACCGGCGGGGCGCAGCTCCCCTCCGGCACCTACAGCTGGGAAGTCAGCCAGACCAACATCGACTACCATCCGGCAAGCGGCAACACCTCCATCTGCAACTACAGCATCGACGTGGTGCCGACGGAACCGGGGGGCAGGAAAGAACCCGAACCGTGTCCCTGCGAGGGAGACACGTGCGACGAAAGCGGCGGAACGCCGCCCTCCCCGCCGCAGTCCCGGTCGGGCCCTGAGGCGGGCATGGAAAGCGGCGCCCTGGGAAACTACAGCTCGGCGGGGTGCAGCGTGACGGCGGAAAGCACGGCCACGCTGATGTACTGGTCCTGCAACTTCGGAATGTTCCGGGGACTGGGGGGGCTTCCTGCGGGCCGGGTGGAACTGAGGGGTGAAGAAAACGTCTCCGGCCTGGAAAGACCCTCCTCACTGGCCTACAACCATCCCCTGAACAGCCGTCTGGACGTGCCGGAAGGGGGCATTGTCCCCGGAGCACGGTTTAATCTGGTGCAGGGAGACCGGGTAATTGCCATGCGCTGCTACACGGACGGGTCCGTGCTGCCCATCGGGGTGGACACGTCGGGCGGAGGGCGTGCGGCGCTGGCCACGGTGGAAGGACAATCCTGCCTGCGCTGGGTGGTGGAAGACGGCAGCCAATACCTCTTCTCGGCGGAAACGGGAGCGCTCCTCTCCTACACCACCACGGACAGGCAGGTCATCTCCAACGCGTCATCCTATCTGGACGTCAGGCATGCCGGAGACGGCTCGCTGAGGCAAATCTGGAACCTGTGGGACGGCCTGCTCAACGTGGAAAACGTCACCTCCACGGGTTACACCATCGCGCTCTATACCCCTGGGCAAATCACCGGAACGGACGGACAGGGATTTTATACCGTTACGGGCGCTCCCTTGAAAACATTTATTCTTTCCCTGGATGCTGAGGAAAAGTTCACCATCACGGAACAGGCGCCTGCCAGGCAGCCCTACGCCGTCACCTGGTGGAACGACGGCCTGGCGTGGAACATGCGGCAGGGCACGGGGGAAGACGCCGTCACGACCCTCCGCACACGCACGGAACTGGAACCGGAAGACGCGGTCTGGCTCTTGGTCACGGAAACCTCCAAAAACGGAATCGTGGCGGCGCGCACCTGCGCCATCTACCAGACCACGGACGTCGGCGACCTGCTGCTCGCGCTGACGGAAGGCTACCAGACTCCGGAGGCGCGAACCACGCAGTACGGCTACGACCAGTGCGGACGGCTCAGAACGGAAACGGCCCCGGACGGCAGCCAGACTCATGACGCCTATGACCTCTACGGGCGCCTGCTCTCACGCGACGAACCGTGGGCGGAAAGCGGGCGGCGCATCACGCGCTACACCTATGCCTATTCGGGAACGGACAACTTCAGCGACGCCCCCGCCACGGAAACGGCAGACCTGCTTCCGCTGGAAGGACACGTCAAAACGCTGACATCCACCACCTGGAAATACACGACGGCCAACCACATCAAAAGAACGGAACGGCGGGTCACGGGCCTGGGTGTGGCGGGCACGCGCCTGACGGCGGAGGAACAATGGCTGGCCGGCGCCGCCAACATCCATGCCCGCGGGCGCACGCGGTTCAGCCGGGACCTCAACGGCGTGCAAACCTGGCACGACTACGCGGCCACGGCGGAGTACGGCGCCCTCTACACGGAAACGGTGGAAACGCGCATCAACGGAGAAGCCGTGCCGGGACAAAGCACGCGCGCCGTCACCTGGATCACGGCGGAAGGGCAGCGCGTCAGGGAAGAAAACTACCTCCTGCTTTCCACCGGGCAATGGGCGCTCACGGGCAGCGCCGTCTACGAATTTGACACGCAGAACCGGTGGGTGAAGCGGACGGCGGGCAACGGCCGGCTCACGGAACGCGAACTGATGTGCGACGGAGGCCTGCTGTGGGAAATCGATGAAAACGGCATCAGGACGGACTACTCCTACGACACGGCGCGCCAACTGGTGGAAGTCACGCGTTCCGCCGTGATGGACGGGGAAACCGTCATCACGCCGGAAACCATCACCACCTACGCCCGGGATGCGGCAGGGCGCGTGCTCTCCACGCGTCAAGACACGGGGGCGATGACTACCCAAGAAAGCACGGAGTACGACTTGCTGGGGAGAATGACTTCCTCTACGGACGTCCTGGGCCGGGTCACTACCTACGCCTACAGCCAGGACGGCCTGACGGTCACGCAAACCGTCCCTTCCGGGGCTACATTCATCACGCGCAGCGCGCCGGACGGAACGGTGATGGAAGAATCCGGCACGGGGCAGCGGCACGTCATCTACGCCATCGACCTGGTCAGCGACGGTGTGAGGACCTTCACGAAAGCCGTCTCCGGGGAAACGGAAACCGAGCTGCAGCGCAGCATCGTCAACGGAGCCGGGGAAACCCTGCGCACGGGCATCCCCAACACCGTCGGCGGAGTCATTTACACGAGGCGCACCTACAACGCCAAAGGGCAGCTGGTCAAGGAACAGACGGACGCGGGCAACGCGGCCACGACGATGGCCCCGACCCTGTGGGAATACGACGCCTTCGGCAACAGAACAAAAGAAACCTGGAAGCTTGCCGATCCGGCCACCGTGTCCAACTCGCGCATCACCGCGTGGAGCTACGGCACGGAACAGTCGGAAGACGGCGTGTACCAGGTCGTCACGGCGACCAGGAACAACGGCCGGGGAACGACCTGCGACGAAACGCAGAAAACGCTTCTTTCTTCCCTCTCGTCCACGCTGGAAAGCAAAGTCATTTCCATCGACCCCAGGGGAAACGCTTCCGAACAATGGAGCGAATACGGCCCGGGCGCCGTCCGGACGCAGAAAAGCAGCATTCCCACTTCCAATGTCATAGCAACGGCCACGGTCATTGACGGGTTCACCGCGTCGCAGACGGACCATGCGGGCGTCACGGCCACGCATACCCGCGCCTACACGGAAACCGGCGTCATCTACGCCAACACCGACGGCCGTGGCAACACGACCACGACGAAGACCGACCTCGCCGGGCGCACGATCTCGGTGACGGACGCGGCGGGCAACACGACTTCTACCGCCTACGGCCCCTGGTTTGACCAGCCTGCCGTCGTCACCAACGCCCTGGGCAACACGACCTGCTACGGCTACGACCTCCGGGGCCGCAACACGGCGCAATGGGGAACGGGGACCCAGCCCCTGCTCTTCGGCTATGATGAAGCGGACAGGATGATAAGCCTCACCACGTTCCGGGAGGACGCGGGCGACATCACCGCCGACCCCACGGGACGCACGGACGGGGACGTCACTACGTGGAGCTACGATGACGCCACGGGCCTGCTCATCCGCAAAACCTGGGCGGACGGCACCCATGAAGACACCGCCTACAATGCCCTGAACTTCAAATCCACGCTCACGGACGCGCGGGGGGTGGTCACCACCTGGGGCTACAACCTGAAAAAGGGGGTCAACAACTCCGTCTCCTACAGCGACTCCACGCCCGGTATCCAGTACGCCTACAACTACCTCAACCAGCTGACCCAGGTCACGGACGCCTCCGGCTCGCGCGTCCTCACGTACACCCCCTGCAACGAACCGGACACCGACAGCATCACCATCGGAGGCGCCTCCTGCCAGCTCCAGGAACACTACGACACTTACGGACGCTCCTCCGGCTATACCCTGAAACAGGGAACCGACGTCCTCCAGGAAGCCAGCCAGGGCTATGAAGCCGACGGAAGGCTGGCCAGCGCCGGAATCAGGCACGGGGGAACGGAGCAAAGCTTCGCCTACGGCTACCTGGCGGGAAGCAGCCTGCTCTCCAGCCTCGCGATGCCCGACGGCATCGTCCGGGAACTTTCTTACGAACAGCGACGTGATTTGCTCAGCGGCCTAGACTGCCGCCTGGGGGAAACCGTGCTGGTCTCCCGGACCCAGAGATGCGACGCTCTGGAACGCCCGGTCACCCGCACCCAGCGGCGGGGAACGGAGCCTGCACACAGCGACAGCTTCAGCTACAACGGCAGAAACGAGCTCACCGGGGCTACTCTGGGAACAGCCCCCTACGGTTACAGCTACGACAACATCGGCAACCGCAAGACGGCGCAGGAACCGGCCCAAGAACTCGCCTACGCGGCCAACGAACTCAACCAGTATACCCGCATTGAAGAAAACGCGGAGGCGCCTTTTGCGCCTCAATACGACGCCTCGGGCAACCAGACGCTCATCAGGACGTCAACGGGCATCTGGACAGTGGCGTACAACGCGGCCAACCGCGCGGTGAGCTTCACCAGCCGGGACGGCGCGACAGTCGTGGAATGCGGCTACGATTACCAGGGACGGCGCTACATGAAGAAAGTAACCCAAAACGGCACGGTCGCCAGCCATGAACGCTGCCTGTACCGCGGCTACCTGCAACTAGCGGCGTTGGACATGCTGGACAACCGGAACGTGCTTCGGACACTGTTGTGGGATCCTCTGGAACCGGTGGCCACGCGTCCCCTGGCCCTGGTGCAGGCCGCCTCTCTTTACTGCTATGGATGGGACTTCAACAAAAACGTGACGGAGGTCTTCGACGCACGGGGAACGATCGCGGCAACTTACGACTATTCGCCCTATGGGATAGTTGGCAGCACAGGCAACCTCGTCCAACCCGTACAGTGGTCCGGCGAGATGCACGACGAAGAACCCGCCCTGGCCTATTACAATTACCGCTTTTACAACCCCAAAGACGGCAGGTGGATCAACCGCGACCCCATTGCTGAAGAAGGAGGATGGAATCTTTATGCGTTCCTCGGGAACAGCACTCAAGATAAGGTTGATGCTTTGGGGTTGGTTTTTGTTATGCCTATACATACGGCAACAGGTGTGCCTGGGTATGATCGTCCCTCGAATATTCCTGGATGGGGTACAGCTTTAGTAAACTTCCTTCGTTGGTTAATTGGTACTGTTCCACCTTATTCTATTTATCCAGAGGGATCTGAAGAATCGGAAGCTATTAAAAATTCTCCCATTGGAAGAGATATCATGATTTTTTTCAAAAGAAAAAATAAAGGAGCACGGTTTTGTGATGAATGGGAAAATGCAACTAATATATCTATTTCGTATCCGGGATTTAAATCTGTTATGTCGTTTACAAAATTTAAACGAGATTTTGAAAGATTTTTCTCAAGTTTACCTAATGGAATACCAACTTTTGTTGGAAGTTGTCGTGGCGATGTTTCTATTGAAATTATTAATAATAGAAATGAATTTTATATAAATACTATATATAAAGTAACTAATACAACATCTGCTACTTCATTTTTTTATCACTTAATGCCTAGTTGGTCTTCTGGCTATCCAATGGGAAATTGGACACAAGTATACATTTGGAAAGAAAAAATAAAATGTTGCAAAAAATAAATAAAAATTTATTTCAATCATGCCTATAATATTTTTTTTCTTGTTAATTTATTTATTATCTCTCTTTATGTCCACATATATAAAAGATTCAGATATATCTTTTATTTTTAATATTATATCTATCATTATAGGTTGCATTCCTATTGTTTTGATTACATTCATAATTTGTTTTGATTACGGAATAATTTCAGGCATTTTTATAGGACTACTACTACTGTTGCTATTATTATTGACAAACAAAATAATTAAATTTATTTTTAAAAAGTTTAAAACAAAAATACAATAAAGTACTTATTATTAACTATAGTTTATTTTAAATATCCATTACCTGAATACAGAGATTCCGATAAATAGATACTTCGTTTTTCATAGTAACACGATGGAAGAAAGTCGCTAAGCCTACATAGAACAAAGGTATAGCAAGTATCCGCTGTAGACCTGCTCAACAACCGTAACGTGCTTCGCACGCTGTTGTGGGACCCTCTGGAACCGGTGGCCACCCGCCCCCTGGCTTTGGTGCAGGGCAATGCCCTTTACTGCTATGGAACAGACTTCAACAAAAACGTGACGGAAATCTTCGACGAATAGGGAACGATCGCGGCGGCTTACGACTACTCCCCCTATGGAACAGCCACCCGCACCGGAAGACTCGTCCAGCCCGTCCAGTGGTCCGGCGAGATGCACGACGAAGAACCCGCCCTGGTTTATTACAATTACCGCTATTACAACCCCAGAGACGGAAGGTGGATCAACCGTGACCCCATCGCTGAAGAAGGGGGGGTGGAATCTTTATGCGTTCGTAGGGAATAGTTTGAATATTGAAATAGATTTATTAGGGACAGCTTGGTCGTCACTGCAAACAGAGGCGGGGGCCGCATTGGCTGCACGGAAAGCGGCAGAAGCTGCGGCAAAGGCAGCAGCCAGAGCAGCAGGAACAGCAATCGCTGCTGAAAGAAGTAAAAGGAATAAAAGATGTGCAGAATTATATCGCGAAAAATCCGAGGCAAAAAAAGAGGCTAGAGGTAGTTCCTGTAGGGATATGATAATTCCTGAATGTCCTACTCAAAGCGAGTGTAATGCTTTTAATGATCGATACGAAAAAATGAAAAGGTTTGCCGAGGCTCGTAAAGCTTATGATGACGAATGTCATCAAGGAGGTGACAAAGGACATCAGGAACAAAGTAAAGGTTGGAATGAAGGAGCACAGAATTGCAAAAATAAGTATGATGAATGTATTACTAAACTAAATAAATTAATTTAATTGTAAATATGCAAGCAAATTTTTATAAAGAAAAGATTGAAGAATTATACGATTTATTTCCTATTTCTTCTCCACCCTTTCCCAGCAATAATCCGCATGATCTACTTATTAATTATGTTGATTCTGAAGAAGAAATGCATGATTATGCTCGATCTTTATTGGGACTCACTTGGACAGAGATCGATTGTAAATTTTGGTATGATTGTGGAGACTATTTATTTTTTGCGACACCCAAGGGATTTTCTTATTTTCTTCCTTCTTTAATAAAATGTCGTTATGAATGGTTTTTAGACCATGAAATTACTGTTGGAACAGCCATAGATTTTGTCTTTTATTGCATAGTAGGTAATTTTGACAATGACGCAGAGTTTGAATATGCATTAACTCAAGACGACAAAGGATATTTGCTAAACAGAATCTATGAGGTTTTTTTGTCCTATAATATTGATCAAATTCTTGCAGTGAAACAATGGATCACACAGGAAGAAGCATCCGATATGAGATTAAGTAAAGGTGCATTTAATGCGACTACATATCGCCGTATTTATTATCTAATTAATAATGTGTTGAAAGTAAGATGACCAGTTCTCCGAAAATAGATTCACAAAGAAAGTTAGGTTTATTAACCTAACAAAAAACAATGAAAAAATACAGTATGGAGAAAATCCTAAAAATTCTCAGTGAAAAAACAGACGGACAAACGATACGAGAGGATCTGCCGGGAACTCAACATCACGGAGTAAACCTACTACCGATAGCGTAGCAAATACGAAAGAATGGAGTTGAAGAAAGCCTTGATAATGAAACAGCCTGAAGAAGAAAACTAATGTTTGAAGTAAAGCATAACCAACAACCCTGGATATCTCAATACTGAAAGAAGTGAACTCAAAAAATGGTAAGCCCCTCCCGGTGTCTGCCCCTGAAGTAGAACGCCTCTCTTTACTACTACGGCGTGGACTTCAACAAGAATGTGACGGAGGTCTTCGACGCACAGGGAACG
>ENA-ORNF01002571-ORNF01002571.1-human-gut-metagenome-genome-assembly--contig:-NODE-2571-length-13334-cov-5.494540_pt1 | contig 13334 bp, 9 predicted proteins | sample MGYA00242110_ERZ509012 | MGnify/ENA primary metagenome ERZ509012 (study PRJEB26280, sample SAMEA2338714) | human gut metagenome | biome: human gut; feature: human-associated habitat; material: faeces... | reverse complement strand
CTTCGGCACAGGGCTTCGCGCGGGTTTGTTCATCTACATCTTCAACCAGTTCTTTCGCGGTCTGCCCAAGGAAATCGAGGAAGCGGCGTTTGTTGACGGCGCGGGAACGTGGTACACCTACTTCCGCATCATGCTTGTCAACGCCATGCCTGCTGTCATCACGGTGACGGTATTCTCGCTGGTCTGGCAGTACACGGACTCCTTCTACAGCCAGCTGTTCCGCATTCCAACGGACATGCTGCTGGCGAAGCGCCTGTCCACGCTGCAGAACAACATCTCCGCGAACCTCAAAATCATGAACGTCCGCATCCAGCGTTTGTATGTTGACGCCGGCGTTGTGCTGACAATTCTGCCGCTGCTGATTTTGTATCTGCTGCTCCAGCGCCGCTTCATTGAAGGCGTTGAGCGGTCGGGTATCGTAGGCTAACGGCGTTAAGTAAAATCAGGATTACGGCGAACCTTCCGAAAACCGAATAAAACGACAAAATTCGCCCGTAAAGCCGGTCGACAGCAGTGCAAACGCGAACGCACTTGCTTGAAACTGTGCTTTATGGGCGAATTGATTCCCTCGAAAACATTTTCCGACGAAATTTTCGCAAAAAAAGTTGAGAAAATTTGCTGAAACAGCTGATTTACCGGTTGACTAACGGTATAGTTTTGTGATATGATAAAGCAGAACGGAAATGGGAAATCTGGTGCAAAAATCGCCGGTATGACGGCACGGGTTTCCTGCTTCCCCGACGGCATGTCCGCCGGCAACGTTGCAATGGTTACACCAAGGAACCAAGTTCTGGGAAGGAACATGTTTAAGGAGGTCATCCAAGTGAAGAAGGTTGTTTCTGTTCTGCTGGCTGCGGGCATCATCGCGACGACGGGTGCGTTCGCAGAGAACGTCGGCGTGTCGAGCCCGGCTGCGTCGCCTGTGGCGTCTCCCGTGGCGGGTGCTGTCAGCAGCATCATTGACTTTGCCGACGGCAACTTCGGCTTTCTGGGGATGGACACGACGCTGGGCAATGCCGATGCGAGCGAGCTGAGCGTTGTGGACTACAACGGCGGCAAGGCGCTGCGCGTCAGTCCGGCGGCGGCAGGCAGAGTGCCGTATGTGTCGCTGAACGTGGAAGGCCTGCTGGGCGAAAACCTGAGCCGTCTGGCGAAGATTACCTTCGATGTCGGCGTGGAACTGGGCACGGACGGCAAGTTCTATGCGCAGTCCGGCAAGGTGTACATGGTCAACGGCGAGGACAGCTCGAAGCAGTCCGCCGACTGGTCGGTTTACATGGAACGCAAGAATCCGAAGACGGCGGTCGTGACCGTTCCTGCGGGCGCGTTCGTGGCGGGCCGCGGCGACACGCTGCAATTCTCCAAGGAAGTGGACAGCTTCATCGACTCCAAGAAGTTTGACGGCGAAGCGCCGCGTGACTTCTATGTGACCAACATCCAGTTCTTCGACGCGGAAGGCAACGTGCTGCCTGTGGATACCACGGCGGAATGGGTTGCGCCGGTGACGGAGGAAGACCGCTCCTATCTTTACGACGTGGCGAACGCGGTGGAGTTCCCGAACTTTGCCTACGAAGGCGGCGGCTGGAGTCAGAACGGTGCGGAAATGCCGCAGGAATTCCTCGATGCGCTGGTGCCCGGTTCTGTGATTGAAATCAGCTACGAATCCGAAGACGGCACGATGTGGATTGTCCTGCCGGACGCGGCGGCAGGCTGGTCGCGCGTTGCCAATGACGGTTCTGCCGCCATCAACAACAGCAAGAATACCTGCCAGATTACCTATGAGCAGATTGCGGCTGTGTGCGGCGAAGACAAGTCCACCTGGGGCGCGCGCCTGCAGTGCGAAGCGGGGAGCGCGTGGAAGGTTTACTCCGTGAAGGTTGGCCAGAAGGTCGCCCGCAAGGTCGCAACGCCCGTTGCTTCCTTTGATGGATTCTCCTGCGAAGGCGGCGCGTGGGGTCAGAATGGCTTCGACATTCCGGAAAACGTGCTGGATGCCCTTGTGCCCGGCACGGCGGTGCAGATTGACTTTGAATCCGAGGACGGCTCGATGTGGCTCGTCATGCCGGACTGCACGGCGGGCTGGATGCGTGTGGCGCAGGGAGCGGCGAGCATCTCCGGCAGCAAGGCGTACATCACCTATGAGCAGATTGTCGAAGCCTGCGGCGAGGATAAGGCTGGCTGGGGCGCGCGGATGCAGTGCGAAGCGGGGAGCGCGTGGAAGGTCTACGCGGTGTCCGTGGTGAAGCTGACGGAAATGGTCGGCAGCCACAACAATGTGGAGTTTGCAGGTGCGGCTTGTGAAGGCGGCGCTTGGGGTCAGAACGGCACGGAAATGCCGGAAAATATCGTGGCGGCGCTGGTGCCCGGCGCGGTCATCAACATCTCCTATGAATCCGAAACGGGCAACATCTGGATTGTCATGCCGGACGCGGCGGCGGGCTGGTCCCGTGTGCAGCAGCAGACGGCGGCGACCGACGGCAAGACGGCGCAGATTACCTACGAGCAGATTGCGGCGGTCTGCGGCGACGACGTTTCCACATGGGGCGCGCGGATGCAGTTCGAATCCGACGGCGCGTGGAAGGTCTACGCGGTGACGGTCGGTCAGTCCAAGTAAGTCTATTCATCTGTCGGGTGCGGGGAAAGCGCCCGTTACCCGACAGCTCGTTCAGAAAAAAACAACATAGGAGGTTCGACACACAATGAAAAAGTTTGCTGCTCTTCTGCTCGCACTGACGATGGTGCTGGGCATGGCGACTATCACGGCGAGCGCGGAAGGCTCCGAGCGCGTCATCACCATTGGCACGACGTATGATATCTACTGGGACTCCTTCGATGGGTCTATTGACGCGAACCCTTATTACACCGGCACGGTGGCGGACGAAATGAAGTTCGCGAAGGTGAAGCAGATTGAAGAAAAGTGGGGCGTCAAGTTCGAGTACATCAACCTGACCTACGCGGGCGCGAAGGAATCCATCAACACCTCCGTTCTGGCGGGCACGCCGGACGTGGATGTGTATATGATGGATCTTGCGCTGGCGGCGCCGGCGGCGGCGAACGGCTACGTCATCGACATGCGCGACGTGCTGCCCGCTGACAACACGGTGATTCAGGGAAAGGACGCTGTGCTGTCCTACATCGACACCGGCAGCGGCGCTGTGCAGCTGCTGTGCGACAACAACGCGGAAAACATGGTCGCCGCGACCATGCCGCTGGCGTTCAACCTGCAGATGATTGAGGACGCGAACCTCGAAGACCCGCGCGATCTGGTCGAACGCGGCGAATGGACTTGGGAAAAGTTCCGTGAGTACTGCAAGACGCTGACGAAGGACACCGACGGCGACGGCAACATCGACGTGTACGGCTTCGGCGGATGGCCGGGAGACTACTTCATGAACTTCGTCATGTCCAACGGCACGAACGTGGCGGCAACCGCGACGGAAAACCTCTCTTCTCCCGAAGTCGGCGAAGTCCTCCAGTTCATCCAGGATTTGAACCTCGTGGACAAGGTGATGTACCCCATTCCGGAAGAAAACGGCTGGGACGTCTGCCGCTTCCTGTACCGCGACGGCAAGGTTGCCTTCACCCCCATTGCGGCGTGGATTATGGACTCCAACAAGGACTATGCATTCCAGCATCCGGAAGAGCCGACCCTTGATTTCGACATGGTGTTCATCCCGTGGCCTGTTGGCCCGCACGGCAATGCGGAAACCAACGCTCAGAAGGTGACGGCGAACGCCTGCTACGTCATCCCGGTTGGCGTGGAAGATCCGGAACTGGTCTACAATGTGCTGTATGACCTGCTCAACTGGTACGACTACGATCCCAACAGCGAAGACGGCGGTGCTGCTGCGCTGGCCATCCGCGATGACCCCGAAACCCTTGGCTGGTGGTACGGCGTGACCGCGAAGGACATCGACCTGCAGGACTACAACTTTGAAGTCATGATGGAAATGGGTCGTCACCAGATGCTGGATAGATACGGCAGCCTCGGTGACGATGCGGAACTGCCCCTGCGTGAGTTCATCAATGGCGATTACACCACCGCCCAGCTTCAGGAAAAATATCGCCAGACCATTCAGGATGCTATCGACGGCATTCTGGGCAAGTAATCCCTGTCTCTTTGACCTCCATCGTGGGTTCGCCTGCGGTGGAGGTCTTTTCGGTTCATACAAAGCCCTGTCCTTGACAAGAACCAATGAATCGGCTATGATGAAATCAAACGCAAAAGGAGAAATCACCCATGTGGACACAGCTGCCGGGCGAAAAGCGAATCGCCCTTGATGATGAAAAGCTCCAGTACACCGGGCGCATTGATTTTGCTGACCCGCAAAACCCTGTGTTTCTCTTTACCGCCTCGTTCGTCCGCTTCCGCATGACCGGGCATCACCTCCGCGTTGTGCTGACGAACACGCACCACCTCTGGGAGAACCGCCTCGGTGTCGTCATCAACGGCGAACAGTTCGGCGTGCTGCTGGACTGGGACACGCTGAACGTCATCGACCTTTCTGATCACCTCCGCGACGGCGAGAACGACGTGATGCTCTTCAAGCGGCAGGACAGCTGCTATAAGATGATACTCCACGCGCTGCTGATTGACGAAAACGCGACGCTTCTGCCGCCGCCCGCGCGCCCGAATCGGCGCATTGAGTTCTATGGTGACAGCGTGTCGGCGGGGGAAGTCAGCGAAGTGACCGAATATGCTGGGAAGATTGACCCGCCCGACCATCAGGCACGGTATAATAACGTATGGTTCAGCTACGCATGGCAGACGGCGCGGCTGCTGAATGCCGAAATCAGCGATATTGCGCAGGGCGGCATTGCCTTGCAGGATGGCAACGGCTATTTCTTTGATACGGGGATGCTGTCCTGCTGGGACAAACTGGCGTATAACCCGTTCTTCCACGACGAAAAACCGTGGGATTTCAGCCGCTTCACGCCGCATGTCGTCGTCGTTGCGATTGGGCAGAATGACTCCGCCAAGCGCAACTTTATGGCAGAAGACTATGACGGCGAACAGGCGAAGCGCTGGCGGAGCGACTACGCAGGCTGGATTCGCGCGATTCGTGGGAAATATCCGCACGCGCATATCCTGCTGACGACGACCATCATGGCGCACAGCCCTGCATGGGACGACGCGATTGAAGAAGTGTTCAGCGACTTTGGCGACCCGAAGGTGCATCACTTCCTCTATCCGAAGAACGGCTGCGGCACGCCGGGTCACGTTCGTGCGAACGAAGCAGCGGAGATGGCCAAGGCGCTCGCGGCGTACATTGAAGCTATCCCGAACGTCTGGCAGGAGGATGCAGAATGAACGTACAGGTAAATCAAAATGAACGGCTGATTCGCCCGTCCGACCCGGCGATTCGCTACACAGGGCGCATCGACAACAGCAACCCCGACGCGCCGTTCCTCATCTACGTCTGTTCGCAGGTGGAATTTCGCGTCACGGGGCGCATTCTGCGCGTGTTTATCGAAAATATCCACTCGTTTTATGAAAATCGGCTGGGCGTCATCATCAACGGGGTGGAATCCGCCGTACTGCTGGAAAGCGGCGCGCAGGTGATTGACCTCTCCGACCGCATGGCCGATGGCGAAAACCATGTGCTGCTCTTCAAGCGGCAGGACTGCTGCCACGCGCTGGTGCTGCACGGGTTCGCCGTCGCGGAAGATGCGGAGCTGCTGCCCTTGCCGCCGCGCCCGAAGCGCCGCATGGAGGTTTACGGGGACAGCGTGTCCGCCGGGGAGGTGTCCGAAGCGGAATTTGCCTGCGGGCAGGTAGACCCCGAAGGGCACAACGGGCGGTACAGCAACGGCTACTTGAGCTACTCGTGGCAGACGGCGCGTCTGCTTGGCGCGGAACTGCACGACATCGCGACCGGCGGCATGGCGCTGGAGGATGGAACCGGCTATTTTTATTCACCTGATTACATCGGGATGCTCTCGTCGTGGGACAAAATTAACTACTATCCGCCGTTCGGCGCAAAAACCGACTGGGATTTCAGCCGCTACACGCCGCATGTCGTTGTTACTGCGATTGGGCAGAACGACGCGAACCCGGTCAATTTCATGGCGCAGAATTATGACTGTGACGCCTCGAAGCACTGGCGGAGCGCCTACGCGGGGTGGATTCGCGCGATTCGGGCGAAGTATCCGCACGCGCAAATCATCCTGACGACGACGATTCTGGGGCATGACGCCGCGTGGGACCGCGCGATTGACGAGGTGTGCCGCGAGTTGTCTCAGACGGATGGACGCGTGCATCATTTCCTGTACAGCAAGAACGGCTGCGGCACGCCGGGGCATATCCGCGGCAGTGAAGCGGCGGGCATGGCGAAGGAATTGGCGGGGTTCATCGAGACGCTGCCGGACGTGTGGGAAGATTAAATGCGGAATAAAACGGGGGTGTGAATCGTGATTTCTGTGGTGCTGCCAGCGTATAATCGAAGGAATACTGTCCGAAAAGCGGTCGAGAGCGTCCTCAATCAGACGGAACAGGATATCGAGTGCATCGTCGTCGATGACGCGTCGACTGATGACACGGCGGGAGTGCTGACGGAAATCAGTGATTCGCGCCTGCGCATCATCCGTCTGACGGAAAACAGCGGCGCGTGCCACGCGCGGAATGTCGGCGTTCAGGCGGCAAAGGGGGAGTACATCGCCTTTCAGGACAGCGACGACTGCTTCCACCCCGACAAGCTGGAGCGGCAATTGGCGTTCCTGCAGGAAACGGGCGCGGATGTCGTTTTCTGCGGCATGAACCGTATCTGCGGGCAGCAGATGGAGGCTTTTCCGGCGTATGTGCCGGATAAGTGTATTAACCGGATAGACTTGCTGAAAGCAAACCTTGCCAGTACGCAGTGTATTTTCGGCAAGGCGGAAGCATTTCGCAACACGCCGTTTGACGAGGACATGCCACGCCTGCAGGACTGGGCGCTGATGCTTGAACTGGTGAAGAAGTACATTGTGCGCGGCGAGGCGACCCCGCTGGTGGATGTGTACGTTCAGCCGGACAGTCTGTCCAATCAGCCGAAGAAGCTGTTTCCGGCGCTGCGGCGGATTTACCTGCGCTACGCCGAGACCATCAATGCAATTTGCCCGGAGCACTGGACGATCATCCTCACGCAGGCGGCGGAGCGCATCGGGGAAGAAGCGTGGCAGGGCGAACTGCTGGAGAATGCGCCGGAGTGCGTGGTGCGCCCGGAGCAGATTGCGTCGATGGGGAACATTGTGCTGGGGCAGGGCGGCGAATATCCGCAGGGCAAAATCCTGCTGACGCGCAACCTGTCTGATATGCAGGAAGTGCGCGACAGATGCTACTATCTGCCGCGAAATCTGCTTGGCAAGGCGCTGAAGGAAAGTCTATCGGTGGAAATCGCGGGCAGGACGGCGGTGCATCCGCTGCAGCGGCTGTCGGCGATGCTGTGCGGCTGGCTGAATCATCAGGAAGCGTGGGAAACTGTCACGCGGGTTTATGCGGAAGAGGAAATCATTGAGACGCTGGTGGCGGATCAGCTGATGGAAATGCCCTTGTGGGCGCGCGTCATCCGGCAGGCGGGGCGGAAGAAATTGCCGGACAAGCCGATTCGCCGCGTTGCCGCGTATTACCACAATGTGCATGGCGGCGGGGTGCAGCAGGTGACGGCGAAACTGCTGCATGTCTGGCGGGAAATGGGGCTGGAAGTCACGCTGATTACGTCGCAGCAGCCGAACGAGGAGGATTTCCCGTTGCCCAAGGAAGTACGGCGCGTGGTGATTCCGCCGTTTGACCCGTTCGACTGGGAGAGCCGGAGCGCGCATGTGCGGCGCTTGGCGGAGGTGGCGCGGGAGGTTGACCTCGTGGTAGACCACGCGTGGGCTGACCCGATGGTTCTCTTTGACGTGCTGGCGATTCAGTCCGCGGGTGCGAAGGTGCTGCTGCACACACACAGCGTCTTCTCCATGACGCTTCTCAAGCGTGAGCTGCACGACCGCTTCCAGTGCCTGCCGGATGTGGCGGCGATGGCGGATGGCGTGGTGGCGCTGACGCCGGCGGATGCGTGCTACTGGCGGCAGTTTTCGCCGCGGGTGTTTGAGACACGCAACCCGATTGAGGTGGAAGGTGTGCCGCTGAACGCGCTGGGCGGGCGGACAATGCTCTGGGTGGGGCGCAATTCGCCGGAAAAGCGCCCGATGGATGCAATCAAGGCGGTCATGTGGATTGGCGATCGCGTGCCGGGGGCAAAGCTGATCATCATGGGCGGCGGATTCGAGCACGAGGCGGAAATGAATTGGCTGAAGAACGTGGAGTACGTCGGATATCATCAGGATACGGAGGAAATTTTCCGGCAGGCGGATATTTTCCTCTGCACAAGCGAGTATGAAGGTTTCAGCCTGACGATGGCGGAAGCGCAGGCACGCGGCATCCCGTGCGTAACATACGACATGCCGTATCTGCCGATTTTGCAGGGCGGCGGGCATGTGGCCGTGCCGATGGGGGATGCGGACGCGCTGGCAAAAGCGGCGGCGGACTTGCTGCTGGACGCATCGCGCCGGGTGGCATTGGGGCAGGAGGCGCGCAAGAACGTGGAGCACCTTTGCATTGATCAGACGGCGAAGTGGACGGAAATCTTCGCGCAGATGGCGGAGGCAAAGGGCAAAGCGCACCCGGACGCGGCAGTGCAGCAGATGGTGTCCACCCTGTCCGAACACGCGCTGCGGCAGGAGAAGGAGATCGTTTTCCACGAAATCGAGAAGCCGGAATTTATCCCGATGCCCAAGCACGGCCCGTTCAAGCTGTTAAGAAAGAAACTTGCAACGGCGTGCAAACTGCTGCTGGTTGGCAAATGAGCGCATAACATTCCCGTCCGCTGGGCATCCTCGCCATGAGGTGATGAATATGCACAGAGGGCATCCGCTGCTGTGCGGGACGCTGCTGGGCTTGACGTGGACGCTCTTGTCGCTGCTGTTTCAGGGTGCGGACTGGCTGACGGCGTGGTCGCTGGAACGCGAGGGCGCGGCGCTGCTGGGGATGACGGCGGTCGGCGCGCTGATTGCCGCTGTGCCGAAGCTGCTGCGGAATCGGGGCAGTTACTGGGCGCGTGAGAGCGCGCTTGGGTGCGCTGGGGCATTTCTCTGCGGCGTCGGCATGATGATGGGGCTGCACTTGGCGGGCAGCGGACGCATCGTATCGGCAATGCTGGAGGGCAGCACGGGCGCGTTCGGGTTTGTGATAATGGCATGGATTGCGGGCTGCGTGACGGCGCTGCTTGCAGGAAGGCGGCGCGCATGAGGATGCTGCTAATCCCTGCATCGTGCGGGCTGCTGCTGGGAATGTCGCTTTCGGCGGCACGACTGATATCACCCGATGGACTGCGTGACACACTGCGCTTTCGCCCATCCCATGCGTTGAAGGCGGCGCTGTGGGCGCTCGGCACGGCGATTGCGGCGATGGCGCTGCTATGCTGGCTGGCGGTGATGGATATCGACCGCATTGTGCCCCTGCCGCTTCAAGCGGGGACGCTGGCTGGTGGAATGCTGTTCGGCGTGTGCGCGGCGCTGTGCGGCTTTACGCCTGGGACGGCGCTGACGGGAATTGCGTCGCGGAAGCCGATGCGTGCGCTGTGTGCGGCGCTGGGGTGTCTGGCGGGCGCGTGGCTTGTACAGTATGTGCCAACAGAAGCGATTCGCGGACTCTGGGAAGCGCCTGCGGGGACACTCTTTCGCATGACACTGACCGAGCCGTACTGGTTTGGCGGCGGATTTCTTCGGCAGGGGTGCATCGGGCTGGCGATGATGCTGCTGGGGCTGCTGATGCCGTCGGGCGTGCGCTGGACGCGGCCGATTCCGCCCGAAAAGCCGACGGAATCGGCCGAGCCGGAGACGTTCGTTGCGCTGCTGCCCGGGGAAGAGCCGATGGTGGTCGAAATTCCGGCGGAGGACGCGGAGATAGACGACGAGCTGCATCATCTCCCGCCGGAGGACGAGGTGGAGGAAATCGACGGCTCGCCGGAAGAAGAAAACCCGGATGAACCAACAGGTATTCTTCCAGATGAAGAAAACATGGAAACAGAAACGTTGGAGATAGACGACGAGTTACATCATCTTCCGCCGGAAGATGATGTGGAAGAAATTGACTAACATGGCAAAGACGCGTGATTTGCAAGAAAAGTGACGCGCGGCATGAAAAACCCACAAAATAGCGAATGTTCGGCAGATGTAACCTTTTGCGGAAAAAACGAAAATTCATCGAAAAAAAGCGGAAAATATACTTGCAACAGAGGGCGCAAATGTGGTATGATACAAGGGATAAAAGGAGGGGAAAGTGCAATGGGGCATGTGCAGATTAACCTTTTTGGCAGTTTCCATGTGGAACGGGACGGGAAATCTGTAGATGAGCAGCTGGCGCGTTCCCCCAAAGGGATGCTGCTGATGCAGTATCTGATCCTTGCGCCCCGACAGACGGCGGAAGCAAAGATGCTGATGCAGGTCATGTGGCCGGAGGAAAACTCAACCAGCCCCGATACGGCGCTCAAAACGCTGATTAGTCGTCAGCGCGCGCTGCTGCGGGAAATCTCCCCCGAACTGGCAATGTGTCTGGTGACGGTGCGCGGCGGGTATCGCTGGGTGTGTCCGCCGGAAGTGTCGGTGGATGTGCTGGAATTTGAGGAAATGCTGGCGCGGATGAAGCTGCCGGGGGGTGCCACGCCGTCGGAAGAAATGCTCACGCGGATGCTCGTGCTGTATCAGGGGCGCTTGCTGACGGATCAGCAGCCGCAGCCCGCGTGGCTCTACAACCGCAGCGAACGGCTGCACCAGCAATTTCTGCAAACGGTGGATAGTCGGTTGGCGCAGCTGCAGCAGGCGGGGTATGTGCACCGCTATGTGGCGCTGGTGCGGCGCGCGATTGATGCTGATCCGACAAACGAGGCCCTGCAGCAGCGGCTGATTGAGGGATTGCGCCAGACCGAGCGCGATACCGACGCTGACCAGCAGGTGGAGCTTGCCGCGCGCCTGAACAGCGCCGCGCGCGACGAGATGATGGCGGATTACTATGACCGTATCCAGCGGGCGAACCGTGCCTTAGAGACGGGGCTGGTGCAGTTCAAGGAAGAATTGATGCGCGGGGAGGACAACAACCGCGCGATTGTCTGCGACCGGCGCGTGTTTCGGTCGCTGTTCTGTTTGCAGCGGCGCGGCATGGAGCGCACCGGCGGTCATGCGCTGCTGGGCATCCTGACGCTGACGGAGCTTGACCCGGCGAGCGAGAAGCGGGAAGCCGCACTGAACGGCCTGGTGAAGATTATGCTGCTGAATCTGCGCCGCGGCGACGTAATTACCCGCCTGGACGAAAGCACGATTGCCATGTTCCTGCCCAACGCCGACGAAAGCGCGGCGAACATCATCATCGACCGCCTAAAGCGCTCGTTCTATCTGCAATTCCCGTCCACCGGGCGGACGCTCAGCTGTGCAATTTCGGCCATCAGCGTGGAAAAAACGAAGCCGGAACAGCGATAAAGTGAATCATCAGAAGGCAGACGCGAGAGTGCCGGCCTTTTTTCGTGGGGGGGGGGAAAATAAGGCTCTTCACGGAAAGTTGGTGGGGAGCAAACAAGGACTTAGGCGAAGCACCAAAAAGCTGCACGCGGAAGGAGCATGAAAGCGCGACCGACTCAATCGCGCGGAGGGGTCAAGGGGCAATTGCCCCTTGCAGGGTCAAGGGACAGCGTCCCTTGTGGGGTTTGGGGCAACGCCCCAACTGTTCCGCGGGCGACCAGCATCTCAAACGCACTCAACAAAGGCGCAGGCAGCGAAGCGTCCCTGCCAGTAACTTTGCGCGTCCGCAGACGCGCCCACAAGCTGCTTTTTCCCCCAAGATTCCGTGAAGAACCAATAAAAACAGGCTATGACCCATTCGCCATAGCCTGTTTTGCCTGTACCCCTTATTCCGCCGCCAGCTTCATCAGCGCCGCGGCATAAATCTTCATCGCCTTGACCATCTGCGACACGCGGATGTACTCGTTCGCCTGATGCGCCAAGTCTTCATCCTCCGGGAATGCTGCGCCGTACGCAACGCCCTGCTTGAGCACCTTCGCGTACGTTCCGCCGCCAGTAGCGTGCGGCGCGGCGGGTTCGCCCGTCACCTCGGTGTAGGAGTCCAGCAGCGAGCGCACCAGCTTGCTGTCTGCCGGAACGTGATGCGGTTCCTTGATTTCCAGCGAATCGACATTAAAGCCGGGCAGGTGCGCGCGAATCGCGTTCGTCAGCGCGGACAAATCCGCCGCAATGGGGCAGCGCAGGTCGAGCGACGCCGTCACCTTGCCGTCCTTAACATGCAGGATGCCCATGTTGCACGTCAGCGCGCCGGAAATCTCGTCCGAGCACGCGCAGCCCAGCGACGCGCCGTCGTGCTCCATGCCGACCGCGTCCGCCAGCGTCTTCAGCGCGCCGGTCACTCCCATCTCGCGCAGGAGTACCAACATCATGCCGATGGCGTTGCGGCGGCCTTCGGGGTACGCGCTGTGTCCGGGGATGCCCTCCGCCGTGACCCACACGCCATCCGCGGTCACCTCCGCCGTGTAGGGAAGCCCGGTCTTTTCGGCATAGGCCGCCACCTTGTCGGCAACCTTCTGACCGCCCGCGATAAGCGCCTTGGATTCGCCGGGGATGACGTTCACGCGCTCACCCGTCCACAGCTGCTTGACCTGCAGGCCGTCCTCCGCGAGTTTGCCCGTGAAGAAGCCGTGAATCATGCCCTTTTCGGTGTTGATGATAGGGAAGGAAGCGTCCGGGGAGAAGCCGACTTCCGGCATTTCCGTGTGCGCGCAGTAATACGCCATGTCTTCCCAGCCGGATTCTTCGTCACAGCCAAGAATCAGGCGGATGGACTTCTTCAGAGGAATGCCCGCTGCCTTGATGGCGTTCATCGCGTACAGCGCCGCCAGCGCCGGCAGCGCGGCAATGTCCGGCAGACCCGCGCCGGACTCCCATTTGCTGACAGTTTTGTTGGACACCCCTAATATATCCGCCACCTGCTGCTGTGTCATGTCCCGCCCCCTGCGGAGTGATGCCAGATAGGTGCCTGTCTTTTCCATATCCATTGTCGCGGCCTCCTTTTTTCTTGTTGTTCCCAGTATAGCATACGGCGGATTTTTGTCCATCCCCCACCAGCTGACTTTGTCTACGGAGCGTAGACAAGGCTGTTTCCACGGAAAAGTGCCCCGTTCTCCGATTTTTTTCTTGACACGGACGGTGGCCTATGGTAATATGTACAAGCTGACGATTTGAGTGGAGGGCGCACGCGGGTGTAGCACAATGGCCAGGGCACCAGCCTTCCAAGCTGGGGATGCGGGTTCGAT
>ENA-ORNF01002568-ORNF01002568.1-human-gut-metagenome-genome-assembly--contig:-NODE-2568-length-13347-cov-15.796569_pt1 | contig 13347 bp, 9 predicted proteins | sample MGYA00242110_ERZ509012 | MGnify/ENA primary metagenome ERZ509012 (study PRJEB26280, sample SAMEA2338714) | human gut metagenome | biome: human gut; feature: human-associated habitat; material: faeces... | reverse complement strand
GGGACATATGAGGCATATTGTCCGATAGACAAGGAATACATGGATAATGTTGGCTTTTTTATTGAAGCTGCAGGATATCCTCGATTATATCCCTAAGATGTTCTCCGAAAGCGAGGTGATATATTCTTATTTCTATAATCCGAAGGATGGACATGAGATACCTTCTGAGCAGCAGATTCGTGAAAGAATCCACGAATGCGCCCAGAAAGACTTGACATTCGATGCTATCAAGTTCAAGAAAGTGGACTTCAGCATTGACCTTCCTAAGGGGAAAATAATTAAATCTCAGCCGATCAAGGGTTCTCAAACGGAGCTTTGGACCCTCTCCAACGGTATGCGCGTATGGTGGACACCGGCAGACGGCGTGAAGTCCAAGACTGTACTTTCGGTGAATTTTGTGGTAAATACAGGTGCGCGTGCTTTCGCTCCTGATAATATTCCGGCAGAAAAATTTGCCGAGAAATTTATGGAAAAATATCTCGGTATCCGTGGCTCTGACAAGGTGGAGAATATGAATAGCCCTCAGTTCGAAGGTATCCCGTACATGGTGTCATTCTCAGCCTCTAATGCTGTGATTACCACGGCTGTAGCTGCTGATAAAGCGGATCGTGCCTTTAGTGTATTGAATCTGCTTGTTACTGAACCGTATTTCTCTGACGCCCGCACTATGAAGACCACAATCGATGCGACAGTGGAATCTATGCGTAAACCTCGTTCGTCTTCATCGGTATTCCGTGAGGGCTTCAACGAAGTTTGCTACAATAATCATCCGTGGTACAGCAGAATCGACTCAACGGCAGTAAGAGCATTGACCCCGGAACTGCTTGCGGAAGTTCATGCCCGCCAACTCAGAGATGCCGGTGCTACGGATGTCTATATCTGCAGTTCGATGCCGAAAGAGGAAATCGCGGCTTTCGCCGAAAAGTATTTGGCGTCCATGCCTGCCGGATATGCCTATAAGCTCGCGAAGGTCCAGCCTAAAGTTCCTTCTTATAAGGGGGTCAATGAATATGTGCGTACTTTCAAGGCATCATCCAAAGTCTCTAAAGCCACGGTCAGCGTGAACTGGCTGTATAGTGTGAAGACAGATTTGAGGAGCTTGTGTGCTGTGGATGTTTTGGATTATATTATGTCTGCGCGTTGCCTTTCACAGATTCGAGAGCAGCGTGGCGGAACCTATTCCGTAAGCTTCAGTTCTTCTATTTTTCGTGAGAAGAAAGGTCTTGTCCAGTCATCTGTGGATTTCGAAACCAGACCGGAACTGCGAGATACTCTTGTGAATGACGCATATGAGTTGCTGTCTGATTTCTGTGAGAACGGACCGACTGACGAGGAAATGTCTGCAGCGAAGAACTATCTGATGAAGTATTATACTAAACTCCAGAAGAATCGTCAAATATCTGTGGTTAAGCGAAATGCGTCTATTCAGGATCATGCGGCATCCGGAGTTTGGGATGAAGATTATAAACAGGCTCTTTCAGAAGTGACGGCTTCTGACGTCCTTAAGACAGCACGCAAGGCGAACAAGGGTGCCCGCCTATTGTCAGTACTTAATGAAGAATAAATTAAAATACACAAGTTAATGGCTAAACAATCAACAATCAAAAAGAATTGGCCTAAGTATCTCCTACAGTGGGGTGTTCTGGCCGCTATTGCCGGTTTCTTGCTTATTCCTTGTAAGAACCCGGCCAACCCTGAAGCATATTGCCCTATGGGCGGACTTCAGGCATTGACAACATTCTTCGTAAGAGGATCATTGGCTTGCAGTATGAGCATGGTGCAGATAGTCATGGGCATTGTCCTCGCTGCTGCGGTAGTGCTTTTCAGCAAGCTTTTCTGCGGTTATATCTGTCCGCTCGGAACGGTGCAGGACCTCCTGGTCAAGCTGCGCAATGTAATCGGGTGGAAAGGCATTGAAATAAAGAACGGAAGCATCGCCGACAAGGTCCTCCGCGTCATCAAATACGCGCTGCTGTTCTGGATTTTCTACATGACGGCTACCGCAAGTGAGCTGTTCTGCAAGAACCTGGACCCATATTACGCTGTGGCGACGGGATTCAAGGGTGAAATCACCCTGTGGATGTCCATCGTGACAGTTGCATTGGTCCTGATATGCGGATTCATGATCAACATGTTCTGGTGCAAGTACCTCTGCCCGCTCGGAGCGATTTCCAATTCATTGAAATTCTGGGTATGGATAGTCGTTCTCGCGGCAGCGTATTATGTGCTCGGCCTGGTGGGTGTCAATGTCCCTTGGTGGGCTCTTCTGGCTGCGTTCTGTGTAGCCGGCTACCTGTTGGAGATTCTTTGCGGGAAGCCGAAGCTGCAGGTGCTCCATATCATGAAGAATGATGCGAAATGTACCCATTGCGGAATCTGCAACAAGCATTGTCCTTATGGTATCGATATCGCGAACTGCAAGACTGGCGCTGTCAATGCCGTGGATTGTACGCTTTGCGGCGAATGTACTGCGGTTTGCCCGATGGACGCTATCCACACCGGAGTATGCGTGAAAGGTAGCAGGAATCTTGGCAATGTGCTGCTTCCGGCTATTATCGCTGTGCTGCTTGTCGCATTCGGCTTCTGGGCAGGTGACAAGTACGAATTGCCTACCATCAATGTTACATGGGGCATCGAGGAGACTCTCGAGGACGGCACCGTGAAGCAACTGGTGGATCCTTCTGTGCTCGAGACCATGGAGATGACCGGTCTGCGCTCAGTGAAGTGCTACGGAAGCTCTATGGCGTTCAAGGCCAAGCTGGAGAAGATCCGCGGCGTGTATGGCGTGAAGACATTCGTGGCTCATCATAGGGCCGTGATTACTTATGACCCTTCAGTTACGACTTCCGAAAAGATTCAGGAAAGCGTGTTCACTCCGTCCAAGTTCCGTGTGAATACTCCGGATCCTGCCGCTACGGACAGTATCAAGGTGGTGACCATCAGGACAGAGAACATGTATGACAAGCTCGACCTGAACTATCTCGGTCTGCAGATGCGTCTGACTGAAAAGAAGATATATGGTCTGGAGTCCGAGTTTGCCTGCCCGCTCATTGTCAGAGTGTATATGGATCCTTCTGAGAATCCCGACAAGGCATGGTTCAAGAAGATTGTCAATATGAAGGAACTCGAAATGCCTTTGCATGGCGGCGGAACCAAGATTACTCCTGTGAACTTCAAGTTCGTGGACCTGGAGGACGGCGAAAGCTATATCTCTACTGAAGCGTTCATCCGCAGGATGTTCACTCCGTTCAAGGCTCAGTTCAAGAAGAGAGTCGAGGAATTCGAGGGTAAGCCGCAGTTCGTGTATGAGATTCCTGATGCGAATTACGAGAAGCCTATCATTCTGCGCAATCTTCCGTTCGTAAGCAACCATTTGTCTAAGAACGACGGTATCATCGGCGTCTATCTGGAACTCAACAAGGATCTCGTTCCTGCACTTATGGTAAGATATGCGGCCCCTATGACTGCAAGCCGTATATGGGAACTCCTCAATATGGAAAAATGGACTATCACCTATGCTGAAGATGATGTCCGTGAAGTGGATGCCAAACTGAAGTTCAAGACTCCAGGTGTGGAAATGCCTTATCAGGGTTCGGCTCTTGAAGCTGTTCTGGCTGAGTAGATTTTGATTATCAATAAATATGAAACTAAGAAAAATTAGATTGATGGCATTGACCTTGGCGGGAATCCTGTTGGGACAGGCGGCAGCTGAGGCGGATGAAGGAATGTGGCTGATTCAGGACATCAATTCCGCATTGGAGAAGAAGATGCAGGAGCGTGGTCTGAAACTGTCAGCAGGGGAGATTTACAATGCTGATGCTCCGGGAAGTGCGGTGTCTGACGCTATCGTATCGTTGGGCTTCTATTGCACCGGAAGTATCATTTCCGACAAGGGATTGCTGATTACCAATCATCATTGCGCTTATAGTGATGTGTTTGCGCTGAGTACGCCTGAACATAATTATCTGGAAGAAGGTTATTGGGCTCTGAAGGAGGATCAGGAACTGCCGATTCCGGACAAGCAGGTGTTCTTCCTGAAGCGTGTGTTGGATGTTACATCTGAGGTGACTGCTCTTCGTGAGGAGTTACGCTGCAAGAAACAGCCGTGCGGGATGCGCCGTATCAGCTTCATCATGGAGAAGAAATACAAGAAAGACACTGGTAAAGAGGCGTATTTGAGTTCAATGTGGGCTGGCGAGAAGTATTATATGGCATTGTACGATGTGTATGAGGATCTTCGTCTTGTAGCTGCGCCTCCTGTTTCTGTGGCTGCTTTCGGTGGTGATACTGATAACTGGGAATGGCCTCAGCAGAAATGCGACTTCGCTATGTATCGTGTATATATGTCTCCTGACGGCAGGCCTGCCAAGTTTTCTAAGGAGAATGTGCCTCTGAAGCCACTTCGCAGGTTGGAGATTTCTCTTGCGGGATATAAGCCTGGTGACTATACGATGGTTATCGGCTATCCAGGCAGAACCAATCGTTATGCGTCTTCGTTGGAGACAGATTATCAGGAGCGTGTGACTCTTCCGATTGCCAATGAACTGAGACGTAATCAGATGGAAATTATGCGTCGCTGGATGGATGCCGACCCTTCTGTATGGCTCAAGTATTCGGATACTTTCTTCGGTCTGAGCAATATAGGTGAGATGCAGGAAGGCGAGGCTGCTTGTCTTAAACGCTTCGGTGTCAAGTCGATAAAGGAGTCTGAGGAGAAGGAACTTCAGGCGTGGATAGAGGCTGATGCCGGTCGTAAAGCCAGATGGGGTAGTCTCATGTCGGATTTGAAGAAGATGTATGATGAGACAGAGGCCGTGGAGCGCAACAAGGCTTATTTCCGGGAGACTTTCTTCCGCGGCACGATTATCGGTCGCACGATTATGAGAATGAACAGTGCTCGCGGCAAGTTCGGACCGATGAAGAAACATCTTATGAGGGGCATTGCCGAGACAGACCCGAGAGTGGAGAAAGATCTGTTGGAATATGCTGTTGCCCAGTACTTTACCAATATTGATACTTCTCTTTTCGGCCCTTACCAGAAGGAACTTCTTGCCAAGTTCGGTCATGATTTCAAGTCAATGACTGACTACGTCTGGGAGGGGACCGTGGTTGTCTCTCCGGAAAAGGCGGCTTTGTTCAATGATCCTGCACAGTTCCAAGAGGACAGACTCAAGAAGCTGCTTCTGGATGTAAGCATACTCGATTTCAACAAGTGTGACAATGACATGAATCTCAGGAATAAGATTCTGGCTCTGAACAAGGAATACACCCAGGCGCTTTATGAAATGCGTCGTGACAAGGGAATCGCCCAGTATCCGGATGCAAACTCCACTATGAGAATCACTTATGGAACTGTCGGGCCGCTCGAGCCGAAGGATGGTGTATGGTGCTCTTGGCAGACATCCACGAACGGCATCATCGAAAAATACGATGCTTCCAACCGCGACTTTAAGCCTTCAGACGAGTTTATGTCAATGCTGAAGTCACGTGATTGGGGCCGCTGGGCTGTGTCTGTGATGCCTGTATCAGGAAAATCACGCGGGAAGGCAAATGTGGCCGCTACCGGGTTCGCAGGAGCTCCTGCTGGGACAATGCCTGCCGATTTCCTGACTGACAATGATATCACCGGCGGCAATTCCGGCAGCCCTGTGCTCAATGCCTCAGGTCAGTTGATAGGCCTTGCTTTCGACGGCAACAAGGAGTCTCTCGCCAGTGATCTGTACGCAGTTCCGGGTTACAACAAGTGTGTCTGCGTGGATATCCGCTACATTCTCTGGACTTTGGACAGATATGCCTGCATGTCCCGAATTATAGATGAATTAGGATTGTAGTCAAAAATTTTTGGCAAAACCGAATATTCGTTTTATCTTTGCATTCCTATCAGGAGAAATCGGTTAACGAATCTCTCGAAGGAATGCATTTCCGGAGAGGTGGGTGAGTGGCTGAAACCACCAGTTTGCTAAACTGACGTACGGGTTTACCGTACCACGAGTTCGAATCTCGTCCTCTCCGCAAACGTCATGAAGCTCGGCGCATCGCGCCGGGCTTTTACATTTGAAGGCGTCAGGAGCTCGCTCCTGTAAAGGCCTTCAAATGTAAAAGACCCACGGCCTCCGGCCGTGAGCTTCATGGCGTGTGCAAGGGCCCCTCCGGCAAGGAGCAGAGAAAAGGCACGCTCAGCGTGGCTAATCTCGTTTTGTAAAGCCCCGCCGCAGGCGGAGCGAGATGTCGGAGCGCGAGCGACGAAATCTCGGAGAGGACGCCTATCAATGATAACCTGGATGTCGTTCCAGTCGTGCGACAAGTTTGAGTTGTGCGATGCCGTAAATTTGCTAACTTTGTGGTTTGGACAAAGCATTGGCGATTATGTTGTACCCGATTGGCATACAGAATTTTGAAAAGATAAGGAAAGGCGGATTTGTCTATGTCGATAAGACCGCTCAGATTTATAATCTTGCAGCGACAGGGAATTACTATTTCCTGAGCCGTCCCCGTCGTTTCGGGAAGAGCCTGCTCGTCTCGACGATGGAGGCATATTTTCAGGGACGGAAAGAACTTTTCAAGGGGCTGGCTATTGAAAAAATGGAAAAGGACTGGACGGCATCTCCTGTTCTTCATCTGGACTTGACGGGGAGTCGCTATACTTCCGTCGCGGACCTTGCCGGTAAACTCGACCAGCATTTGCTGGCGTGGGAGAATCAGTATGGCGTCACCGATGTGTTTGAGGAGCCTGCGACACGTTTTTCTGCTGTCATCGAGGCGGCTTTCAAAAAGACCGGTCAAAAGGTCGTTATTCTCATAGATGAATATGACAAGCCTGTGGTTGACAACATCGACAATCCTGACCTGATGGACAGTTTCCGCCGTGAACTTCAGGGTTTCTACAGTGTAATAAAAGGCCGGGACGGGTTCATCCGCTTTGCATTTCTTACCGGGGTGACGAAGCTCGGCAAGATGAGTGTCTTCAGCAGTCTGAATAATCTGAGAGACATATCGATGGACTTGCTATATTCGAACATTTGCGGAATCTCTGAAGACGAGTTGAAAGCATATTTCGATGATAGCGTGGCGAAGCTTGCTGAAAACAATGAATTCACCAAGGACGAGTGTTATGCCAAACTGAAGTCGATGTACGACGGCTATCATTTCCATTACAAGGCATCAGGCGTATATAATCCTTTCAGCATCTTGAATACATTTAATGTAAATGAGTTCAGGATGTATTGGTTCGAGACCGGTACACCTGCTTTTCTCGTGCGTTATCTCCAAAAGGGACAATACAATCTCGACAACATATCGAAGGATGATGTTCCTGCTGATGCGCTCACAGGGACGAACTATGTGAATCCGGAGCCGATCACTCTGATGTACCAGACCGGCTATCTGACAATCAAGGGCCATGACACGCGGTTCAATACCTACCACCTTGACTATCCGAATGACGAGGTGAAGAGCGGATTTCTCAACTCATTGAGCCAACTCTATGCTCCGGCCCTCATTCAGGGCGATTTCTCCGTGGTTCAGTTCATCCGCGACATCGAGCGCGGCGACGTCGAATCCTTCATGGCCCGCTTCACCTCCTTTCTCTCCGGCAACGACTACGAAATCCATGGTGACCTCGAACTCTACTTTCAGAACACGATGTCGGTGATGCTCAAGATGATGGGGCTATATGTCAAGACGGAGTATCACACCTCCCGCGGCCGCATAGACATCATCTTCGATACCGACAAATATGTCTATATAATAGAACTCAAGCGCGACCAGTCTCCCGAAATCGCTCTCAAGCAGATAGAGGAAAAAGGCTACGACAAGCCGTTTCTCGCATCCGGTAAGCAAATCATAAAACTCGGTATCAACTTCTCCTCCGAGACTCACACCATTGACGGCTGGAAAGCCTGGACAGAATAGTCCATAAATCTCTTCTTTTTGAGATTCTATCAATACTGCTATGGCCCGTAGCAGTATTGTGGAGTGTTATGCAGATATGCTCAGAAGTCTCCGCTCCGACTATATGCTTAATCAATGCTCAGGAAAGAATGGCCAGACCTATAAAATGACATGCACATTTCACTTTCCTGTCCACTCCTGTCCACTTCGTTCACCAGAGTCCAAGGTGGACAGAATTGTATTTTTTTGTTCTTCGGCCAAATAAACTGTCGGCGATGCAAGTAATGATTGGACTTTTGGGGCAATATCGTCAACCTTTTCCGATTTATTCATGGCTTTATACAAACCATGCAGGGTAACATATATCTCCAATAGTTCAGAAGCACACAAGTCCTGTAGATCCGGTCGTCTCTCAGGTAGCATTGTACTTGCTTCTTCCAAAATGGTGGCGGAGGCCGCTATATCACCCTGATGCATGAGTACAAGGCTTTTAATGTACTTTGCCGAAAGGAGTGTCGGCAGGATTCTGTCCGGCTCATTTGCAAAGAGTTTCTCGAAGCCCTTAATGGCCTCGGAAACATTCATGTCCGCTTCATCTATTTGCCCAGTTGAAAGATTGAGGATGGCTAGGTTCAGATGGGCTGATGTTTGGACTTCTCGAGTATCTTCTTTATCATAGTCCTTGGTTAAAAGGCTCTCATAGATTGTCTTGGCCTCCGAGACATCTCCCAAGCGCTGCAAAAGGTTAGCCTTTGATGCCATGATGGCTAGTCCATCTGCAGATTCTTCTATACTAAGGGCGTGAATTATTCCATCTGCTTCATCTATCGAATTGATTGCCGCATCCGTATCGCCTTCCATATTTGCCAGAATGGATTTGAAATGGCATATCTGGGCTCGAACAAGTGATCTCTCTCTGGTAAGGGATTCGGCCTGCACCAAGGCGGTCTTAGCCTTCTTTATCTCTCCAGAATCCAGACGAACGCGGGCGGTACTGAGCAGGATTGCTGCCACCGATTCGTCATCTTGTCCTATTTGCTCTTTTGTTTGCTGCACGTCAATATCAGCTTCCTCCACAGTTACAAGGCCTTGCTCAATATCCTCGAGGATTTGCCGTTGCTCGCGGCGTAACTTCTGGTAGATGGACAAAGCCTCATCAAACCGGTCACCCAGCAGATGGTACTGGTTTTCCGTTGCAAGGAAGAAGGCAAACTCATGAATCTGGTCGGCAATCTCCCGTGGATTGTAATTGGACAACGGATTTTTTACCAGTTCAAGGATGTTCCTATAGTATTTTACCGTCTTTTGAACCCATCGGCGCTTCTTTTGATTGGACTCGGTTGAAATACTCTGGAGCAGCGAATCAACAATCTTTTTGCTGCCCTGAGCGAATTCCCGAAGCTCATCCTGAAGCCGTATGGAGCGTTTGATATGCTCAGATACTACAAGCTCCGGAACGAAATCCTGATCATATTGGGCTTGGTTGACCTCGGAATCAGTAACGGACTTGTTGAGCGTGTCTTCAAGCGACTTCTTATTCTTTTTCTTGGTCTTGAACGCCACATATTTATCATAATCCCCGGAAGAAAAGATAGAATACTTGCGGTTCTTATATCTGTAGAAGGTGACCTTCGGATTAGCATAGAATTCATCTTTTTCCTTGAAGAGTTCAGGCACACGCTCAGCGGCAAATTGCTTTTGGGTCTTACTCTCGAAGATTTCGGCAATCAGCCCGGCTCTCAAAGGGCTTTTGTCACTGGTACTGTTCCCTTTGGGAATAAGCTCCCCGTGATGTGCGCAGTACCAAATATCTTGGATAAGCCTAAAATCCAGGACGATTGAAGACCTCGTTGCCTTAAAGTCCCTGTCATACAGGTATGTCTGCCCCGGTTTGCAATATATAGCCTTGGCAAAGTCATAAAATGACTGCCAACCTTTTTGCAGGAGCTCGTCAATCCTTTTAAGCCGCTCTTTAGGTTCCATTAATGATTGGTCAAGTCCTATTAATCCCATGTTGTAAATGTTTTAAGTTCACCATATACATAGCCAAGGCTATTCTTAACATATGCCCGTACGTAGTATGTTGAATAACTCTTCAAGCCCGTTAATGATGCTGAGAACTCTCCAGCAGATGAACCCGAAGCAGAGGCTATCGTACCACTTGTTTCAGGGTCGCCGCTCATGCTATACATAAATCCTCGATCTGTTATGGCGGGGTCGCCGACAAAATTGACCTTGCCGTTCAACTGTACCTGCCACGCGTTTACCAGCCCGTAAGGGTCCTGAAGGTTTGAATGAGATAGTGTAGTGACAGAGGGCGGTGTTGCTGTTTTGAAACTGAACGTGGAACTATAAACAAGCTGTCCGTTTTGGATAGCATATGCCCTAAAATAATATGTGGTGCCTTCCTGAAGTCCGGTAACCGTCAGTGTTTGCTTGTAGGGTCCAATGTTTCCAACGACTCCTTTGACCTTGCTGGAATTAATAGTAGGAGCCGAGGATGTTCCATAACAAATACCTGCTTCCGTGCACTTAGGATCACCGATGTTTTTTATGATGAAACTAAGTTCCGCGCTGTCATATTTGATATCTGTCACATTAGAATATGCCTCAACCACCGTCTCTGTGTAGCCAGTATTAAAACTGGCTTCTGTACCATAAATGGTTGTTCCGTTTTGGATAGCGTAAGCCTTATAATAATATGTCGTGTTGTACGAAAGCCCGGAAATGCTTAGCGAATAGTTGCCTTCCCCAGTCCCACTAACGGTTTTCTTTGTGTTATTTATTGTTGGATTTGAGGAAGTAGAGTAGCAGAAGCCTTTCTCTGTATATGCCGGACTTCCTACCTTTAAAATCGAACCGTTTAGAGTTGCTGATGAAGGTGTCACATTTGTTGCTCCCGAAGTAGAAACACTCGTCGTTGACATATCCGTGCTAAAAGTGACAGATGTGCCATAGTATATCTTGCCACTTTGAATTGCATATGCCCTCACGTAATAGGTGGTGTTGGATGAAAGACCAGCACAAGAATAGGAGTATGCGCCTCCTGATGTACTCGAAACGGTTACCTTTGTATCTGAAACGGTCGGCTCTCCGTTTTTGTTGTAGCAGAACCCTTTCTCGGTATATGCCGGGCTTCCTACTTCAGTGATTTCTCCATTAAACTGTGCCTTTCCAGTAACTACATCAATTTGGCTAACAGCAAGTGTGTTCACTGCTGTCTTTGAGGCAATTGTTGTAAAGTTCAACTGGTTAGAACTTAGTTTCATCCCTATTGAGTTCTTTCCATAGGCTCTAACATAATAAGTCGTACCTTTTTCAAGCACAGAGACTGAAACGCTAAACTCTTTATTCGAATTCATTTGTGTGGCAAGAGGCGTAAAACCAGATGTCGCGTCAGCTGCGATTGATGATGTGCTATATACGAACCCGCGTTCAGTATACTCAGGCGAGCCTATGCTAAGAACTTCACCTTTAAACACTGCGGTAGTCATATCCACATCCGTAACTTCCAGCATGTTTGTGGTTGGAGTCCTCCTGTCGGCACCAATTGCTGTAACTTTAATCTCTTTTCGACCAGCATCTGATAGTATCACGATTGTGCTCTCATTATTTCCGTTTGCCAGCTTATCTCTGTCAATGGTAACAGACATTGCGACTTCTTGGTTATACTTAATAATGCCGCTTGTGTTCTTATCTTTATCGCAGACAGAAACAATCCATGAAACTTTGGTATCCATGACCGACCACGCCAAATCCACATAATTCGGATTGACCAGGCTAAAGGCCTTTTGAACAACAGATGCATTGTCACCAAAATCCAGAGTTGTAGGAGAAACAGTCAGTTCTGTGGTCGCTTTTTTCAAGGCTATCTCCTTGTTTGGATTATCACCTCCTTTAATTCTTACTGTCAGCCCTTCTTTACTCTCATAGCCTGGCTTGCTTAGGCTCATATGATAGGAACCAAGGGGAATATTGGAAAAAGTGCAACGCCCAGAATTGTCCGTCCTGTCGGTTGGGGTTACCGAAGGGTCATCATCGGAGAACAGTTGGATAGAAACGCCTGAGAGAGTTTCTGGCGTGTTTTCCTCGGTGACGACAAAAGTGATGCTGCCAACGGTTTTCTCAGGAGGAGTGTCTTCTCCACAACTAAAAACAAAAGACACGATAGCTGCTATCAATAAGAAAGATCCAACTCTTGATTTCATACACTAAGGCCTTTTTGATAATTTAATATTCAATTCAATCTTATCCCGCACTTCGCTGGGCGTAATAGTATGAGGAGAAGGAATATAGCCATCCTTTTCTGCTCGTATTTTATATGTCTTTCCAAACTGGAGTTTCTGGAATTCGTAGTAACCATCAGATTTAGTTATGCAGTTCTTTCCTGTAGTCTCATTTGTCACCATAACACCTTCTACTGGAGTATTGTCGGTGGCCTCCATCACAATGCCATAGATTGTTGACTTTGTTGTGTACTCTTTGTTATCATTGCAAGATGCAAAGGAAAACACGAAAGACAATACAAAAGCAACTCGAATAATTATAGATTTCATGACCTATTAGAAATTGAATGTGTAAGTCAGCCCCATCGCTCCTGTGGGATCAGCGTATAAAGCAATCTGGCCAATATTGCTTCGATCCTCAAGTCTGATAGCCGAAACATAATTGATTATTTCTGTAACACCTAATCCGATAAGGCCTATGTTTCTCCAAAGCCTTGCTTTATGCATTACACCTTCGTAATATACAGCGTTACTTGGATCTGCATCGGCATTAACTATAGCTTTGTTTAAACGATCATTCTGACAAACAGTAAGTACTGTAAAACCAATTGTTCCTGCTGCTATTCCAGCAGCCCACCCCCAACGGTGCTTTCTGATTTGGACAGCACTTGGTACTATTCCTAAGAAATAGTCAATTGTTTGTGCTTTCCGGATAATACCAGGATCATATACCTCATTTTGTTGAGAGTTTGTTTGTGTAGTCATTTGATTATACTGCGCGAAACAATCTAAACTGAGTAAGAATAAACAGGAAATAACAATTAAAATTTTATCCATATTAGCTTAACAAAGTTACTACAAAAAAGTGAAATGCGGAAAGAAATAGTGATAGAATTGAGTTACAAGGGTTTCAGTCGTGCTTCCGATTATTCGTGAAGCCATCGCAATCACCGCTGAAGCCAAATCAGGACGCCGCTACGTTACTTGTCCGTAACCATGCCCGAAAGGGCGACAAACGGACACGGATAGCGAAACAAGGCGTTAAGGATTAGTGAGTTACTGACAACCCACGCAACAAATCCGGTTACGGAAAAAGATTGCGCCGTTCCTCCCCGTTTTGCGTACCGACAACGGACTCTTCACCAACTAATTTTGAACCTAAAAAAATTAAGGACGATGAAGAGTACATTTTCAGTAATCTACTACCTCAAGCGTCAGGTAGTGAAAAAGG